>VFQT010003372.1_pt1 | contig 14626 bp, 11 predicted proteins | sample 3512381 | NCBI WGS metagenome assembly VFQT01 (sample SAMN10412376, study PRJNA504923) | tailings metagenome | isolation source: Relicate 2 Philex TSF3 active mining site | place: Philippines: Tuba, Benguet | collected 2017-08-29 | reverse complement strand
GACGAACAGGAAAACGATCTGTGGGGCCAAGTAAACGGCAACCTGAATCTGGGTGATGTTTTTACCCTCACAGGCCGCCAGCAGCAAGCAGAGGAGCGATACCACAAAGGGCTATCCCTGGCCGAAAAGATCTCTGACATACCCGGTGTCATCCGGGCTCTTTTGGCAATGGGAGAACGCGACTTCAATAACAAACGATACACCAGGGCCCTAAATCACGCCCAACGAGCACTAATATTGGCTGAGAAGACTGAGTCTAAACAAAATATCGACGACCTCTTGACGCTGCTCACCGACATTTGCACAAACATGGGCCGACCTCAAGAAGCCCTGGCCTACCAAAAGAAGCAACTGTCGATCATCAAGGAAGCCCATTTAGAGGAAAAAAAATTAGCGGAACAGAATGCTAGAGAGCAAACAGAAGTACGCCTCATCGATGCGCTCGATCACAATAAAGAACTCAAAGAAGACCTCCGCATTCAAAAGAAGTCTTTTAAGCATGCTTTACGGGTAAATATTGGGCTCGGCATAGGGCTTCTGTTGATGCTTATTCTATTGGGACGCTATGCCCGAAAGAACCAAAAACAACAACAAATTCAGCTGAGTGAACGCTATCGACGGGAACAAGAACAAGAAGCGCGGCAACGACAAAAATTGCACGACACCCAAGAAGAAATATTCCTGGAGCAAAAAATGCAGGCGCAGAACATCAGCCTCTTTTTGAAGGAAGTGAGTCAACAACTCGGTGCGCTTCAGGATGTCGACAGCCAATTGAGGGAAACGATCGATCAAAACCTAGGTAAAAGGCCGTGTAAACGCATTGAACAGTTGCAGGCGCACATCGACGACCTCATGCTGCTTCTCAACATTCAACACCATCCACGCGAATTCCCGCCCACCCAAAACGGTGTAGAGGCCCTCATCACCCAGTCGTTGGAAGGGATTAAAGTCGATTTCCAGCTCACAACCCAACGGAATGGACTGCTGCTGCGCACCCATCCCGCCCTCTTTTACCTGATGTTTCGCAATCTGGTTGATTGGATGGAAGCCCCCTACAGGCAGAACAACCGTCCGCTGCAAGCCCTGCAAGTAGACATACTCGAACCCAAACAAGGCCAACTGCCCATCCAATTGCGGTGGGCCGATTACGCGCCCGAATTGCTCGATTCGGCCCATCAATCGGTGTTGCAGTTGAGTAATAGGCGCTTCGACTGGCCCATGAGCATAGAAGGGCGATCAACCCTCGGGGGCTTGGCCATTGTGCACCAGAGCCTCCAGCAGTTGGGCGGACAAGCCAACATGGACATGCCCAAACCGGTGCCCGGACTGTCCCTACAAGTTTTGGTGCCCCTGCAAGACTGAACCGCTTATTTTTGCGGGCAAAATCTCCCCTGTCTTATGCTCGAAATCAATCAGATCAGAACCCAAACAGAGGCCGTCGTTGCCGGTCTCGAACGCAAGTACGTGGCCGACGCCGCCACCCGCATCAACCAGATTTTAGAGGCTGATGAGCAAAAAAGAGCGCTTCAAACCCAAAGCGACCAGCTCAAATCGAAGGTAAACGGCTTGTCGCGCGAGATCGGTGAAGACATGAAATCGGGACGGACCGCTGAGGCACAAGCCAAAAAGGAAGAAGTGGCCCGTTTGAAAAGCGAGGACAGTGGATGTTCGGACCGATTGGATCAACTCGAACAGGCGCTTCACCAAATGCTGGTTCAACTACCCAACCTACCCCATGATTTGGTGCCCCCGGGGCGCACACCCGACGACAACCTCGAAGTGCACCGCTGGGGCAGCATTTCACCAGGCGGTGAAGGGGTTTTGCCGCATTGGGAACTCACCAAAACCCACGGACTCATCGATTTTGAGGAAGGCGTGAAGGTAACCGGCGCGGGATTTCCGGTCTACAAAGGCGCGGGTGCCCGGCTCCAAAGGGCGCTCATCAACTTCTTTCTCGACCGCAACACAGCGGCAGGCTACCTCGAAATTCAACCTCCCATATTGGTGAATGAAGCATCGGGATTCGGGACCGGACAATTGCCCGACAAGGAGGGACAGATGTACTTCGTTGGGGAAGATAAACTGTATTTAGCGCCGACCGCGGAGGTTCCGGTAACAAACCTATACCGAGATACCCTTTGGAAATCATCGGATCTGCCGATTAAAAACACAGCATACACACCTTGTTTTCGTCGTGAGGCGGGCTCATATGGCAAGGATGTGCGCGGCCTCAACCGCCTGCACCAGTTCGATAAGGTGGAAATCGTGCAGATCACCCTCCCCGAACAGAGCGAGCAGGCCCTCAACGAGATGTGCCGGCATGTAGGGTCGCTTATTGAAGCCCTCGAGCTCCCGCACCGCATGATCCGCTTGTGTGGTGGCGACATGAGCTTCGCCTCGGCCCTAACCTACGATTTCGAGGTATGGAGCCGCGGGCAAGACCGATGGCTGGAGGTAAGTTCGGTGAGCAACTTCAAAACCTTCCAAACCAACCGCTTGAAGGTGCGCTACCGCGACGAAGACGGCAAAAACCAGCTGGCCCATTCGCTCAATGGCTCGGCCTTGGCCCTCCCCAGGATTGTGGCGGCCCTTTTGGAGCACCACCAAACGGGCAACTCCATACGGATACCGGCAGCGCTCGTGCCGTACACCGGATTCGATTCGATCGGTGGGCAGTAGGAACGAAGCGTAGAAATCGTGTGTGCCCCTAAACGGGCATCACTTTTTAACGGTTGATTTTTTCCGGGCCAGGCTCTGATCGCGAAATTCACGCAAAAGACTGCGCACCATCGACCAGCGCATGTGGTTGAGTGAATACTGCGGCAGGGGTTTCGTGGGATGCACCTCCACCAATCCGCTTTCGACCAAAATTTTGAGGTGGTGGTAGACCAAGGCTCGGGAATAGCCTGTTTGGTCGACCATCTCCTGCCGCGTAGACATACCGTGCCTGATGATGTTGTTGAGCAGGCTACGCCGCGTGGGTAGGCTTAGCGCATCCAAAAGGGCGGACGCCACGAGCGCCTTATCGAAGTCCAAACGCATATATAGAACAAAAATCGAGCCTACAATATTAGCACAAAGCACATGATGTTGGTGGGGAAAGGCCGTATTTTTGACGCTTAAAAATCGATTTTCTGCAACCGATATGATTAACCTGATTCTTTCTGGCGGAAGCGGCACGCGCTTGTGGCCCGTAAGCCGCACCCTTTGGCCCAAACAATTCTACCCACTGATCGACGGGGCGTCGTTGTTCTCCCTGACCCTACAACGCAACCGCGCGCTTTGCAACGGATTTCTGGTGGTCACCAATTTCGAGCAGTATCCGCTGGCGCGCCTACAAATGCGCACGGTACTCCGCGGCCCCGAGCAGGGCAATGAAAAGTCCGACGGAACCGCAACACCCAGGCTTGGAACCGCAACATCCGGGCTTGACACCGCAACACGCGGGCTGAGTGGACGATGCATCCTGGAGCCGGTGGGGCGTAACACGGCCCCCGCTATTGCCCTGGCTTGCCTGGGCCTGCCCCCCGATGAAGTAGTTTTGGTGACCCCTTCCGACCACCTCATCACAAAAACCGAAGCCTACGCCGCGGCGGTGCGCGAGGCCGAGTCGTTGGCGCGTGCCGGTTATTTGGTAACCTTCGGCATCCAACCCACCTACCCCGAAACCGGATTCGGTTATATCGAAGCCAAGGACCGCGACGTATTGTCGTTTCGCGAGAAGCCGGACCGCGCCACTGCCGAATCCTACCTCCAAGCGGGGCGCTATTTCTGGAACAGCGGGATGTTCTGCTTCAGCGCAGGCACTTTTCTCGCCGAACTCCTCGAACATGCACCTGAAGTGCACCGAACAGCCGTGGAAGCCTGGAACAGCCTGTATGCGGTCGATGAGCAGGCGCAAACCCTAACCCGCGAAAACATGATGAAAATGCCCGACATCAGCATCGACTACGGCATCATGGAAAAAAGCCGCCGGGTGAAAGTGGTGCCGGCCGACCTGGGCTGGAGCGACCTGGGCAGCTTCGATGCCCTCTACGAACTTCTGCCCCGCAATAGCGAAGGAAACACCCTCAATTCCAACGTGCGCTACCTCAACAGCCACAACAACCTCCTCCTCAACGACAGCGGTCAGCTGCTGGTGTTGCAAGGGGTTGATGACCTTATGGTGGTGCACACCGATACCGCTACCTACATCGGACGCCGGGGCGAAAGCCAACATGTAAAGCAAGTTGTGGACCTGCTGAAGTCTGAATCTTCGGAACTCCTGCGTGCCCATGCACATCGAGCGACTCTATTTGGCAGTCAGACCCGCCTGAGCGGCGCAAGCGAACCCCTCACCGAACTCAATATCATGCCAGGCAGCACCTGCACCATCGAACTGCCGGGGGCCATACAACTTTGGGTGCGGCAGGGTTCTGCGGTGCAGGTGAACGAGCAGTCCTGTGCTGCGGGTGACACCCAATCGGTTGCGGGCGGAGTACTTATTGTGCACAATCGATCCGAAAGCGAGCACGCCCGATTGCTTTTGGTAGGCAGCATTTAGCGAGGACAACGCAGGGACAAAGCGAGGACAACGCAGGGACAAAGCGGGGACAACGCAGGGACAAAGCGGGGACAGCGCGGGGACAACGCAGGGACAAAGCGTGGACAAAGCGGGGACAACGCAGGGACAAAGCAGGGACAAAGCGGGGACAGCGCGGGGACAATCCGACAGAATTCTAGTCGTCTTGCCCCATGGCATCGGCCAGGCTGTTCTCATACAGTCCGGCATAATGTTCCACGGTTTTGTAGGGCTTTCCGTCTACCACAACAGCGCCGGAGGTTACCACCCCAAGCTTACACCAAGGCAGGTCAGTTGTTTTGAGGTAGCGCAACAACATTTCCTCCTCCAGGGGATCGACACTCAAGACGACGCGCCCCTGGGCTTCGCCAAACCAGTAGGCGTCGCTGCGCACAGTTTGGTCGGCCACCACCTCAAACCCCAATCGACCCGGCAAGGCACACTCCAAGAGCGCGGTAAACAAGCCCCCATCCGACACATCCTGCAGGCTTTCGAGACAAACCCGCCCCCGCATCTCCCGCAAAATGGCGTGCAACGCACATTCATCAGCCAAAGAAAAAGGAGGCGCAGGGCTGTCCTTGCGGCCGTGAAAACTGTAGAGGTATTGAGAACCCGAAATGTCGCCGCTGCTGCGGCCAATCAAATAAATGTAGTCGCGCGCTTGCCTAAAGGCAAGGGTTGTGAACATCTGCTTGTCGTCCATCAATCCCAGCATACCAATAACCGGAGTAGGAAACACCGGGCCCTCAAACGAAGACTGGTTGTAGAAACTCACATTACCCCCCGTTACCGGCGTTTGGAAAGCGCGGCAGGCATCGCCCATTCCCCGAATAGCCTCCACAAACTGCCAGTACACACCGGGGTTGTATGGATTGCCAAAATTCAGGCAATTGGTAATGGCCACGGGCTCTCCACCGGCACAAACCACATTACGGGCCGCTTCCGCAACCGCAATAGCCGCACCCGTGTAGGGGTCGGCGTATGTATAGCGCGGATTGCAATCGACCGACAACACCAACGCCTTTTCGGTACCACGCACATCGACCACCGCTGCTGCGGCAGGCTGCACGGCCGTCATATGGGTGGTGCCCACCATGCGGTCGTACTGCTCATAGACCCAACGCTTGCTGCACAAATTGGGATGGCCTGCCAGGTGGTCCATCACCTGCTGAAAATCGGCCGGAACCGGGATGCTGTCGCCATCAAACGCACGAATCGCCGCGCGGTAGTCGGGTTCGGCATATTCGCGGTGGTAGACCGGTGCACCGCCACCCAACACCAGGCTCTCGGCAGGTATTTCCGCCACCAATTCGCCATGCATATGGAAACGCAGCAACTGCGTGTCGGTCACCACCCCAATGTTCACACATTGAAGATCCCAGCGCGCAAAGACCGCCTCAATCTCAGCCTCCCGTCCTTCGACACACACCAACAACATCCGTTCTTGCGATTCCGACAAGAGAATCTCCCAGGCCTGCATGCCCTCCTGCCGGGTAGGCACCCGGTCGAGGTAGATGTCCATGCCCGCCCCACCTTTAGCCGACATCTCCGAGGTGGAGCAGATGATGCCCGCCGCCCCCATGTCTTGCATCCCGATGAGCGCACCTGTGGCGATGGCCTCCAAACTGGCCTCCAGCAGGAGTTTTTCCTGAAAAGGATCGCCCACCTGCACCGAGGGCAGGTCATCGGCCGAATCCTCATTAATATCCTTCGAAGCAAAAGAAGCCCCGTGAATACCATCCTTCCCTGTGCGCGATCCCACGATATAAACGGGGTTGCCCACTCCGTGGGCCGTAGCCGATGCCGTTTGATCGCGTGACACCAATCCGACCGACATCGCATTCACCAGCGGGTTAATGCTGTAGCATTCGTCGAAAAACACCTCACCCCCCACCACAGGCACCCCAAAAGCGTTGCCGTAGTCGCCAATTCCGCGCACCACGCCACGCAAGAGGCGGCGGTTGCGTTCCTGGCTCAGGTCACCGAAGCGCAGGCTATTCAGCTGAGCCACTGGGCGAGCCCCCATCGTAAAAATATCGCGGTTGATGCCCCCCACGCCCGTTGCGGCCCCTTGGTAGGGTTCGATCGCCGAAGGGTGGTTGTGCGATTCAATCTTAAATACGCACGCCAAACCATCGCCGAGGTCCACCAATCCGGCGTTTTCTTCGCCCGCCTTAGCCAGCATACGCGGCCCGTCTTTAGGCAGCGTCTTTAGCCAAACAATCGAATTTTTATAGGAGCAATGTTCGCTCCACATGGCAGAAAAAGCGCTGAGCTCGGTAAAATTCGGCTCGCGCCCCAGGGTTTCGCGGATCTTCAGCAGCTCCTCCGGTAGGAGACCGAGCGCTTGAGCGGTTTCTTCGGTAATCATGGTTGGCCTGTAATAAATATCGGGGGATGCGTTTCGGGGGATGCGTTCTATGAATCAGGTTTTACCCTTACGGCGTGAAACGGATGCGGGCGTTTCGGATGATTCAGGGGTATCGGATGGGTTCCCCTGCGCGTCGAATTCAACCCAAACCGGAGCGGATCGACCCGGACACGACAAGCGCACCCGTATGCGATCGGGTTCGCCCGGCCGTTGCCAAAGCGTCATTTGGGAGGCGGTGCATGCGGTATGAGCCGACTGCAAATGCCTGTCGGCCGCCACAGGCAATTCCGAGGCGTAGAGCGCGCGTTTGCGGAGCGTCCATTGCTGCGCCTGGTCGTAGGTGACCTCCACAGCGCGACCAAACTCATTAAAACGAGCCTTAAAACCGTTGCCGTCGGCCGTCCACACCACCTTCACCGCCGCAGGATGTTGAACATGAAAAACCTCGAGCAGAGGAAGCGGAAGGCGCTTAGGTTTTAGCCGACGAGCCTCAGTCGGCCAAGTTGCGGCGAGCATCAAAAGCAAGAGCAAGATCAAACGCATAGGACGCAAAAATACGGGCATAGTTGGGTTTCGCATACCCCCGCTGCAACCAAGCCGCAGAAGTACATTATAAATTATTTATTATATATGTTTTTGATGTTTTTATATATGTTACCAGCTACATGTTGCTATTTTTTAAAATAATTTTTGCATTTCATTTGCGTTGTGTACTTTTGTCGCCGTAAAAACACCACAATGATGAATCCAATACGTAAAAATGCATTTTTAGCGGCCAGCGATCGCGCGCAGGTCGACACCCAAGCGGGCGATACGCTGGTTTCGCGCTATTATGGCGAGAGCGTTTTCAGCCCCAAAGCCATGCGCGCGCACCTTTCCGAAGAGGTCTATGAGGCCCTGATGGAAAGCATCGAGCACGGACACCGCGTTCCCCGCGAAATCGCCCAACAAGTGGCCAACGGCATGAAAAACTGGGCCATTGCCAAAGGTGCCACCCACTACACCCACTGGTTTCAACCCCTCACTGGTGCCACAGCAGAGAAACACGACACCTTTTTCTCGCTCAACCACGAAGGCGAAGCCATCGAAAGCTTCAGCGGAAGTGCCTTGTCGCAACAAGAACCCGACGCTTCAAGTCTTCCGAGCGGCGGCATCCGCAATACCTTCGAGGCCAGAGGCTACACCGCATGGGACCCCAGTTCGCCTGCCTTCATTTTCAGCGGTCCGGCCGGCAACACCCTCTGCATCCCGACCATTTTCGTTTCCTACACCGGCGAATCGCTCGATTATAAATCGCCCCTGCTGAAATCACTCGCCGCCGTAGAACAAGCCGGCGTGGCCGTATGCCAGTACTTCGACAAAAACATCACGCGGGTGTTCCCCACCCTCGGGGTCGAACAGGAGTACTTTTTGGTTGATGCCGCTTTGTTTGCTGCCCGCCAAGACCTCGTACTTTGCGGGCGAACCTTGTTTGGTCATGCCCCCGCCCGAGGACAGCAACTCGAAGACCACTACTTCGGCTCCATACCCGACCGCGTGCATGCCTTTATGGTGGACCTCGAGCGGGAATCGCACCGCCTCGGCATTCCGCTGAAAACGCGCCACAACGAAGTGGCACCGGCCCAATTCGAATGCGCACCCATCTTTGAAGAAATAAACCTGGCGGTTGACCACAACCAGTTGCTGATGGATTTGATGGATAAGCTGGCGCGGCGACACAACCTGCGCGTATTGCTCCACGAAAAGCCCTTCAAAGGCGTGAACGGTTCGGGCAAGCACAACAACTGGTCGCTCAGCACCAATACGGGCAAAAACCTGCTCTCACCCGGCAAAACGCCCAAGAGCAACCTGATGTTCCTCACCTTTTTCGTGAATGCAATTAAAGCATTCCACGACTACGCCGACCAGATCCGGGCGTCGATCGCATCTGCGAGCAATGACCACCGCCTCGGAGCCAACGAAGCCCCACCGGCCATTATGTCGGCCTTCCTGGGCGAACAACTCAGCAAAATCCTCGACGAAATCGAAAAGGGGAAAATTGAGCACAACGAAAGCGAGGCCCGCATCATGATGCACAGCATCAAGGCCATCCCCGAAATTCTGCTCGACAACACCGACCGCAACCGCACCTCGCCCTTTGCCTTCACCGGCAATAAATTCGAGTTGCGCGCCGTGGGATCCAGCGCCAACAGCGCCCAGGCCATGACCGTGCTCAATGCCGCGATGGCCCGCACCCTCACCGATTTCAAAGAACAGGTTGATAAGCTCATCGTTGACGGCGACAGCCGCGACACTGCCCTGCTCACTGTGATACAGAAGTTTATTAAGCAAAGCCGCAAAATCCGTTTCGAAGGCAACGGTTACAGCGAAGAATGGGCACAGGAGGCCGAAAAGCGCGGACTCAAAAACCTTCGCACCACACCCGCCGCCCTCGATGCGCTGGCCGACAAAAAGGCCCACGAGTTGTTTGTGAAGTCGGGCATATTCAGCAAACGTGAAATTGAAGCCCGCCACGAAATCCTCTTAGACGACTACATCAAAAAGATTCAGATTGAGTCGCGCATCATAGGGGAACTGGTGATGACGCGCATTGTGCCTTCTGTGGTGAACTACCAAAACACCCTGCTGGCCAATTTGAAGGGTCTGCAAGAACTGGGCCTGAAAAAAGCGGCCCTTGCCCCCCAGATGGAGGTGCTCGAGAGCATCAGTACCCATGTGCAAGACCTCATCCGCCTGTCGGAAGAGATGCGCCAGGAACGCAAAAAAGTCAACCTCATCGAAGACGCCCGCGATCGTGCCATAGCCTATTGCGAACAGGTGCGCCCGCACTTCGACGCCATCCGCGACCGGGTGGACCGACTGGAACTGATGGTGGACGACGAGCACTGGCCCCTGCCCAAATACTGGGAACTGCTGTTCATCCGCTAACAGCTTCACAAAGGAGGGCCAACGCCCTCCTTTTTTTATGGGGATTATTGAAATTGGTTAATTTAGCGTGTCCATTACGAGAACACCCGTCGAAAAGATATTTCAATAGAACATGAACCCAGACGTCTTTTCGGGCATCAGCACGATCCTAGAACGCGATAGTAAATCAACCACCTACAAGTTTGCCCTACTCAGGGGTGTCATTGACATCATACAAGACAACTCCCCCTTCATCGAGTTACGCAATGGTAGGGCTTATATGCCGTTGGGTCTCTTGGTCGAAAAGTGGATTCTTTACTACTATCCCATTTTTGATAGTGACAATCAACTTTTTATTCCACAAATCAACGGTGCTGGAAAAAAACTACGATTTCAGATACTATTTGAACATTTCATCCAGAAATACAGCAAGCGTGGTGGATTTTCAGCGTTCTATAACGACTTAAGAGGTAAGGGACTACCCTCAGATTTTCAGGCAGATTTTGAGAAACTCATCCATGAGATCAGAGATACTGTTGTTACGATGCCCATGAAGCACATTGGCTATTCAATGACTCAGCAATACTATTCCATTTTCCATTTTGAAAAAGGCAAAAGGGCTCGTTTGTGTGCATCAATAGACCGCGAATACCTCATCATGAATTTGGGGACATTTTCTATTCCAATCGATTATTACGAAGCATTTAAAATTCTCGGCAGTTTCATCAACGGAAAGGATTCTATTTTGGTGAAATGGGCTGAGTTTTCTGTTTCCGCGTCTGGCCGCCAACTATCTATACATCAGGTAATGGATGAAGTGTTGAAGAGCCCCATTACCGAACGCGAAATCAAAGCATCTAAAAGATTATACGAGGACATACTAAAGCGTGAAGGCCGTGTTTACTGCGTTTGGTCCGGAAAAAAAATAAACAGCTACGCGGTCGACCACATGATCCCCTTCTCGGTTTGGAAAAACAACGATTTATGGAACCTGCTCCCTACGCAACCAAGCATTAACTCGAAAAAAAGAGATAAAATTCCATCGCCAGATAGTATTGACCGACGCCAGGAACTTATCTTATTGTATTGGAAATTGATGCATAAAAACCAATCAACGCGGTTCATGAAGGAAATTCAAATGGCACTTTTGGGCCATAAGAAATCGGATATTGAATGGGGCAATCTTCGTTCAGAAGAGGAAGAATGGCAACAAACCGGCATCGATCAGCTGAAAGAAAGTTGCCGATATCTCATCAATCAACGAGGTTTTGAAGAATGGAAAATGTAGCGTGTCCGTTTTGTAGTCAACCCACAGGTCGCGAGCCGATTGCCGAAACGGACTTGGCATTCGCCCTCTATGACTTGTTTCCGGTGAACCCCGGCCACGCTTTGATCATACCCAAAAGGCATGTCGCCAATTATTTCGCGCTTAATGCCGCTGAGCAGTCGGCCTGTACAGCACTGCTGCAACGCGTGCAAACGATTCTTGCTGAACGATACAATCCCGATGGCTATAATGTGGGCATCAACGTGGGCGAGGCCGCGGGGCAGACCGTACCCCACGTACACATCCATCTAATTCCACGCTACCGAGGCGACGTCGACGAAGCCCGTGGCGGCGTGCGCGGAGTGATTCCCCACAAGCGCAACTATCCTTAATTGACTATTCCGGAACAAAGTCAGTGATTTCAATGTAGTTGGGCCCCGTTCCGGGCAAATCGAGCCCCGTTCCATTCGGGAATTTACTTCAATGTTCGCTGTTCAGGTGAGTGAAAATTGCATCAGCCCCCCCATTCATTGAAGAAAATCAATTTAGGAACGCAACAATTGCCCGAAGTTTGGGAGGAGCTACACGCCCATTGGTCGAATTCTTCGACGCGGGATCAGGTGTACGTTTTACACCTGTTTCTAAAACAAGGGTAAAACATCATGAATTTACGCTTGATTAACGGCAGGCGCTCTTTTGCTGCCTTCATACATGCTGTATAAACAAAAGCGGCTGTCGATGCGGCCGTTGTAGAGTGGGATGCGCCGATCGGCCTTCAGGCCTATTTTGCCCAGTAGGTCGAGGTTGCCCGACACGATGCCCACCTTCCAGCCGGGCAGGCTGTGCTTCATCCAGTGGCCCATGTCGGCATATACGCCGGCCAGTTGTTCTACTTCGCCCAAACGCTCGCCATATTCGGGATTCAGCAAGGCCCAGCCCGCAGAATCGGGTATTTTGATGGCGCGGAAATCGCCCCCCACCGTATTGATGTACGGCCGCACCCCCGCCTTTTCGGCATTGTGTAGGGCAAAGCTCAGCATGCGGGTGTCGTGGTCGTTCACAACAATCTTGGGCATATCGACTTCCTGCACCAGGTCTTCGAGATCGAGCAAGGCATCAATGTAATCCAGTTCGTTGTAGCCCTGCAAATGCTGGAAGGCATAACGGCGGCGATACAAGCCCGGGTATCGTTGGGTGGCCATGCAGGCCGCTTCGATGGCTAAGGTGCCCACGCCGCCCATCGGGTTGAGCAGGGGTTGGCTGGCTTCCCAGTCGGTGGCCAACAGCATGGCCGAGGCAATGCTTTCGAGTAGAGGGGCTTTGCCCGGATGCATGCGGTATCCGTGGCGGGCGATGGTTTCGCCGGAGGTGTCAGCAAACAGCGTGGCTTGATCGCCTACCCAATACAAATGCAGCACCGCGCCGCTGTAATCGGAGCCGGTGTTGGGGCGCCGGTTGGTTTTCTCGCGCATGCGGTCTACCACGGCGTCCTTCACCCGCATATTGATGAACATGGGGTTGTTGACACTGGGGTGCTTGACATGGGAACGCACCGAAAAATAGCCCTCAGGCTGCAGCAGGCGCTCAAATGGGTAACGCTTGAGGGCCTGGTATACCTGCTCGGGATCTTGCGCATCGAACTGCAACAAGGGGTACATGATTTGGCTGGCCGTGCGCAGCTTCATGTTGAGGAGCATGGCATCGGCAGCCGTTCCTGGCACACGCACCATACTGTCGCTGGCATAGGACGGCTCGTAGCCGAGCGCCCGTAATTCTTGTTCTAAAAATGGGCCTAATCGCTTGTAGCAGCTGATGACCAATTCGGCTGGGGTTTCAAATATCGACACGCGTTAAAGGTAGGGAAGCCTTTCCATTGATTACAAGCTATTTGTTGGCCGTCGAACTATTTGGAGGCGGTGAGTGCATAGACCATCGGAATTTGATCGCCCAGGTGCTTGATTCGGTACTTTCCGGGGGTCACCTCCACCGCATGCTGGAAGCAGGGATAGGGTGAGTAGTCGAATTCGTCGAACGACTGAATGTGGAGGCCATGCTGTAGAAGGCTGCCCATGAGCTCAGACAGGCTGTGGTTCCAGGTCACACTGGTCTGCACCAAATCGGCGCTTGGGTCGGCATAGGTGCCCTGCTCTGTTTCGATGATGGGCCCGGAGTTGAAATAGCGGTAGGCGACCGATCCGAACTGATTGTCGAACATCCAAACCACGGGATGGAAGTCGACCATGATGAAACGGCCCCCAGGTTTTAGAAAATGGCTCACCACCGCGGCCCATCGCTTAAGGTCGGGGAGCCACCCAATGGTGCCATAGCTGGTGAATACCAAATCGAAGCTGCGGTTGAGGTGCTGGGGAAGGTCGTAGAGGTTGCAGCAGATGAATTCGGCCGATGAACCGAGTTCCGTTGCTGTGGCGCGCGCCGTGTCGATGGCGCGGTCGGACAGGTCTACCCCAGTAACCTGAGCGCCCAGTCGCTCCAACGACAAGGTGTCTTGTCCGAAGTGACACTGCAGATGCAATACGCTTCGTTGATCCAGGTCGCCCAAAAGATGGCATTCGATGGGATTAAGCGATGAAGCACCCTTCAAGAACGCATCGTGACGGTAGAAATCCGACCGCAAGTGGACCTCGGTCTTTAGGTTCCATGCCTGCCGGTTCATGTCGAAATACTCCTGTTCGGGGTTCATGTCAAATTGCTCCTGCTCGGGGTTCATGTCGAATTGCTCCTGCTCGGGGTTCCTGTCAAATTGCTCCTGCTCGGGGTTCCTATCGAATTGCTCCTGTTCGGGGTTCATGTCAAATTGCTCCTGTTCGGGGTTCATGCGCTTTTGGATAATCCCGAAAGTTAATTATTGTTCATTTTACTTTCAGAAGCGAACATAAATAATTCCATATATTGCTTCATGAAAAAGTGGCTTCTGTTGCTTGTGATCCTTTGCTCTGGTCTGCTTGCCCAGGCGCAGCGCATCTACGATGGCTCAGGCCGATTAGCAGGGCGGGTGGATGGGGAGCGCTTCTTCAGTAGTAGCGGTCGAATCATTGGACGGATCGACGCTGAGCGGATCTATGATGGCTCGGGCCGTTTGGTAGGGCGGGTAGATGGGGAACGCATCTACGACGCAGCAGGTCGTTTGATGGGCCGCGTGGATGGAGAGCGCCTCTATGGTGCGAACGGCTCGTTGCTCGGTCGCATCGACGGAGAGCGCATCTACGACGCGGCAGGTCGCTTGGTGGGCCGCTCCGACGGACTGCGCAGGCGGCAAATCATCTTATTTTTCTTCTTCTTTCTTTAGTGCTCTATTGATTGGATTTCCATTTGGCATAATTTCCGCGAGATCCGCGGTGGTTTAGTTAATTTTCGGCTATTCAAGAGGTCTAAGACACTGAAAAGTAACCGATAATTGAATGGAAATTGTTCCAAACCGAGCTTGTCTTTTTTACCACACACAGCGTTTTCGGCGGGCAAGAGAAAGATTCATCGGTTTGGATTTGCGGTGATTTCAGAT
>VFQT010003371.1_pt1 | contig 14658 bp, 11 predicted proteins | sample 3512381 | NCBI WGS metagenome assembly VFQT01 (sample SAMN10412376, study PRJNA504923) | tailings metagenome | isolation source: Relicate 2 Philex TSF3 active mining site | place: Philippines: Tuba, Benguet | collected 2017-08-29 | reverse complement strand
GCGTAGCAGTTCAGCACCTGGTAGCGGCAGAGGTCGATCGGATGGTCGGTCGCCAGGTCGCTGTACATGCGCTTGTCGAGCTTGCCGTAGCTCGAGTCGCCGCTGTTGAGCGCCGAATAGCCGCCGTTGAGCTCGGGCAGCTTCTGCTTGATGATGTCGGCCTTGATCGTCACGCCAAGATGGTTCGCCTGGCCGGTCAGGTCGGCGCTCAGGTGGTGGTCCTTGCCGTCCTTCTTGAACTTCGGGTTGCGCAGGTAGCACCAGAGGATCGTGGCCATGCCGAGCGCATGGGCCTCGTCGAACGCACGCGCCACGTCCACGATCTGGCGCCCGCTCTCGTCGCTGCCGAAGTAGATGGTCGCACCGACCGCGCAGGCACCCATGTTCCAGGCGTCGCGCACCGAGCCGAACATGATCTGGTCGAACTTGTTCGGGTAGGTCATGAGCTCGTTGTGGTTGATCTTGACGATGAACGGGATGCGATGCGCGTACTGCCGCGACACGCTCCCGAGCACGCCGAACGTGCTCGCCACGGCGTTGCAGCCGCCCTCGATCGCCAGCTTCACGATGTTCTCGCCGTCGAAGTAGATCGGGTTCTTGGCGAAGCTCGCGCCCGCGGAGTGCTCGATGCCTTGGTCGACCGGCAGGATGCTCACATAGCCCGTGCCAGCGAGACGACCGGTGCCAAAGAGCCGCTGCAGGTTGTTGAGCACGGGCTGCGGGCGGTCGCTCTTGGCCCAGACGCGATCGATGAAGTCGGGACCTGGCAGGTGCAGGCTGGCCGCGGGCACCTTGGCCTTGTGCTCCAGAAGGTGTGCGGCGTCGGCTCCGAGGTACTGGGCGATCTGGCTCATGCCGGGCAAGGTAGCGACTGCCGTGCAGCATGACTCGTCCGCCGGCATGCGGCGACCGACACGTGCGGTCCCGCCGGATAGGCTTTTCCCGTGCGTCCAACGTGGCTTTCGTCCACCATTCCGCCATCCTGTGATCTTGCGATCATCGGTGGCGGCTTCGTGGGGCTCACGGCCATGGTTGGCGTCCTGGCCGTCAGACCCGAAGCCCGCGTCGTGCTGCTCGAGCGGCATCCGCGCCGCGGTCCCGGCGTGGCCTACGGCGGGTGCGAACCACACCACCTCCTCAACGTTCCCGCAGGTCGCATGGGCGCGACGCCGTCCGATCCGGGGGCGTTCCATGCGTGGCTGGAGTCCGAGGAGCCCGGTCGGTGGGCGGCGACGGATTTCGCGCCGCGCGCGCGGTACGGCGAGTATCTCATGCAACTCGTGCAGACCACGCTCAGCCGTCGCGCAGCCGTCGTGGCACGTGAGTCGGCGGTGCGCATGGACACGACGCCCCGTCACGTCGACCTGCTGCTTGGATCCGGCGATTCGCTCCGTGCGAGCGTGGTGCTCCTGGCGCCGGGGCTCCCCCAGGCCCGGGCACCCTGGCATGGACTGGACGATGATGTTCCGGCCGGATTCCTCGTCGGCGATCCCTGGGCCCCCGGTGCGCTCGATGGGATCGATCCGGAGCGCGAGGTTGCGGTGGTGGGCAGCGGCTTGACCGCCATCGATGTGGTGAGCAGCCTGCGCCGCCGAGGGCATCGCGGACTGATCACGATGATCTCGCGGAGCGGACGCCTTCCCTTGCCGCACGCGCGCGGTGCCGTCCAGCCGGCGAACTATGCACAGGACGAACTCGCCCGTGGTGCCGTCCCGGCCATGCGTGCCGTGCGTGCCGCTGCCGACGAGCTCTCTTCGCGGGGCCTACCGTGGCAGGGTGCGATCGATGGCATTCGCGCCCAGACCGCGGCGACCTGGAGTGCCTGGAGCACCGAGGATCGCTCGAGGTTCGTGCGCCACCTGCGGTCGCTCTGGGAGATCCATCGGCACCGAGCCCCATCGCACCTGCTGGATGAGCTCGAGGCCCAGCGTCGTGACGGAACGCTGGCGATCGTGCGTGGACAGGTGTCCGGGCTGGCCATCTCGGATGGGAGCCTGAAGGTGGCCGTGGAGCCTGCTTCGGGTTCGGGTGGACGGACGGTGGCGCGACTCATCAACTGCGCGGGGCCTGCGCAGGGGATTCGGCAGACGATCGATCCGTTGCTGTCCTCGCTGCTGCACTCGGGACTCGGTTCAACCGACGAACTCGGGCTCGGCCTGCGCACCGACCCGTCGGGGCGCCTGCTGCGGACGGATGGGGCGGCCAACGAGCGCGTGTGGCTGGTCGGCGCCCTTCGCAAGGGCGACCTGTGGGAGTCGACCGCAGTGCCTGAACTCAGGACCCAGGTCGCGCAAGCCGTCGAAGGCGTGTCGGGTCTGCTCTGAACCCCGACCTCAGCTGGTCGACGCGATCCGCTGCATCGCGCGCGTGGGCTTCTGCGCCCGCTGCGACTCGGTCTGGCGGCGGATCTCCTCGGCGTCCGCGTACTCCTCGCCAAAGCGCACCAGGCGCAGGCTGTTGGCGATGACGAAGACGTAGGCCACGGCTTGGTAGAAGGGCGTGATCCAGATCTGGAGGTTGCCGGTCGCCGCAAGTGCCAGGCCGATGATCGCCAGCACCAGGCTCGCCGCGATGTTCAGCGCGATGATGCCACGCGCCTTGCGGGCGAGCTCGAGCAGGAACGGCACCAGCCGCAGGTCATCGTTCATCAGCGCCACGCCGGCGCTGTTGGTGGCGATGTCGCTGCCGGACAGTCCCATGGCCACGCCGACATCCGCGCTCGCCAGCAGCGGGCCGTCGTTGATGCCGTCGCCGACCGCCAGCACGCGGTGGCCGCGCTTGAGCAGGTACTTCAGTTCCTCGTGCTTTTCCTCGGGCAGGCACTCGGCCTCGATCGAGTCGACGCCGGCCGCCTGACCCACGCGCGTGGCCACGCCGAGCCGGTCACCGGTGAAGATCGACACGCGGCGCACGCCAAGGTCGCGCAGCCGCTTGACGGTCTCAGGGGCATTGCGGCGGAGCTTGTCCTCAAGGCCGACGGCACCGAGGTAGGTGTCGCCGCGCATGACGTGCACGCCGCTCATGCCTTCGATGCCTGCTTCGACCGTCTTGACCGAGGCCGCGATGGACGGATTCAGCTCGAGCAGCCAGCCCGAGCGGCCCGCGCGCAGCGTCTGCCCGCCGACGACCGCGACGACGCCGCGACCGTGCACTTCTTCGTAGCGCTCGACCTTGGCCGGCTCGATGCGCGCGCGCTGCGCCGTGTCGAGGATCGACCGCGCAAGCGGGTGGTTCGAGCTTTGCTCGCAGTCGGCGGCGGCCTGCAGGAGGTCGGCCGCATCGACGCCTTCGGCCGGAGCCAGCCGGCTCACGCTGAACTTGCCGGTCGTGAGCGTGCCGGTCTTGTCGAGCACCACGGTGTCGATGTCACCGGCGCTCTCGAGCACGCGCGTCTGCTTGATCATGATGCCCAGGCGTGCGGCCGCGGCGAACGCGGCGACCATGGCGGTCGGGTAGGAGATCAGGAGCGCGCCCGGGCAGGTCACGACGAGCACGGTGATCGCACGTACGGCAGCGGTCTCGCGCACCTCGGCGCTGTCGGACTTGCTGGTGAAGAACCAGACGATGCCGGCCACCATGAGCACGACCGGCACGTAATACGCGGACAGTCGCTCAATGAGTTCCTGGCGTTCGGTGCGGCTGTTCTCGGCCTCGCGGATGAGCGTCTCGACCTTGCCGATGGTGGTCTCGCCAGCGACGGCCGTGACCTGCAGGTCGATCTGGCCGGTCAGGTTCGTGGTGCCTGCGTAGACCTCGCTGCCGGGCTGCACTTCGACCGGCACGGCTTCGCCGGTGAGCGAGGCCTGGTTGATGCTCGACTGGCCTGCGATCACCTTGCCATCGACAGGAAGATTCTCGCCCGGGCGCACCCGCACGCGGTCGCCGGTCTTGACCTGCGACAGCGCGACCTCGCGATCGGTGCCGTCGGCGCCGATGAGCCGCGCCACGTCAGGCGTAAGCTCGATGAGCTCGCGGATCGCCCGCTGCGCGCCCCATGCGGTGCGGCTGAGCACGAGTTCCGACAGCCAGAGGAAGAAGGCAAGGAAGCCCGCAGGCAGGTACAGGTTGTTCGCGAGGGCGGCGAGCACGGCGAGCGAAGCCAGCGTGTCGCTGCTGGGCTTGCCTGCGACCAGTTCTTCCCACGCACCCTTCACCAGCGGCGCAGCTAGGATCAATGCACCCATCGCCGCGGTGATGTTGGTCACGCTTTCGCCCACGCCCAGGAGCGCGCGGGCGACCCACGCCGTCAGCAGCATCACGCCGCCGACAAGGGCCACGAACAGCTGGCGCTCAAGGCGCTCGCCGCTGGAGGCGGACGGATCGATGGAAGGGGAGGCAGACGAGGTCGTGATGGTGCTCATGGTCAAGGGACCCGAGGGGAAAGAAGTGACCTGCAGCGTAGCACGCTCGCGATCCACGGGTTCGATCCTGCGGGGTACCTTCCACCCATGCCGCGACAGGTCACCGTCATCGGCGACGGCCAGTTCGGGTTGGTGCTCGCCTCGCTCGCCGCGAGCCGGGGGCATTCGGTCCGACTGTGGGGGGCGTTCCCCGCGGACCTCTCTGCCCTGGCGGCCACGCGTCGGTCGCCTCGCCTTCCAGAGTTCGAGCTCGATCCTGCGGTCGTGGTCGAGCCTGATGCGGGGCGCGCCCTCGCTGGTGCGGACCTCTGCATCAGCGCCGTCCCGACCCAGCATCTGGCCTCGGTCTGGACGCGACTGGGCAAGGATCTCCCCGCATCAGCCGTCGTCGTCAGCGTCAGCAAGGGTCTCGAACGAGGCTCACTGCGTCGCCCCAGCCAGATCGTCAAGGAAGCCGTGCCGGGCCACGAGGTCGTGACGATGTCTGGGCCGTCGATCGCGGCCGAGATGGCCCGTCGGTTGCCCTTGGTGATGGTGGTGGCCGGTGCCCCGCACGCGACTGCGCCGGTGCAGGAAGCGCTGAGCTGTTCGTGGCTGCGGCTCTACACGCTGCGTGACCATGTTGGCGTCGAACTTGCAGGCGCCGCCAAGAACGTGATCGCGCTCGCCGCGGGCATGCTCGATGGCATGCATGCCGGCATGAACGCCAAGAGCGCGTTGCTGGCCCGCGGGCTTGCCGAGATCGTGCGGTTCGGCTGCGCGCATGGTGCCGAGGCCGAGACGTTCTTCGGCGTCGCCGGCGTGGGCGACCTGGCGACGACCTGCTTCAGCCTCGACGGCCGCAATCGTTCGTGTGGCGAAGCGCTCGGCCGCGGGCAGACGCTTGCCGATCACCTGGCCCACACGCGCTCCGTGGTCGAGGGGGTGGACACCTGCGACGCGATCGTGCGCGATGCGCGCTCGCGCGGCATCGAACTACCCATCATGGAAGCGGTGCACGGCGTGCTCTTCGGCGGGATTGCGCCGGCCCAGGCGCTGCAGTCGCTGATGTCACGCGATGTGGGCGTCGAGCGAGTGCGATAGCGCCGCACTCACTCCTCGTCGAACTTGCGGGCGATCAGCCGGAGCAACGCGGCCATCGCAGCATCCTCGTCGGGGCCATCGCAGGTGATCTCCAGTTCCGTGCCGGCGGTGCCCGCCACGAGCAGCATCTGCATGATGCTCTTGCCATCGACGGTCTCGTCGCCATCGGTGCGACGCACGGTCACCGCGCAGCCGAAGCCCATCGCCGTCTGCACGAAGCTCATCGCCGGACGCGCGTGCAGCCCAAGCCGGTTCAGGATCGTGGCGCGGCCCGTCACCATGCGGATCAGCCCTTCGAGGACCCTGCTTCCTGCAGGAGCAGCCGTGCATCGGCTGGGGTGCGGGCCTGGCGCAGGAATCGCTTGAACTGGTCGTCCTGCAGCGACTGAAAGATCGCCTCCATGGCGGCCACGTGCAGGTCGGGCTTCGACTCCGGGCTCAGGATCAGGAAGACGGCGTGCACGGGCTGGCGGTCGAGCGAACTGAAATCGATGCCGGCGGGGCTGATGCCCAGCGCCGCGATCGGTGCTTCGACCAGGTCGGTCTTGGCATGGGGCACGGCCACACCGTGGCCGAAGCCGGTCGAACCCTTGCGCTCGCGCTTGAGCACGGCCTTGACGAGCTCCTCCGACTGTGCTGCCTTGATCACCTTCGCGGCGACGAGCGCCTGCATCAGTTCGCCGATCGATGCATCGCGCTTGGTGGCGTCGAGCGGGGCGAGGATGGCCTTGGCGTGGACGAGATCGATCAGCTTCATGGAGGCCCGGGATCGTAGCGATTGCAGCGTCGGCCCGCGAGATCGTGCGAGCGACGCGGTGCGGCACGCGGTCGACCGCAACGCACGCGCCCGGCGGGGGAGCGTGTCCCGCGCCGGGCGCGATGGTGGAACGAGGCTGGCGTACGGATCAGTGGCGATGCTCGCGAAGGCGGGCCTTGTGCTCACTGAGCTGCCGGCGGCTGCGGTCGACGGCCAGGTCGACGCACGCGTACAGGTTGTCGTGGTTGGTGTTGCAGACGAAGTCCTTGTGATGATCGACGTTGGCACGCAACTCCACGTGGAAGCCATGGCTCGGCAGCGGCTCGACCACGACCTCAAGGCCGCTCACGCGATTGAAGTACCGCGGAAGCTTGGACACCTTTTCGCGGATGTACGCGGCGATGGCCTCGGTGAGCTGCATGTGCTTGGCGCTGATGGTCACGATCATGGCAAGAACCTCCGTGGACGGCGGTGCGGGGCAGCACCGCAAGCTGCGCGGCACGCGGCCAAGGCGACAATCGCCCGGCCGTCCGGGTCCCGAGCCCGGAGGAACTCGCCGTGCACCACGCAGGGCGATTCCGCGCCATGGTGAACCACGACTGAACCTACTCCTCGGTTCGCGAAGAGGACAGCACATTCCGCGAACATCGCACGGATCGTCCGGACCAGGTCGTGAAGGTGAGGGGTGGCTGGCGTACGTGCCATCGTGGTCCGCCGGCTCCGTCATGGACGCCGGCGCACCTCGAGGATCGAATACGAATCGCCGCGGCGGAAACGGATCGTCAGGGTTTCTTTCCGGGGCGAACGGGTCAGGGCCACGCCAAGCTCGCGCACCGACCGTACGGGTTCGCCGTCCACCCCGACGATGACGTCGCCCGGGCGCAGGCCGGCGTCGCGTGCCGCGCTCTTCGTGACGAATCGCACGATCCTCGCCCCATCCGGGTGATCCTCGGTGGTGACGCCGATCGAAGGCTGCGTGGGATCGGTCGACAGACCCTGGGCGCCGCGCTCGCGCGTCCAGGTCGCCCACGATCGCTCGATCTCCTCAAGGCTCGCCCCGTGCGCTCGCTCGAGCGCGCGCGTGCACGTGGGGTCATCACGAAACCCCGCGACGGCTTCCGCATAGAGCCGCTCCAACGCACCACGCGCAGCGGTGTACTCCATGAGCGAGCGGACCAGCGGATAGGTCGACTCGCCGTCCTTCTGGAAGTCGTCCTCTGGCATCGTGAGCAAGCGTCGCAGAGCAGGGGCGGCGCCCGTGGCCAGGAGCTGCATCGCCGCATCGGCACGCTCATTGGGAAGGAACTCGAACGAGCCGTCGTCGCGCGTGCGATAGGTCTCGAAGACCGTGGCGAGTCCCTCGCGCAGCCAGATCGGATGCAGCTGGTTGATGCGCTCCATGTGCGCAAAGTGAAGGGCGTGCGTGAATTCATGGCGCAGCGTGGCACCGGTGTCGCGCGTGAGCAGGCGGCGCATGCCGTGTTCGTAGCGACCTGCGCGCGATGCAGTGAGCCCATCGCCCTCGCCATCGGCGCCGCTGGCCACGATCACCGCCACGGGCTGGGCCAATCCCTTGCCGAAGAGCCGATCGACCTGGTCCTGCGTCATCGTGGCGAGCATCGACAGCAACTCGCCGCGGCTGGTCGGATCCTGCGTCGTCACCAGGATTGTGTTGGTCACGCCATCAGGGAAGGCTCGGTAGCCGCTCGTGAAGCGCATGCGCCATGCATCAACGGCTTTCGTCGCTTCCGCGCCGGTGAGCGAGCCGGTCTCGTTGCGTGCGCGGGCGGCTCGCATGGCCTCCTGGACGACGGCCCACGATTCGTGCCGACGCAGCCCGGCGAAGTCGGAACCGGACTCGATCGCGGCGAAGTCGGTGAAGCCTTCCTCGATCGCCCGCTTCAGGTAGCCAGCCGCCACGCGCTGGTCGCCCGATTGCGCTGCGGCGCGAGCAGCCAGCGACAGCATGCCGGCATCGCCAGGTGCGCGTTCGAGCCAAGCCTTGGCCCGTGTGAGCGCGTCGGCGCTGCGGCGCTGGGCCAAGGCCTCGTTCACGGCCCGTTCCGTGGCGGATCGCGCGGTGTCGGCGGGGGACTGTGCCGCTGCCGGTATGCGAAGCACGGCGAGTACCAGCAGCACGGTCGAAGCCAAGGGGAAGATCGGCGCCAAGCGCATCGACACGATCGTATCCCGCCTGGTTGCGGGAACCGCGCCCTGCGCCGATGATCCCGTGCATGAAGGCACCCGAAGGCTTCGACCTGTCGCTGCGCGTGATGACCATGCCGCGCGACACCAACCACAGCGGCACCGTCTTCGGCGGCGTCGTGCTGAGCTACATCGACCAGGCGGCGTACATGCACGCGCGCCGGCTCGGCCTGCACCGCTGGGTGACCAAGGCCATGGAGAAGATCGAGTTCATCGCGCCAGTGGGCGTGGGTGAGTCGGTCACGCTCTGGACCCGCACCGAGCGCGAGGGCCGCACCAGCGCCACGATCCGGGTGCTGGTCCACGCCGAGCGCTTCAAGACCGGCGAGCAGATCCATGTGACCGAGGCGCTGGTGACGATGGTCGCCATCAGCCCTGATCGCAAGCCGATCGACTTCCGCAGCGCGGCCACGCTGCACGTGGAGGATGAGTGACCGGTCGCGCCACCGTGAGCAGTCGCCCCGTCGAGACCGGTCACCGCATGGTGCTCGGCTGCCTCATCAGCGGTGGAGGGCGCACAGTGCTCAATCTCCAGCAGCACATCGAGGCCGGGCGGCTCGATGCGCGCATCGGCGTGGTGGTGGTGACGAAGCAGGGGATCGCCGGCATTGAGCGTTGCCGCACGGCGGGCCTGAGCGTGGTCGTGTGCGATCGCTCGCGCCCCGAGAGCCTGGATGACCAGGTCGATGCGGCGCTGCAGGCCGCTGGGGTCGATCTGGTCTGCCTGTGCGGCTACCTGCGCAAGTTCCGCGTGGGCCCGTGGGCAGGCCGTGCGCTCAACATCCATCCAGCGCTCCTGCCGCGCCACGGCGGGCAGGGCATGTACGGGCATCATGTGCACACGGCTGTGCTCGCCGCAGGTGATGCGGAGAGCGGCTGCACGGTGCACTTGGTTGACGATGAGTACGACCATGGCCGCACGATCGTGCAGCGTCGCTGCCCGGTGCTGCCGGGCGACACGCCGGACACGCTCGCCGCGCGTGTGTTCGAGCAGGAGTGCCTGGCCTATCCCGAGGCGATCAGGGTGATGGGTGCGGGCGTCGTAGGCGGGTCAGTATCCGGCGGCTGACCTGATCGCCACCTCACGCCGTCGCGCGCTTGCGTGCAGCTGGCTTCTTCGTGCGTGTGGGCTTGGCTGAGGCCGCTTCCGTGGCAGCGCTGGCGCCCAGCATGCGGGCCAGGTACTCGCCGGTGAAGCTGCCGGGCGTGGCGGCCACGGCTTCGGGCGTGCCGTGCGCCACCAGCGTGCCGCCGCCGTCGCCGCCCTCGGGGCCCAGGTCGACGATCCAGTCGGCGCACTTGATCACGTCGAGGTTGTGTTCGATGACCACCAGCGTGTGCCCGTTGTTCGCCAAGCGCTGCAGCACGCCCAGCAGGCGGTGCACGTCGGCGAAGTGCAGCCCGGTCGTGGGCTCGTCGAGCACGTACAGCGTGTGTCCGGCACTCGTCATGCCGAGTTCGCTCGCCAGTTTCACGCGCTGCGCCTCGCCGCCCGACATCGTCGTGCTCGCCTGGCCGAGCTGCATGTAGCCCAGTCCGACATCGCGGATGCACTGCAGCATGCGTGCGATCTTCGGGTGCGCGTCGAAGAACGCGGTCGCGTCATCGACGGTCATGTCGAGCACGTCCGCGATCGACTTGCCCTTGCAGAGCACCTCGAGCGTCTCGCGGCCGTAGCGGCGGCCCTTGCAGGCCTCGCAGGTCACGAAGACATCGGGCAGGAAGTGCATCTCGATGCGCCGCACGCCCTGGCCGGCGCAGACCTCGCAGCGGCCGCCCTTGACGTTGAAGCTGAAGCGCCCGGGTTCGTAGCCGCGGATCTTGGCCTCGGGCATGCGCGCATAGACCGAGCGGATCTCGTCGAAGATGCCCGTGTAGGTCGCGGGGTTCGAGCGCGGTGTGCGACCGATGGGGGACTGGTCGACCTCGACCACGCGCATGACCTTGCCCAGGCCGGTGACCGAGTCGTGGGCGCCGGGAAGGTCGCGCGTGCCGGTCACGTGGCGCTTGGCCGCCTTGAGCAGGATCTCGTTGACGAGCGTGCTCTTGCCGCTGCCCGACACGCCGGTCACGCAGACGATCCCGCCCAGCGGGAACGCGACGTCGATCCCCTTGAGGTTGTTCTCGCGTGCACCCTTGACGACGATCGACTGCTTGGCCGACAGCGGACGGCGCTCGACAGGGATCTCGATGCGCACGCGGCCGCTCAGGTAGTCACCGGTCAGGCTGCCGGGCGTGTCGCAGATTTCGCCGACCGTTCCCTGTGCGACGACCGTGCCGCCGTGACGCCCCGGCCCCGGCCCGATGTCGAGCACGTGGTCAGCGGCGCGGATCATGTCCTCGTCGTGCTCAACCACGAGCACCGAGTTCCCGATGTCGCTGAGACGCCGGAGCGTGGCCACGAGCCGGTCGTTGTCGCGCTGGTGCAGCCCGATGGTCGGTTCGTCGAGCACGTACGCCACGCCGACCAGGCCGCTGCCGACCTGCGTGGCCAGTCGGATGCGCTGGGCCTCGCCGCCCGAGAGCGTGCTGCTGGTGCGATCGAGCGTGAGGTAGCCCAGGCCCACGCTTTCCAGGAACCCCAGGCGCGCGGCGATCTCCTTCACGATCGGCGCGGCGATCGAGGCCTGCGACGGGCCGAGCTTGAGCCCCGCGAAGAAGTTGCGCGCGGCGCCGATGCTGAGGTTGGTCGCGCTGGCGATGTCGAGCCGGCGGTCGGTGCCCGGCACCATCACGCCCAGCGACGATGGCTTGAGCCGCCGCCCCGCGCACGATGGGCACGCGGCCGTGCTCATGTACGCGTGCAGGCGCTCCTTCACGAACTCGCTGTCGGTCTCGGTGAAGCGCCGGCGAAGGTGGGGGAGCACGCCCTCCCAGCCATCCTCCTGGCCATGCATGAGCGAGCGGCGCGCCTTCGTGGCGAGCTTCGAAAAGGGCGTAGCCGGGTTCACGCCCTCGTCCGCGCACCAGAGTCGGATGCGGCGCGCGTACCAGATGTTCATCCGGCGGCCGTTCTTGCGGAAGGGCTCGATGGCCTCGGCCACGGGCTTGGCCTGGTCGGGCACGACCAGGTCCTCGTCGAACTGGTCGATCGTGCCGAGGCCGGCGCACGCTTCGCACGCGCCCTGCGGCGAGTTGAAGCTGAACACGCGCGGCTCGAGCTCCTCGAGCGAGCACTCGGGATGGTCGGGGCACGAGAAGTGCTCGCTGAAGCGGTGCTCGGTCCATCCGCCGGCGCCGTCATCGACCAAGAGCAGCAGGTTCCCGCCGCCGGCCTTGAGTGCCGTCTCGATGCTCTCGGCCAGGCGCTGCCGATCGTCCGCGCTGGCCACGATGCGATCGACGACAGCATCGATCGAGTGGACCTCGTAGCGACCGAGTCCGAACGGATTCTCGCCGCCACGCTTCTGCGCATCGCGCAGCTCGACGATCGTTCCGTTCACGCGCGCACGCACGAGCCCAGCGCGCACCATCTGCTCGAGGATGTCCTTGTGGAAGCCCTTGCGGGCGCGCACGAGCGGTGCGCAGACCATCAGTTTCTTGCCGGCACTCGATGCGAGCACCGACTCCACGATCTGCGTCGGCGCTGTCGCCGTGATCGGGTTGCCGCAGACGCGACCCGATTCGTCGCGGTGCCAGCAGGTCGGCGTGCCGCAGCGCGCCCACAGCAGTCGGAAGTAGTCGTAGATCTCCGTCGTCGTCGCGACCGTCGATCGCGGGCTGTGCCCACCCGAGCGCTGCTCGATGGCGATCGTCGGCGGCAGCCCATCGACCGACTCGATGTCGGGCTTCTTCATCTGATCGAGGAACTGGCGCGCGTAGGCGCTCAGGCTCTCCATGTACTTGCGCTGGCCCTCGGCGAAGATCGTGTCGAACGCCAGGCTGCTCTTGCCGCTCCCCGACACGCCGGTGATCACCACGAGCCGGTCTCGCGGGATGTCCACCGAGAGTCCGCGCAGGTTGTGCTCTCGGGCGCCGCGGACGCGGATGCAGTGGTTGGGGTCGGTCGAGGGCACGGGAAGGGCATTATTGGGTCCTCGGGAGCCAAAATTCGCGCAATCGCCACTTTGCACGGACGAAATGTGCGTCCATCATTCGGGTCCCGCCGAAACGACAGTCGTCCGCAAGGTGTTGTGCGGGCTCACGTTGGATCGAACCATGCCGACCATTCGTCCATCCTCACCCGCCGAGCGCGTGCAGCGCGAGCGTGTGCGCATCGAGTTGCCGCAGCGCGCTGCCGTGGCGACCCACGCGCCGTCGCGCCGCCCCACGCCCGAGGAATGGCGCGACCTGGTGGCCCGTGGGTCGCGCTTGCGCCTCGGCGCGCGCCGGATCGACCGCTGATCCTGTCTTCGGCAACGTGCGCGCCGGATCGGCCGCGGAACGCGGACTCGGCAACGTTTAACCGCCGCGCTTCTTCTTGAAATGGTCCGGCTTTCGCCGCTTGCGCGCCTTCGTGCCCGGCATGCCCGGCGCCGGGCGCGGCTCCTGACCCGGTTCGCCCAGCACATCCTCCACGCGCTCGGCCGTCTTCACGCGCTCGATCTCGTCGCGCAGCCGAGCCGCGCGCTCGAACTCCAGCCGGCCTGCGGCAGCCATCATCTCCTCGTGCAACTCGAGCACCAGGTCGTCGCGGTCGATCGTGACCTCGCGCCTGCGGCCCGCGCGTTCCACGCCCCGGCCGGCGCTGATCTCGTCCTCGATCCCGCGGCGGATCGCCTTCTCGATCGTGCGTGGCACGATGCCGTGGCGCTCGTTGTACGCCAGTTGCTTCGCGCGGCGGCGCTCGACCTCATCGATGGCGCGCTGCATTTCCGGCGTCACCCCGTCGGCGTACAGCAGGCAGCGGCTTCCGGCGTTGCGGGCAGCACGGCCCATCGTCTGGATCAGCGAGCTGGTGCTTCGAAGGAATCCCTGCTTGTCCGCGTCCAGAATGGCCACCAGGCTCACTTCGGGCAGGTCCAGGCCTTCGCGCAGCAGGTTCACGCCGACCAGGCAATCGAAGTCGCCCTCACGCAGCGCACGCAGCAGTTCCAGACGCTCGAGCGTCTCGATCTCGGAGTGCAGATAGCGCACGCGCACGCCCTGGTTGTGGAACCAGTTCGTGAGCTCCTCGCAGAGTCGCTTGGTCAGCGCCGTCACGAGCGTGCGGCCGCCCTTGCGTGCTTCGGCGCGGACCTCCTCGAGCAGGTCCGCCACTTGCCCGCGCGCCGGGCGCAGGGTGATCGGCGGATCGACCAGCCCCGTCGGCCGAATGACCTGCTCGGCGATCACGCCGCCGCACTGCTCGAGCTCCCACGGGCTCGGCGTGGCGCTCACGAAGATCGCCTGCGGCAAGAGTGATTGCCACTCCTCGAACGTGAGCGGCCGGTTGTCGAGCGCGCTCGGCAGGCGGAAACCATGCTCGACGAGCGTCTCCTTTCGCTTGCGGTCGCCGAAGTACATCCCACGCACCTGCGGGATCGTCACGTGGCTCTCGTCCACGATCATGAGCCAGTCGTCCTGGCCTCGGCCCGGAACATTGCGGAAGTAATCGAGCAGGGTGTACGAGCGGCTTCCGGGCGCGCGGCCTTCCATGTGGCGCGAGTAGTTCTCGATGCCCCGGCAGGCGCCGGTCTCGGCGATCATCTCAAGGTCGTACTTCGTGCGGCCGAGCAGGCGCTGGGCCTCGAGCAACTTGCCCTGCGACTGCAGCTCGAGCACCTGGGCATCGAGTTCGCCCTTGATCGAGGCCATCGCTCGGTCGAGCTGGTCCTTCGGGGTCACGTAGTGCACGGCCGGGAAGATGAACGCACGCTCAAGCTCGTCGAGCAACTCACCCGTGATCGGGTCGAAGGCCTCGATCCGGTCGACCTGGTCCCCAAAGGTCTCGATCCGTAGGGCGACCTGCTCGTTGGCGGGGAAGACCTCGATGCAGTCGCCGCGGACGCGGAAGTTGCCGCGTTCGGGCGCCACGTCGTTGCGCGCGTACTGCATGTCGGCCAGGCCGAGCAGGAAGGCACGCCGGTCCAGCCTCATGCCGCGCTCGAGCATGAGCATGGTCTTCATGTACTCGTGCGGCGAACCGAGGCCGTACAGGCACGACACGCTGGCCACGACGATCGTGTCGGGGCGCGAGAGCAGATTGCTCGTGGCTGCCAGACGCAGCCGGTCCAGGTCCTCGTTCCGCGAAGCATCCTTCTCGATGAAGATGTCCCGCTGCGGGATGTACGCCTCGGGCTGGTAGTAGTCGTAGTAGCTCACGAAGTAGCT
>VFQT010003370.1_pt1 | contig 14659 bp, 12 predicted proteins | sample 3512381 | NCBI WGS metagenome assembly VFQT01 (sample SAMN10412376, study PRJNA504923) | tailings metagenome | isolation source: Relicate 2 Philex TSF3 active mining site | place: Philippines: Tuba, Benguet | collected 2017-08-29 | reverse complement strand
CCTGGTTCGAGGGAGCAGAAGAAAATGGAAGGGGACTTCTAATGCAACAAGTGACACTCGACAGCGAGCGCAGCCTGTTGCGCTTTCTGACCTGTGGGAGCGTAGACGACGGCAAGTCCACCCTAATTGGGCGCTTGTTGTACGATGCGCAACTCGTATTCGAAGACCAACTCCGCGGTATTTCTATTGAAAGCCAGCGCAAACTCGGTGACGAAAATGCCCTGGATCTATCGCTCCTGGTCGATGGCTTGCAAGCAGAGCGTGAGCAGGGCATCACCATTGACGTAGCGTACCGCTTTTTTTCGACGGCCAAGCGTCGGTTTATCGTCGCAGATACTCCAGGTCACGAGCAATACACGCGCAACATGGCGACCGGTGCATCGACCGCAGACTTAGCCGTATTGTTGGTAGACGCCCGCAAAGGATTGTTGGTGCAGACGCATCGGCATAGTTGTATTGCGTCACTGCTCGGCATCCGTCACGTCGTGCTTGCCATCAACAAGATGGACCTTGTCGATTACGACGAGCAGATTTTCCGCACCATTGAACAAGAATATCGCGAATTTGCCCGACAGCTCAACTTCACGAGCATCACCGCGATCCCCATTTCGGCACTCGTTGGTGACAACGTGTTCAAACACAGCGAAAACATGCCCTGGTACCAGGGGCAGACGTTCATGGCGTTCCTCGAAGAAGTCAACGTCAGTGTCGATCACGATGAAGATCAATTCCGCATGCCGGTGCAATGGGTCAATCGCCCACACCAGGACTTCCGTGGCTTCAGTGGCACGATTGTCGGTGGCAGTGTGCAGGTCGGCGACCAAGTATTGATCCAGCCACGTGGATCACAAGCCGTGGTCCAACGTATCGTACAGATGAACAACGAACGCACCCAAGCAGGTCGTGACGAAGCGGTAACCTTGGTACTTGACCGCGAAGTTGATGTGAGCCGCGGCGATGTCATCAGCGCAGTGACACGGCCAGCGTCGACTGCCGATCGCTTTGAAGCATTGGTGTTGTGGATGCACGACACTGAAGTGCGTCCCGGCAAACAATTCCTCTGCAAAATCGGCACTGCCATGGTACCGGCCGTCATCACGAAGTTGGTCGGCAAAATCAATGTCAACACGATGGAGCGAGAGGCTGCCGATGAGTTGCATCTCAACGAAATCGGCATTTGTGTGCTCCAGCTCGAACGTAGCATCCCACACGACCCCTACCGACTAAATCGCGATATGGGTGGATTCATCCTCATCGACCGCATCACCAACGAAACCGTTGCCGCTGGCATGATTAGCAACGATATTTCGCATACGCAAAACATCACCTGGCATCAGACGGCTGTCGACAAGAACCGTCGTTCAGCCCTAAAGGGACAAAAGCCGTGTGTGTTGTGGCTAACCGGATTGTCTGGTTCAGGCAAATCGACCATTGCCAATTTGGTCGAACAAGCGTTGAGTGCAGAAGGTCGACATACGTTCATCCTCGATGGTGATAATGTGCGGCATGGTCTCAATAGCGACTTGGGCTTTTCACCCGAAGACCGCATCGAGAACATTCGGCGCGTCAGTGAAGTATCGCGCCTGATGGTCGATGCCGGGTTGATTATCATCGTCTGCTTGATTTCGCCGTTCCAGAGCGAACGTGCCCGCGCACAGCGCATTATCGGAACCGATGAATTTGTCGAAATCTACATCGATACTCCGCTGGCTGAATGCGAACGACGCGATCCCAAGGGATTGTATCGCCGGGCACGGGCTGGCGAAATTCGTGGCATGACGGGCGTCGATGCTCCGTATGAAGCACCAGACCAGCCCCAACTGCATATCAAGACCATGAATCAAGCACCCGAAGACTCAGCAGTCATTATTTTGCAGTGGCTACGCGACAAGGGCTACTTGAATCATTGATCAAAGGGCAGGGCATGACGCAACACTGTATTGCAGTCCTCGGCATGCACCGTAGCGGTACCTCAGCGCTCACACGAGCGTTGAACCTCTGCGGTGTAGCCCTGCCGGGACGCATGATGGACAACACCGAAGGGAACGCCTCAGGGCACTGGGAGCCGCTCGAGGTCGTTGCCATTCATGATCGCTTGCTCGCCGACCATGATTTGGCATGGGACGATGTGTACGTCGACGTGCAAGAGTTCACCGCAGCATCGATGCAACAGGCACGCCGCGCTGTCGTGGATTTCTTGCAGAACAGTGCATCATCATCCACCATCGCCATCAAAGATCCGCGGATGTGCTATACCTTGCCCTTGTGGCAAGAGGCACTCAGCGAGGTTGACATGCATGGAATGGCGATTTTCGCGACTCGACATCCACTCGCTGTGGCACGCTCACTCCATGCACGGAATCAAATGCCGATTGCGTATGGGCTGCAATTATGGCTTCATCACACCCTCGCTGCCGAATACTACAGCCGCAACTGGCAACGCATGGTCGTGCATTATGATGCGCTCATCAACGATTGGCGGAGTGTGCTCGACCCAGTCGCCACCTGGCTCGGAATCCCGCTTCCGAGCACACAGCCAGCCGTGAGCGCGCAACTCAATGCGTTTTTGCAGCCGAACCAACGCCATCATTCCGAAGACGCTGATACAATCCAACACCTGGCACAGACACATCCTGATGTGTTACATGCATGGAACTTATGTCAACAAGACTTACACGCCACAGAGGTGCAAGCGGCTTTCGATACACTGCGCATCCGCACCCAACAATGTTGGACCGACAGCGATAGTGCGCTACACATAACGCTACAATATGCCCGACAGCGCTATCATCGTGATATGGCTACCCGTGATGCCGAAATTGCCTGGCGGATTGGTGTACAAGCCCAGCAGGTCCAGGAATTGGCATGGCGCAAACAAGTCATGCTTGATCACAAACTCGAGCCCTAGTCTAAATGATCTTTATCCATCAACAGCCCGTGCTAGGCACGGGCTGTTGATGGATTTTGGTGACCACTACAGTGACTAATTAGTTGCCGTTGTTGAGGCGACGATTAATTTGATTGGTAAAATCACGCTGATCCCATGCATTAAAGAAGTCGGCATGCATGGTCAGAATGCTGCCGGAAGCCAGCCGGAGTTGATCGACGGTTGCCTGGCGCGGATAGATGACTTCAAGTACCACCTGTGGGATTGGTACCGTACCAGCCGCACACACACCATCTACGGCAAACTGCACATGACTTTTATGGTTAGCAGAATCCACCGAAGCACCATCCCAACATTCGGGGAAGGTGATTTTGGCCACCAAATCACCCCGAGTACAGACTGGTGGTGTCACTGAAGGAGTGGCATTACGGCCCGAGCACTGCCACGACACAACTGATAGGGGTTGCTCGCTCGTTGCTTTGGCATCACCAGCAATCAACATGAGACCATCCGGTGGCAATGATACGTTGGCTGCTGTACTACGGCGATACGTGGTACGCAGCTGACGTGGCAACACCATCACATCGCCATTGTAGAGTGCTGGCACCCAATATGCCGAAAAATCGCCGCGCATACGACAGTTTGAGCTACGTGCTGCAAACAATGATTCAAACGTGGAGTTCTCGTCTGTCGTGCGATTGCCAAAAAACTGGTGCATATGGCTCATGCCAGTATGGCCTGGCATCACGATTGGGTCAACGGGTGCGGTTTGACCACGTGCACAGTTAAACACGAATTGTGCCTGTTGGTTAGGAGCCGGAGGAGCTGGAGGAGCTGGACGGGGAGCAGGCGGGCGTGGTCGCAAATACTCAGTTGCCGCGTTGGCTGTCAACAATGATGAATCCATGCCGAGGAAAAACACCACAAGCAACATCCCGATGAGCATTCGTTGTACAAACATGCTTCTTCTCCAATATAATAATTCACTCCCCGCAGGGTACAAGTAAGACCCTACGAGGAGTAATGAAGTTCCGGCGCTTCGTTCAAGATTCGTTCAAGAACGTCTTAATATTTGATACGGTCGTTCAAGACTCCGCACGATGTTTGAACCGTTTGCGTCGACGTGACAGCAACGACCCTGACACCGTCACCGCACCAACTACCGAAACGAGCACAGCCGACTTGAGTAATTCACCAGCAGCACCACCGCCTTCGCCACCCTCGTGATGTTCACGGTGTCGATGACCACCTTCTCCGTGGTGCATCTCTGAAGCAAACCCACGTTCAAAGACCGCGAAACTCGGTGAAGATACCGCCATATTGCCGAACCACGCAATTAATACTGCCACAGATACAATGAGCACACCGCGAATCATTGTATTCATGATGATTGCTCCATTTGTTGATTGCTACGGCGATGGCGAAATAGATTCACAATCCACTGCCAGTTCACGGCCACATGGATGGCCATGATAATCAACGTGATATCTGACAACGTGTGATGATGCATGCGCCAGGCCCGATTGTTGAAGGCAGACACACCCAGCCAAGGCATGGCGTCTTCGGATATGGCAATACCGCTATACATGAGCAGTACAAACGACACAAAAAACGCGGCATTCAGCAGATAATTGAGGCGTGCTGTAAACGACAATGCCCCTACGAATGACTTGCCGACTTGGATGATCCACTGCCAATGCCAAAGCAAGTGAACAATCACGGTACCTGCGAGTGCAATACTCAGCCATTCATGGATTGCCAACCCACTCCAACGTGGCGCAGTGGCAATCAAAAAGCTCACAAACATGGTCACATCAAGCAGTGCATCACGCACAGTGCGACGAAACTTCGGAGTCATTGTTCCCCTTTCATGGTGTTCATGTCCCCCTTAGCATACCAAATGCTACTCCGTGGTTGAGTCAATATTGCATCAAGAAATCCCCTCGACACCTGTCAAGGGGATCAAAAAAAACACGCCGTAGACGTATGTGGTTACTTGCGTTTGCGCATCGATGCCAATATGCGCCGTACTTCACCGGCTTCATCTTGCAGGGCATCTTCGCGGACGTGGAGTTCCATCGTCGGCGAAATCACAATCCGATGCCAGACTTCACTCGTTGTCGTCGCAGTATTCAGATGTGCCATTGAAGTCGTCTCGGCAGAGCGATTGTCGATGGGTGCAGCAGCCATAAACGGCGCCTGGAAGTCACGTGGGCGCGGCGGTGATGAATATCTCCGCACAACCCCAGCGTCACGTAGGGTCGGTGCTATGACGGATTCTTCGCTCAACATGGGACTAAAAATGGACGACGAATGTAGTTCCAGCGCGGAATAATGTTCGGCCTCGGTAAATCGAGCTTCGTGTTCGGTTGGCACCGGCCCAGCTATGGCTTCGAGCTCGCCATCTGTGAGCGAGGCCAGGCGGTCACGAATGACGCGTAATGGCAAGAACATGCCCTTGAGCGCTTTGGCGGCAGCGAGCTGCAGATAGTGCCGACGCGTATAACGCGCATAGCGATCACGTCCAGCTGGCTCGTCGAGCACCCCTTCGTCGGTATAAAAACGGATCGTGCGCACGGTAACATCGGCCATTTTTGACAATTCGTGAATCGTAATTCCATCTTTGGTCATGAGACTTCCCTTAGTTGTGATATTTCACAGTAACTACTGACATATTACAGTGTAACATGGACTATCAACAACATGATGAAAATTTCATGACGATACAGTACGCTACTCGACGTGGTGCATCTGATGCGCACGTCGAATGGCCACCAAGGCCGTATCCATATGACGTTCCATGCACTGTTGGACTAATTGCGTGTCACGGTCGATGATGGCCTGCACAATTTGGGCGTGGTCAGATTGAATTTGATCGACTTCGGCACGATTACGGCGATACTGCAGACCAGTTAGGCTCGATTTGCGCAAGGCACCGCTCAATGAGTCCACCAAATACCACAACAAGGTATTTTGGCTGGCCAAGGCAATTTGCATATGCAATTTGGCGTCGAGAATGCTGTATTGCTCATAATCGTACTGAGCATCATGCAACTGCTGCAATGTGCTTTGCAGATTATCAATGTCACTCGGTTTGCGGCGTAATGCGGCCAATGTACAGCTCTGAACCTCAATACCACGGCGCACCTCGAGCAGTTCGATGACCGATACCGCGTTCAACTGGGTGGCGTGCTCGAAGAAATGCCCCAACGAAGTGGCGTTCACCGGGCTCACGATGGCATTACGTCCATTAGAAATAGTCAATACACCTCGCCCAGCCAACGTCCGTAGTGCCTCACGTACCACGGGGCGACTGACTCCCAAGGTCTCGGCCAGACGCATTTCCGAAGGCAATGAATCACCCGGTTGGAGCTGTTGATTCAACACCAACGACTGCACCTGTTCCACGGCCTGCTCGACGAGAGTGGTTTTGACTAATTTATGTAGCATGTGATCATCTTGCATGATTCCGCTTCCTATTGTATACTCGCGTCAACCTATATGACAGGTGGTCGTGCCGACACGCACGCTAGGTGAGCTATGCGCAATAGAGTAAACCGTCTGCTGTTTGAAGCATCTCATGGTCAAACCATATTACATGTTATTGTGGAATCCTGCAACATTCAAGTGCAACTCATCCGGCATTATGCCAGTACAGAGCCTGCGGCGACAGCCGATGAAATCCTCTGGCAATGCACGTACCAACACGCCCAAATTGCAGATTTCCCAATGCTTGCCTGTCGCCAGCTCACACAAATCACGCACCTCGACGGTGTGGTACATCATATTCACCACAACGGCGACACAAGCTTGTGTCACATCCCTCTACACATGCTGACAACGCTCCCTCTCGGCTTGCTCATCGCCACTGATTTGCCCTATGTCGTGTGCATCGCACCCAATATCGGGCCAGCCGAAGAATACGGCGTCGTGTTTCGTCACAAAGCCCATGAATATGCACTCCACCGCATTCGCATCAATACCATCGTGCAATCAGACGATACCGACATCACGGAATTATTGGCGTTTTTGCTCGGCCATCATTCACGATTTCTGACAGGGGCCATCTTTGCGGCTGATGGACGTCAAATCATGGGGAGCAACACACTCGCCGAACGTGCGCTCGTCCAATCACTGTACAGTTTGACTTGATGCGTGCCCCATCGGGTATAATCGATGCGTCATCCAACTAGTGAAAAGTAGTCGCCATCATGAACCTCACGTATTGGCAACAAGTTGATGGAAGTGTCATCAACGCCGTTGGTGTGCTAGTCGGTGCCACATTGGGTCTCGTTTTTCGCAATGCTTTGCCACAACGCATCACTCAGACGATTCAATCGGCCATTGGTCTCGTTACGATTTTTTTGGGGATGCGCATTGCTTGGCAACTCAGCGATCTCGGCAGTACCACCATCCCGGGCATTGTCATTGCACTAGTTGCACTCACCATCGGTGGCGGCATCGGTGAGGCATTACGACTCGATGATCGCCTCAGCACACTTGCTGAGCGGGTACAACGCCTCGTCGGGCGCAACGACAACAACCAATTCAGTGAAGGGTTATTGGCGGCATTTTTGATCTTTTGTGTGGGCCCTGTCACCATTCTCGGAAGTATCGACAATGGTCTGCGTGGCGACAATCAGCTCCTCATCATCAAAACCGTGCTCGACACCATCACTGCGGCAGCCCTCGCAAGCAGTTATGGCATTGGAGTGCTCTTTTCGGCAGTGCCATTAGTGATTCTGCAGGGCGGGATTTCATTGCTGGCAGGGGGTTTCGCACAGCTCATCCCCGACCCCAGCAATAATCCGTTGGTGCTGATTGCGACGAGCAGTGGTGGGATTATCTTGCTCGGACTGGGTGCAAATTTACTCCAGGTGACTCGGGTGCGCATTGCCGCATTACTACCCAGTCTCCTCCTCGGGCCCATCATCTATGCCGGGCTCATGGCCATGGGCTGGTAACGCACACACGCCTTGGCTGGTATACCAGCCAAGGCGTGTAATGATAAGCACCAACGCATTTAGTCGCCGAAGTGGATTCCCTGAGCCAAGGGCAAATTACGCCCCCAGTTGATGGTATTGGTCTGACGACGCATGTAGCCCTTCCAAGCATCGCTCCCACTTTCACGGCCGCCACCAGTTTCTTTTTCGCCACCAAATGCCCCACCAATTTCGGCACCACTTGTGCCAATATTGACGTTAGCAATACCACAGTCACTGCCCTGGCACGACAAGAAGAATTCGGCTTCACGCATGCTATCAGTAAAGATGGCGCTACTCAGACCCTGGACAACATCGTTGTGCATGGCCACTGCCTGTGCAAGGTCTGTGTACGTCATGATGTACAAAATGGGCGCGAAGGTTTCTTCACACACCACATCGATCTGCTGTGGCATGCGAATGATGGTCGGTTCGACGAAGTTGGCGCCGATGTCGCTACGCCGCTGGCCACCCACCAGTACCTGACCACCTGCAGCCCGGGCCCGGTCAATGGCTGCCATCATGGATGTCACCGCATTTTCCGTGGCCAGCGGGCCCACCAACGTGGAGGCATCAAGTGGGTCGCCAATCGGCACACTAGCGTAGGCCTTGGCCAAGCGCTGTGACAACGTATCGACGATGCTCTCGTGCACAATCAAGCGGCGGGTCGTCGTACAGCGCTGACCGGCGGTACCGACAGCCCCAAACAAGACCGCCCGCACCACCATGTCGAGGTCAGCATTGGGCGTCACAATGATGGCGTTGTTGCCACCCAGTTCGAGGATGCTCTTGCCGAAGCGCCCTGCCACCGTCTGGGCCACTTTGCGCCCTGTGCGCGTGCTGCCAGTAAACGAAATCAGAGGCAGACGTGCATCCTCTGACATGCGCTGACCGACGACTGCACCAGCCCCCACCGCCAACGTAAAGATTCCCGTCAGCCCATGATCACGCAGCACTTGATTGGCCAAATGTTGCGTGGCCACCGCGGTCAACGGCACCAATTCTGATGGCTTCCACACATTGGTGTCACCACACACGGCTGCAATGGCCGCATTCCAACTCCATACTGCTACTGGGAAGTTGAAGGCGGTAATGATGCCAATTGGACCAAGTGGATGCCACTGCTCGTACATACGGTGCTCGGGGCGTTCGCTGTGCATGGTCAAACCATACAACTGGCGACTCAGACCAACCGAGAAATCACAGATGTCAATCATTTCTTGGACTTCGCCGAGGCCTTCAGCACGAATTTTGCCCATTTCGAGCGAAACAAGTTCACCGAGGGGCTCTTTGTATTCGCGGAGCAAATTCCCCAGATCGCGAATAATGTCACCACGCTTGGGAGCCGGCACGCTACGCCACGTCAAAAAGGCGGTCTGTGCGGCCTGTACGGCCACGTCATACGACGCTAAATCGGCTGCCTGGACTTGTGCGATGGCCTCACCCGTGGCTGGGTTGTAGCTGGTAATCCATTCACCACCGCTCTGATGCCATTCTGGACCACTACAGGTCCCCAGATTTTGCGCTTGAAGCTGAAGCTTTGTCAGTAGCGCATTCACATTGGTACTCATCACGACTCCATTCTCTGTGTGCTTGCAAAAAGCATCATCGGTATTGTACACGGTCTGTCATTGTTCCATTTGAAACGACCGCACCGCAGCCACAATATCATGATAAATCCGGCCTTGCCCCTTACCCGTCGATGATCGCCAGTGTTGAGATACACGACGAATATGTCGCCCAAACAACGTGCGTACGTAGGGGCTCAAAATCACCAAATCAAACTGATCGATGATGCGTTCGATGCGTTCTGCGTCACGATCCCAGTTCGAACGCCACCCAATCAACTCCCAAGTAATCGTGATGTAGGGGTGTTCGGCGGCTAATTTGGCATCAATTTGGTCTTTGAAGGACTGCTGTGTTTCATTACCTCCCACGTACAAGACACGACATGGGGTTGGTTTGACATGAGTCGCGTTTGTTTCGAGCAGGCTGGCGTACTGCTCTACATCCGGCGAATTCACCTCACGCAGCCATGCTAGAGTGGCACGAGCCTGCGAAAAATCATTTTTGCCAAGGTAAATATTGAGCAACTGCTCGATGAGCGACACCGCCTGCTCAGGCAACCCCATCATGAAGTGCAGCTGGATGCGGAATTGCAGCACGTCGCTTTCTTCCCAGATGCGCACCACATGTTCGTAGTGTTCGGTGATGAGTTGATCAACTGGTGCTGCAAATTCACTGTAGTCACTGGCGTGTTGTTCGATGAGGTTCAACACGTATTCAGCAGCCTCTTCGTTATCGTTGAGCAACGCAAGTTGCAAGGCATTCACAAAATATGTGTATTTTTCGGCACGTGGTAGCTGTACAAATTTGCGCCCAAAGAAATAGCGTTGCCAGATATCCTGCGATTGTTGGAGTAACTCATCGACATCGCACAAATCAAAGATTTCGACATTGCGATATTGAAAGAGGTGCAGCATGATATCACGACCAGTCGGGGCATGAATGCGCGCCAGACTGTGGTAAATTTTCTGCCAGTGTGCGAGTGGGAAAAACGTCTGTGATGGGAAGACAATGGCCAATTCGTCGCGAATACCAGGGATATCGCTGGCGGTCATACTGGTCAGACCAGAGCGTAATTTCAAAAATACTGCCCAGTCATACAAATTACGCACCTTGTAGGCAGACAGTTGACGTTCCATACCGTGTTTCGCTTCGGCAAAATGCCCGTATGCAGTTGGTAGATCGCCATTGGCAAACGCCAGTATTCCCAGCACAAACTGCGCGTTCGTCGGGTCACCGTTTTCGATTTGCAAAGCAGCATGAAAGTGCTGTACGTGTGCTTGCAGAGCCTGTTGTACCACCTTGAAGTCGTGATTGTCGTCAGGCACTAGGGCATCAAGTGCCTGGAATCCTGCCGACGCCAGGCCGATGTCGGCATACGTCTGCGCAATTTCGCTGAATTCGGGCACAGCAATCGCTTGAGTAAATAGTTCAGTGGCTTGGGGAAACGAGCGCCGGCGGCGCAGCAATTGACCCCGTTTACGCAAACATTTACCGTACAAGTTGAATTGTTGTTGCGCCTCTTCGAGTTGAGTGATGAGCGTCTGCAAAATCGTATCGGCATACGCCAAAAAATCTCCACTGCGCACCAGATTCGCCGCCACCGCGTATATTGCAGCGGGAATGCTCTCAGTGTGGTCTGCACTTTTGAGTTGTGGAATCGGGCAGTGCGTAACCAACTCTGCCACCAAAGCCGGGCCGACACGATCGCGCGCAGCCATGCTTGGCACGAGCTGATACAACACCTGTAGATGCTGGCTCTCGAGATTACTCAACATGATGTCCCAATGGCGTTTGGAATTACCAATCATCTCGACAACATCGTCACCGGCATCGCGCCATCCGCCCAAGACATACCCCAAATACGACCAACTCTGCGACAGTCTGTGTTGTTGGCGTTCAATCTTGAATGGTTGATTATTGAGGCCCAAATAATAGCCCATATGGAAGTGATACGTCGCGACATCGCTGTTCAACGACAAAAATTCACGCAGAGCATGCTGCATGTCGGCATCCGATAGCGCGCCTTGCACCCGTGCCGTACTGTCATTGATGGCACGCATCATGACGCGATCAAGTGCACCCAATGCGGCCGGGATATCAGGTAATGCCTCGGGGTGCGGGATTACTCGGCGTGCGATCGCCGCCGGGCGTGCTGCCGGTGGTGCTGGCACCACCACAGATTCAACGCTCGTTGTGGTGCGTGACGCAGGAGCCTCTGGCGTAGGCGGCACTGCGGGGGTAGGCGTACTCGGCAACACTGCCGTGGTTGCCTGCGCACTCCACGCTAGGTGTTGATCCCACAACGACTGATAGCGGGCATCAACGAATGCTTCATTGCGACCGGCACAATCCGAAAAGAGGGTAAACATGCACATACCTGCAATTGGGGGCGGTGCATGTTCTTGCAGATAATCTACAACACGCAAGTACCATTCGGTCGGGTATTGATTTTGAGCGGGGTTGGGCTGACCATCATCGCCTATTGTCCGTACATCTTCGATGAATTGATGATAAAACGACTTGAGATAGGCGTGACAAATGTCGTGAATGATGAGTGGATTTGCATCAGCGAATGCGAGGAGTCGCTCAATACGCCATGGCTCAGGCTTGCGTTGCACCGCCAATATGCGCCAATTCATGCGACGTGCTAGGATATCGTCGAAGCGATGCGCTTTGAGTTTGCGATCGTGCAATTCACGCGACGCATAGAGCCGACGCACCATCTCGAGGCGACTTTCAGCAGGAATCGTATCCCAAAATACTTTGATGGCTTGTGGATTTTGAATGGTTTGTACAAGATTCTGCAACGACATCGGTTTACTCCTTATTTTTTTTGGCAACAACAATTGTCAGTGAGTATGCCGCGAGATTGATCAGCAGGGGAGTAAAACTACCAATCTCGCGACTCATATGGCCACCACGTACACGCTACTGCCGTATCATCGTGGCGCCAAACATTTACTCGTGCCACGACACCGCTGATTGAGTCATCACGCGGCGGTGCACCGCCACAGAGTCCTTTGCGGTATATGCTCTAACACCAAGGGAGAATCATCAGCGTGGTCGATAAATAGCTGCGCAAATACTCGCACAGCGTGTAACACAAATGTGGACTCCTTGCCCCAAAAACGGCACCATGGTATGGGCGGTATCACCAATGAGCACGGCGTAATCGGCGAGATGGACACGCCTACTTCCCTGCAAGCAGAGAGCGCACGCCGTGCATCAGCAAGGCGCCATCAGCACCCAGTGTCAAGAAATTCACACCATCGTGACCAAAAGGTGACAATGACTGGTACGACCCACCGATGATGCCGATCATCTTTTGACCTTGTTTGGCAGAAACGATGATTTTTTCGACGGCTTGATCGAGCTCCGGGCTTGTCATGGATACCCCAAATGACTGACTCAAATCCGATGTGCCAATGAAAATCACATCCGCACCCGGCACCGCACAGATTTCATCACGGGCCGCAAATCCACGCGCTGTTTCGATTTGCAGGACTACGACTAGCTGGCGGTTTACCACTTGCGTGTATTCACCACCGCTCGCAAAGTGTTTTTGATGCAACAAAAACGCCTGCGTCAGTGTATGCAAACCACGTGTCCCCTCAGGCGGGTATTTGCTCCATTCGACGGCCAATCGCGCCTGGGCAGCACTTTCGATCATCGGCACCATCACCCCATCACACCCCGTCTCGAGGGCATGCTGGATGGCCCCGCGCGACAACTCACGCACACGCACAATGGTGGCAATCCCAAACGTGTGCGCCGTCATGACTAATTGCGCCACCATGTGGGCATCCATGGTGATGTGCTCGTGATCAATAATCAAAAAATCCAACCCAGTGCCCGCCAGATACGCAATGGCTTGAGGGTCTTGCAGGGTCAAAAACGTCGAATAACAGGGTCGTTCGTGCAGTGCTGCTCGCAGCTGACCTGGCGCTACCATATCAAACCTCACTGAGTATTGTGCAACGGGAGATATGCTTCTATGATAGCACAGCCCACAATGTTTGCGGTATTGGCACTGCTCGCGATACTCGGAGTCCTTCATGATTGAGGCATACGCACACCTACCGAAACTGCATAATTATTGACAGTTTCCACTACCTCATGGTAGTATCTCAGCACCGATACATGTCACATACCAGCACGAGCTTCGTCGAGTTATTGCACGGTGTTGTTGCAAAACCACGTATGCCTGTATCGCTATCATAGCAAGGAGTACATCCATGGGATTATTATTGAGTCTATTATCTTGGGCAGTATCACTCTATGGCCTGGCCCTTTTTGTGCGCTTCGTCATGCAATGGTTCGACAAAGACGGCACCAACAACCTCAACACGGCGCTCAAACCATACACTGAGCCCGTCATGGAGCCGCTCCGCAAATACTTGGTATTGGGCGGCATTGACTTTTCGGCCGTTGGGGCCTCTTTCTTGATTACCCTTGCTTTCAACATCATCGTATCAGTGCTCTAGATGACAAACTCCGCGGCAAAGCTACGCAAATTGCGTAGCTTTGCCTGCATCCACACTAGGCAGAATTCCATGCGCATACGGGTACTTATTCTGCTGGTTTGTATCATCGCTGCAGGTGCATTCTTGGCACCATACCGCTTCACACCACCTCGATTTCCACTAGACACACTGTGGGATAGTACACTCCCCCATCAGTTTTTGTTTCGCACGAACGACACCTACGAGCAGTGGCAAATCATCCCCTTACCCCAATATCGTATGAGTATCATGGTGCCCGCTGCGATCTTCTATGCACTCCCCCAAATCACTTCACACACCTACCTCATACAACGTACGCAATACCAAGGCACAGAGCGCATATTTGCCGAAGAATACTACATCCGGCAATCAGATGGCGATTATCTGGTCGGGATCGCCTACCATCACCGTGCCCCTCAGATATTCAGCGAGCCGGTATTGATTCGCCCAGTCGACACAGCCCCGACAAGATGGCGCACAGCCGGTGTCAGTGGCACGCAATCCCGTGACACTGCTGGATGCCAAATCATCGAACTCAACGGTGATATCGTGGGGAATTGGTATGAACGCATCTGTGAAAACCGCATCATTACCCAATCACACAATGGCATACGCCTGAACGCCACAGACTCCAGAACCTCGGTATTGCACCCACAGCCGCAACAACCCGCTACAACAGTACCACTCACGCTGACGCGTGTTGGCGCACTCGATCCACT
>VFQT010003369.1_pt1 | contig 14659 bp, 12 predicted proteins | sample 3512381 | NCBI WGS metagenome assembly VFQT01 (sample SAMN10412376, study PRJNA504923) | tailings metagenome | isolation source: Relicate 2 Philex TSF3 active mining site | place: Philippines: Tuba, Benguet | collected 2017-08-29 | reverse complement strand
CGAGCGAAGGATCGCCCACCGACACGCTCACGGCATCGTTGAGACTGAACCCACCCCCGAAGGTCGACTTGAAGGTGGCGATGTTCGTGGTGTTCACGTACCCCTTCTTCGTCAGCGCAATGGTCGACTGGTTGACCGACTCATCGGTCAACTTGGTCGGTACGGCGACGTACCTCGAACCGTGGAGCCCGAGGTCACCACAGGTGAGCGATGACGCCACCTGACCACCGTCGCACCCCCACACCCACACGGCCCCCGTCGAATCGGCCGCGACGCTGTGGTACGAGCCAGCCGCAATCGACACGAACGTCGGTGATCCAGGCACGGTGACCCTGACAGGAACCTGACGTGTGGTGAACGTGCCGTCACCGACCTGGCCGTAGGTGTTCGTTCCCCATGCGTAGAGGCGCTGCGTTCCGCCGACCGACGTCAGCATGAGCGAATGCTGCAGCCCGACGGCGAGCGCGGTGATCTCCTCGCCGGCCACGGTCGGCGACCACGCGACCTTCACTGGGGTTGCGAACGACGTCACGGAGTCGATCCCGAGTTGGTATTTCGAATTCGTGCCCCAACCCCAGACTTCGTCGACTCCGGCCGCAGTGCGAACTGCAACCAGCATGTGCGCAGCGGTGCCACCCTCGGCGAAGAACCGCGGTGTCGCTCCGCCGAACGCCCGTAGCCAGCGCAACTTCCCCAACGGACCGTTCGCGTCGAACGGAGCCGACGTGACACCGCCACCGGAGGGACTGCTCGTCGAGATGCTGCTCATCGCGACGTCACCCATTGCCGGCGAGCCGTAGACCGACGCCTTCACCGTGTCGCTCGCCGGAGACACACCTCCCCACGCATGGGGCATCAATGTCGAGTACCCGCTGGCACGCGCTGGCCGAGAGGTCGCCGTCGAGACCGTCAGTGATGCGAGCAGCCCGACGACGAGGCACAGCGTCAGAACGCGTCGACAACGCATGGCCCCCCTCATTGAAAAGAATTTAGGACACGATTGCCTGCCCCGCCAGCGCCAGAAACGTCAGCAGATGACGACGGACGGCTCTCCGACGTCGAATTCCCCGACAATCGTGAACCCGGCATCGAGAAGTCGCGTGACAGACCCGGCATCGACCGCTGCAAGCAACCCGCCCGATGTCTGCGGATCCATGCACAGAGCGACAGACGCTTCATCGGTCGTCACGGCGAGGTGCTCGCCCACATAGGCACGGTTGCGAGGGTCACCCCCGGTGCGCACTCCACGCGCCGCGATCTCACGGGCACCGTCGTAGACCGGCAACGACGCGGCATCGATCACGAACTTCACCCCCGAACGGTCTGCCATTTCCCACCCGTGACCGGCGAGTCCGTACCCAGTGACATCGGTGACCGCATGGACACCGTCTCCGACGGCAACGAGCGCTTCTGCGGCAGCCCTGTTCAGGGTTCGCATTCCTGCGATCGCAGTGCGCACCTGTGTCGCATCGCCAGCTGCGGTCACGAGACCGGTTCCCAGAGGCTTCGACAACATCGCCACGTCGCCCGGTCGTGCGCCCGACTTCCTCAGCACCCGGCGCGGGTCGACGACACCTTGTACTGCCAGCCCGAAGACGGGTTCGGGGTTCCGGATCGTGTGTCCGCCCGCAACGGTGCCACCCGCCTCGGCGACGGTGCGTGACGCGGCCGCGAGAATCGCCGCCACGGTGTCGCGCGGGAGTTCTTCGGGAAAGGCGGCGACGTTCACCGCGAGTACGACCCGTCCGCCCATCGCGAACACGTCGCTGCATGCGTTCGCGGCGGCGATCGCTCCGAAGTCGTCTGCATCGTCGACGAGCGGCGGGAAGAAATCGACGGTGCTGACCAACGCGAGGTCGTCGGTGAGTGAGTACACGGCCGCGTCGTCGAACGGCGCGAGCCCGACCAGCAGCGACGGATCGAAACCGGCCGGCAGATCGCACACCATCTCCGACAGCAACGTGGCGCCCCACTTGGCCGCACACCCTCCGCACGACGTCCATTCGGTGAGTCGCACGGGCTCGGTCATGCCGGGGAACCTAGCGAGTCACGAGGGGTAGTTTCGGAGCCGTGACGGCAACGCCCGACGAGATCACGACCCGTGGCGCGACCTCGCGCCCTCCGTCTGTCGATGCACTCGCGCGGTCTCTCGGCCGATCGTCGCGGCTTCCCCACGGCTTGCTCGTCGACTGTGCCCGACGCGCCGTGGCAGACGGGGGTGACGCGGAATCGAACGCACTCGAGAACGTACGTGAGCTCGAGGCGCTCCTCCACACCGATGTCGTGAACGCAACCGGTGTGTTGCTGCACACGAACCTCGGCCGTGCTCCCGTTCCTCTGCGCAGCAACGCTCGCTCCACGAACGTCGAACTCGACCTCGGTACGGGCCTGCGCGGATCACGCCATGAAGCGGTGTCGCGACTCCTCGGGCCGCTCTGTGGCGCAGAAGCGGCCGTGGTGGTGAACAACAACGCAGCCGCAGTGCTGCTCGTGCTCGCGGCTCTGGCGCCCGGTCGTGGTGTCGCAGTGTCACGCGGTGAGAGCGTCGAGATCGGCGGCGGATTCCGGATCCCCGACGTGATGGAACAGTCGGGCGCACGACTGGTCGACGTCGGCACCACGAACCGCACGAGACTCGCCGACTACCAACGTGCGGTGACGAGCGACGACATCGCGCTGATCATGAAGATCCATCCGTCGAATTTCACCCTCACGGGATTCACAGAGTCGACTCCGGTGACCGATCTCGCCGCGCTTCCGGTTCCGGTGGTCGCAGACGTCGGTTCGGGGCTGCTCGACAGCACCTGTCCGTGGCTGCACGGTCGAGGTGGCGTGCCCGGCTGGCTCGCAGGAGAGCCCGCCGTGCGTCAGTCACTGGCCGATGGAGCAGACCTCGTCACGTTCAGTGGAGACAAGTTGCTCGGAGGGCCTCAGTGCGGGGTGATCACCGGCCGTGCAGATCTGGTGTCAGCGTGTGCGTCGCATCCGTTGATGCGCGCCCTTCGCCCCGGCAGCCACGTGCTCGCAATGCTGCAGGAGACACTCCTTTCTTATGTCGCTCGCACCGTGTGCGACGAGGTGCCCTTCTGGGCAATGGCGACTGCGCCACTCGAGTCGTTGGAGCAACGGGCACGACTCGTCGTGGCGACCTCCGGTGTCGGCACGGCCGCTCAGACCGAGGCGCTCGTCGGCGCCGGATCTGCGCCCGGCACGGTGATCCCCTCGTGGGGAGTCGTCGTCGAGGGTGACGTCACGGCCGACCTCAGACGCTCGACGGTCCCGATCATGGCGCGAACGCGCGACGGCAAGACCCTGGTCGACATGCGCACCGTGTCACCGGCCGATGACCCGATCGTCGTCGACGCACTGGCTGCGCTCCGCTGACCACCGCGACCGATGACTGTCATCGTCACCGCCGGGCACGTCGACCACGGGAAGTCGTCTCTCGTGCGTGCGATCACAGGCACCGACCCCGATCGTCTCGCGGAAGAGAAACGGCGCGGCATGACCATCGAGCTCGGCTTCGCGCACACGACCCAGGGAGAGACGACCCTGAGTTTCGTCGACGCCCCCGGGCACGCAGACCTCGTGCGCACGATGATCGCGGGTGCGAGCGCAGTCGACACCGCGTTGCTGGTGATCGATGCCCGCGAAGGATGGATGCCCCAGACCCACGAGCATCTCTCCGTTCTCGAACTCCTCGGCGTCAGACGAGGAGTGGTCGCGTTGACGAAGTGCGACCTCGTCGACGACGACGAGATCACGGCGGTGAGTGCCGAGACAGAGACCCTCCTCGCAGCCTCACCGATCGACTGGAGCGAGCCGGTTCCCGTCTCGGTTCTCGACGGACGCGGGATCGACGAACTCGTCGCCCGGCTGTCGACGGCATCGACGGGGAACGCTCCCGACGTCGACGACTCCACCGACGCCCCACGACGGACGCGAATGTTCGTCGACCGTGTGTTCTCCGTCGCGGGCGCAGGCACCGTCGTCACCGGCACACTCGAATTCGGAGCAGTCGAGACCGGCGGCACTCTCGCGATCGCACGAACCGGGCGCGCGGTCCGGGTGCGCAGCGTCCAGACGCACGGTGCCACCGTGTCGACTGGTGTCCCCGGTACGCGGTGTGCCGTGAACCTCTCCGATGTCTCCGTCGACGACCTGCGTCGCGGCGATGCCTTGGTGACACCCGGTGCGTGGCACATGACCGACGTCGTCGACGTGCGACTCCGTCTTGCTCGTGGGGTCGACGAGTTCCCCCGTTCGTCCGGTGGACACGTGGCACATTTCGGCACCGACCGCCAGGCGTGCACGTTGCGGGTGCTCTCCGAACCGGGCATTTACCGGTTGCGTGTCGACGACAGCTGGCCGATGATGCCCGGCGACCGGCTGATTCTGCGTCGCACGGGCGACTCGGTGACCGTCGCAGGTGGAGTCGTGCTCGATGTCGCACCGCGTCGTCGACTCGGCGACTCACGACCCGACGGCACGGTCGAGGCACAACTCGTCGACCACGGATGGATCGACGTCGACGAGGCGCGTCGGCTCGCCGGCGAACACATCGCCCCGGTCGCCGGGCGTTGGTGTGCGGCGCCATCGCTGGCACGAACCACCGTCGAAGCCCTCGCTGCGGCGCTCGATCGCGGGGAAGTGCGTCTCGACCATCTTCAGCCATGGGAGCGCGAGATCGTCGTCGGCATGCAGGGTGTCGTGGCCGAAGCAGGTGTCGCTCGTCGTGCCGACGCGATCGGTCTCGACTCACACCCTGTTGCACTGATGATTCTCGAATGGGGTGTGACCGGCCCCGGAACCGCTGGTCTCGACCGCGACGTCGTGCGACGCCTGGTCACGACCGGCATCGTCTTCGAACACGACGGCATCGTGTTCCACCGCGAGACTCTCGAGAAACTGCGGCACGTCGTCGTAGAGATGCTCGGGCGCCACCCCGCCGGCATCACCGTCTCGATGATCCGCGAGCAGCTGGGCATCACCCGCAAGCACGCTGTGCCGCTGGTGGAGTGTCTCGATCGTGCAGGGATCACCGTCCGTCGCGGCGACGTGCGCCTCGCCGGACCACGGCTGCGCGAGCCGACGAACTGATGCGGTGTTGTGGCGGAGGCGGACGGGAATCGAACCCGCCGGACGGGGGTCTCCCGTCCCGACTGTTTTGAAGACAGCGAAGCCCACCAGGTGCTCGCACGCCTCCGTCGGCGAGGCTAACCGCGCGACGCGTGGGCACGACTAGCGTCGCCTCATGGCGACAGAAACTCCCGCACTTCCCGACGGTCTCGTGGTGATCGTCAAGCGCGACTGTGCGACCTGTCAGATGGTGGAGCCTGTTCTCTCTTCGATGACTGCACACGGGCCGATGACCGTCTGGGCACAAGACGACCCGGCCTTCTTCGCCTCCGTCGGGGCACTCCATGATTCCGATCTCTCGGTCTCGTGGCACCACGACATCGAGACGGTGCCGACCCTGATCAAAGTGGAGAACGGCCGCGAGGTGGAGCGCACCGTCGGGTGGTCACGCGACGAGTGGCGGCGCATCACCGGCATCGACTCTCTCGGGGCGGATCTTCCGGCAACCAGGCCGGGGTGCGGGTCGATGAGCGTCGATCCCGACGTCGTCGACAGACTGCGTGCCCGGTTCTCAGGTTCACCCGTGGTCTCGCGTACGGTCGAGTTCGCCGACGCCGAAGACGAATTCGAGGCGATGTTCGCTCGCGGCTGGACCGACGGCCTTCCGGTGGTGCCTCCCACTCGTGAGCGCGTCCTGCGCATGTTGACGGGCACGTCGCGCGCGCCGGGTGACATCGTCGCCATCGTTCCTCCCGACCTCGTCGAACTCACGGTGGAGAAGATCGCCATCAACGCAGTGATGGCCGGGTGCCTACCCGAACATCTGCCGTGGGTGATCGCGGCGCTCGAGGCGGTCTGCACCGACGAGTTCAACATGCACGGTGTGCTCGCCACCACGATGCCGGTCGGTCCGGTGATCGTGTGCAACGGCCCGGGAACACGGGCGATCGGCATGAACTCGGGAATCAACGTCTTCGGCCAGGGCAACCGCGCGAACTCCACGATCGGTCGTGCCGTGCAGTTGACGGTGCGCAACGTCGGTGGCGGTCGGCCCGGCGAAGTCGACCGTGCGACACACGGAAACCCCGGCAAGATCTCGTTCTGTTTCGCGGAAGACGAACTGGGTAGCCCCTTCACGCCGTTCTCCGAGTCGCGCGGTGCACGGGCAGGTGTCGATGCCGTCACCGTGTTCGCCGGAGAAGGTCCACGATGCGTGGTCGATCAACTCGCCCGCACACCCGAAGAACTCGCGGCGTCGTATGCGGCCTGCCTGCGCACGGTGCACCATCCGAAACTCGTGATCGGCTTCGACGCGATCCTCGTGGTCAGCCCCGACCATGGGCGCATCTTCGCCGACGCCGGATGGAGCCGCGACCGCCTTCTCGACGAACTGCACGGGCGTCTGCTGGCACCGGGCGCCGACCTCGTGCGCGGCGCACACGGCATCGCAGAGGGAGTGCCACCGCACCTCGGATCGGCCGAATCACTGCCGAAGTTCCGTCCCGGTGGCCTCATGATCGCCTACGCCGGCGGTGGCGCCGGGCTCTTCTCCTCGATCATCGCTGGTTGGGCCAACGGTGCGATCGGCAGTGACCCCGTGACACGGCTCGTCGGCACGTGAACGTCGTGTCACGGTGCGAACCGACCGCGCCGATCAGTGGAATAATGAGGCCATGACGACGGTCCTCGACCCCACCAACGAGTCCCGGCCGTCGACGCGCCAACTGCTCGCACGCCCTGCATCGCTCGAGGGTCAGGTGGTCGGGCTCCTCGACATCTCGAAGCCCCGAGGAGACGTGTTCCTCGACCGCATCGAGACGTTGCTCACCGAACGGGGCGCCAAGGTGCTCCGATTCAAGAAGCCGACGTTCACCAAACCCGCTCCTGTCGACTTGCGCCACGAGATCGCGACGCAGTGCACACTCGTCATCGAGGCCCTGGCCGATTGAGGCAGCTGCACGTCGTGCAGTGTGCACGACATCGCAGATCTCGAGTTGCGTGGCGTTCCCGGGGTGTTCGTGGCATCCGATGAGTTCGTGACCGGAGCAGATGCACAACAAGCAGCGCTCGGATTCCCGTCGATGAAACGTGTCTTCTGTGCACACCCGATCCAGGACCGCACCGACGACGAGATGCGGACACTCGCCGACGAGGTCTTCGCCGAGATACTCGACGCAGTCATCGCCCGCTGACTGCTGCTCTTCACCTCGATCCGTCGTGAACCGTAGAATTGACGGGTGACTCCTGCGACCCGCGTGCTCGTTCTGCGCCATGGACAGAGCGAGTGGAACGCATCGGGACGCTGGCAGGGGCAAGCCGACATCGAGCTCACCGACCTCGGGTACGAACAAGCGCGCCGCGCGGCCGACAAGTTGGGGCAATTCGCCGCCGTCGCCTCGAGCGACCTGCGACGGGCCCGGGTGACGGCCACGATCATCGCCGAAACACTCGGTCTCGGACTTCTCGACCCCGACCCCCGGCTCCGTGAGACCGATGTCGGCGAGTGGCAGGGGCTCACCCACGACGAAATCGAGCGTGACTGGCCGGGCCATCTGGCTGCACACCTGAGACCGCCCACGTTCGAGACAGACGCGAGCATCGTCACCAGGTTCGGGGCCGCACTGTTCGACCTCGCCGCGGCGTTCCCCGGCGAAGAAGTGCTCTGCGTCGCACATGCCGGAATCATCAGGGTCATGCGTCGTGCGCTGGGAGTCACCGACACGCGCATTCCGAACCTGGGCGGGTGTTCGTTCGTCCTGCGGCCCGGACACGCACAACCGATCGAAGCCGAACAGATCGTCGAGTTGTTCGAGCACGGCGAGATCGGCGAAGAACTCTGAACGTCTTCTCGCGATTCATCGACTCCGACCACCCCGAGGTCGTGCGGTCGAACTTCGACCGCTTGGTGTGGGGTCGACTCGTGTCGAATGCGTTGTACCGCTACTCGCCGCCGTTCGTCGCCGTCATCGCGCGCGGCCTCGACGTCACCGTGGTGCAGGTGGGCACCGCGCTGATGGTTGCCGAATTCGCGAGCCTGCTCGCGCCGGCCATCGGGAGGCGCATCGACCGCGCGAACCGCGTCGCCGTGATGTCACTCGGGATGGCCCTCGTGATCACCGGTACCGCCGTAGCCGCGGCGTCACCCAACATCGTCGTGTTCGCGGGCGGGGTCTTCGTTCTGAACGCGGCAAAGGTCGTCTACGACACCGGGCTCATCGTGTGGATCAACGACCACATCCCTTACGAACGCCGTGGGTCGGTGGTGGGCGTCATCGAGACGAGCTGGGCACTCGGGCTCTTCCTCGGCGTCTCGTCGATGGGCATCGTGACGTCGCTCGTGTCGTGGCGCGCCGGGCTCGCGCTCGGTGCGGCGGCGATGGCCGTCTCGCTCGCGGCGATCGTCGCCGGGCTGCCGCGCCACGACGCGCACCCGCCGCCACACGATGCGCGACGAGTGCGAATACCACGTGAAGGTTGGTTGGTCGTCGCAGCGATGTTCTTCCTCCTCGGGGCGAGTCAGTGCATCGGCATCGTGTTCGGCCCGTGGTTCGAGGACGAATTCGAATGGACCGCGGGCGTCCTCGTCGCGGTCGTCGTCGCACTCGGGGCGGTGGAACTCTTTGCCAGCGTCGGCGCGTCGAGAGTGATGGACGTGTGGGGAAAGGAACGCAGCGTCCAGCGCGGGTGTGCGGTCATGGCCGCGAGTGCCGTACTCATGGCCCTCGGCACCACGGTTCCCGCACCGGCCGTGGCCGGCCTGGTGCTGTTCATGCTGGGTTTCGAATTCGCGATCGTCAGCCTGTTGCCTGTCGCCGCGAACATCGTGCCGGGCGCATCGGGTGCCGGGCTCGGTATGGCGGTCGGCGCCGGAACATCGGGGCGCGCCGTGCTCAGTTTCGTCTCACCGTTTCTCTACGACCGCATCGGCCCCGTGGCACCGGCCGTTCTCGCGTTTCTCATGGCAGCAGCCGCGGCAGCCCTCGTCACCGCACACGCGCGCGCCCGCGAGACGGCACGCGCCTGAGAACTTCCGACGCTCGGGCCGTTCAGCCCTTTCGGTAACCGTTGGTGATCGGCATGCGCCGGTCCTTGCCGAACGCCTTCTCCGACACACGAGGGCCAGGGGCACACTGTCGCCTCTTGTACTCGGCGACGTCGACGAGCCGTGCAACACGACTGACGGTCGCCCGGTCGTGGCCGAGTTCGACGATCTCGGGCACCGTGAGGTCGTGGTCGACGTATTCGCGCAGGATCGCATCGAGTTCGTCGTAGCCGGGCAGGCTCTGGTCGTCGCGCTGGTCGGGGCGCAACTCTGCAGACGGTGGTTTCTCGATCACGTTCGTCGGCACGATCTCCCGACCTGCACGCTCGTTGATGCGGCGGCACAGCGCGTAGACCCGCATCTTGAAGACATCCTTGATGACCGCCCATCCACCGGCCGAGTCGCCGTAGATCGTGAAGTAGCCCACGGCGAGCTCGCTCTTGTTGCCAGTGGTGAGAACCATCCAGCCGAACTTGTTCGACAACGCCATCAGGGTCATTCCACGACACCGGCTCTGCAGGTTCTCTTCCGTGAGGTCCGCGGTACGACCGGCGAACGACTCTTCGAGCATCGCGAGATACGACGCGAACGCGGGTTCGATGGAGATCACCCGGTGATCGATGCCGAGGTTCGCAGCCAGCGCGGCGGCATCGCTCAGGCTGTGGTCGCTCGAGTACCGCGACGGCATCGCGACTCCGTGCACGTGCTCGGCCCCGAGTGCATCGACGGCGATCGCCGCCACGAGTGTCGAGTCGATTCCGCCGGAGAGCCCGATCACGACGTCGGTGAAGCCGTTCTTTCGCACGTAGTCACGTGTGCCCACCACGAGCGCCTGGTGCAGTCGGTCGAGATCATCGCCGTACGGTTCGACTCGTGCACGTTCGACGGTGCCGTCGGAATGCACCGTGACGATCTCGAAGTCGTCGTCGAAGGAGGCGAGTCGGCACCGGACTGTTCCCTCGCGGTCGATCACGGTGCTGGAGCCGTCGAAGACGAGTTCGTCCTGGCCGCCGACCTGGTTCACGTAGACGATTGCCGCGCCGCACTGGCGCGCGCGCTCGACGAGCATCTGCTCCCGTTCGAGATGCTTTCCGTCGTGGAAGGGCGAACCGTTCAGGTTCAGCATGATTCGTGCACCCGCAGACGCCTGGTCGACCACCGGCCCGGTGGCGTGCCAGATGTCCTCGCAGATCGACACACCCACAGTGACGCCGGCAATGTCGACCACGCCAGCGACCCGACCGTCGTCGTCGATGGCCGGCCCCGGTTCGAAGTAACGCTCCTCGTCGAACACCGAGTAGTTGGGGAGCAGTTGCTTGCGATACACGGCGCGAACATGGCCGTCGACGCACACCGCCGCAGCATTGTGCAACACACCCGCGCGTGACTCGACGTATCCGACCACCGCCGCACATGCGCCGGTCGTGGCGGCGAACTCGGCCAACGCCGTCTCGTTGTCACGGACGAACGCGCCTTTCAGGAGCAGATCTTCGGGCGGGTACCCGGTCACCGCGAGCTCGCCGAACACCACCACGTCACAACCGGCCTCTGAGGCACGCGCGTAGTCGCGCCTCAGGCGCACCAGGTTCCCTGCGAGATCCCCCACCACCGGGTTGCACTGAGCCAGCGCCACACGCAGAGAAGAGGCCTCGCTCACCCCTGCGAGGCTATCCACAGGCTCGCACAGCCTCCGGGGCCGGTCCGTTTCACAGAGCGTTCACATTTCTCGCATGGCTCCGAAATGGCCGCCAGCCATGCTGGAGACCGTCACACAGACGGGATCATTCCCCCAAGAGAAAGAGCCACGATGCCCATTCAGGCCGAATACATCTGGATCGACGGAACCCAGCCCACCCCGCTGCTCCGTTCGAAGACCAAGGTCCTCCCCGATTTCGCAGGTGCGATCTCCGACATGCCGATGGACGAGTGGGGCTTCGACGGCTCCTCGACCGAGCAGGCCACCGGTGACTCGTCGGACTGCATCCTGAAGCCGGTCTTCCACTGCCCCGACCCCATCCGCGGCGGCAAGAACGTGCTCGTGATGTGCGAGGTCCTCCTCGCCAAGGACGGCTCGGCCCACCCGTCGAACACCCGCGCCGCGTGCGCAGCCGCGGCCGCGACCCACAAGGACGCCGAGATGATCTACGGCATCGAGCAGGAGTACACCATGCTCCGTCTCGACGGCTCGCCGCTCGGCTTCCCCGTCGGCGGGTACCCGAAGCCCCAGGGTCCGTACTACTGCGGCGTCGGCGCCGGACGCGTGGTCGGTCGTGAGATCGTCGAGCGTCACACGCAAGCCTGCATCGACGCGGGACTCCGCATCTCGGGAACGAACGCCGAAGTGATGCCCGGTCAGTGGGAATTCCAGATCGGCCCGCTCGACGCACTCTCGTGCAGCGACCACATGTACGTCGCTCGTTGGCTGCTCCACCGCATCGCCGAGGACTACGACGTCGTCATCTCGTTCGACGCCAAGCCCGAGAAGGGCGACTGGAACGGCGCCGGTGCACACACCAACTTCTCGACCCGCGCGATGCGTGAGAACTACGACGCGATCATCGACGCGTGCGAGAAGCTCGGAACCCGCGTCATGGAGCACGTCGAGAACTACGGCCACGACATCCAGAGCCGCCTCACCGGCAAGCACGAGACTGCCCCGTGGAACCAGTACTCCTACGGCGTGTCGAACCGCGGCGCATCGGTGCGCATCCCCTGGCAGGTCGCCCGCGACAAGCGCGGCTACGCCGAGGACCGTCGTCCGAACGCCAACTGCGATCCGTACACGGTCACCCGGCTCATCCTCGAGACCGTCTGCGGCTGAGCCGAGGCACCTCGAGACGCCGACAGGCACACGAACAACACGGAGAACGGGGGGCTCGAGCCCCCCGTTTTTCGCACTCCGGGCCGTGTGGATGCGCGGTCACGACAAAGCCCGTGGGGTCGTGAAGATCTCCACGGCAGACTGAGGAAGTGAGCGACATGCTGAGCCAGCAACGCGATTACGTGCTCCGCACGGTCGAAGAACGAGGGGTCAGACTGATCCGCCTCTGGTTCACCGACGTACTCGGAACCCTGAAGAGTTTCGCCATCAGCCCGGCCGAACTCGAGAACGCCCTCGAAGATGGCATGTCGTTCGACGGATCCTCGATCGACGGGTACTCACGCATCCAGGAAGCCGACGTTCTCGCGATCCCCGACCCGACGACGTTCGAGGTGCTGCCGTGGGTCGACTCGAAGACCGCCGAGGCCCGCATCTTCTGCGACGTCCACAACCTCGACGGATCGACGTTCGAGGGTGACCCGCGCCAGGTGCTGCGTCGCAATCTCGACGCAGCCCGCGCGATGGGGTTCGAGTTCCTCGTCGCCCCCGACATCGAGTACTTCTACTTCGAGAAGCCGACCCCAGGCGCCACCCCTGTACCGCTCGATGACGGCGGGTTCTTCGACCTCACCACAACCGATGTCTCCTCGTCATTGCGAAAGGAGACGATCCGCACGCTCGAGACGATGGGAATCCCCGTCGAGTACTCGTTCCACGAGGATGCGCCGAGCCAGCAGGAAATCGACCTGCGCCACACCGATGCACTCACCATGGCCGACTCGATCATGACGTTCCGCATGATCGTGAAGGAGATCGCCGCCATGCACGGCGTGCATGCGACGTTCATGCCCAAACCCCTCGAACGAGTTCAGGGATCCGGCATGCACCTCCACATGTCGTTGTTCAAGGATGAGGACAATGCGTTCTTCGATGCGAACGATCAATACCACCTCTCGCCGGTCGCAAAACAGTTCATGGCAGGTCTCCTCCGTCACGCGGCCGAGATCACTGCGGTCACCAATCAGACTGTCAACTCGTACAAGCGTCTCGTTCCCGGGTTCGAGGCCCCGGTGCACGTGTCGTGGGCACGCAACAACCGCTCCGGTCTCATTCGTGTGCCGATCCCGAAGCGCGGCAGCCCCAGCGCGACCCGACTCGAGTACCGCTCGCCCGACCCGGCCTGCAACCCGTACCTTGCGTTCTCGGTGATTCTCGCCGCCGGTCTGAAGGGTGTCCGCGAGGGTTACGAACTGCCGGCCGAGGCCGATGCGAACCTCTTCGAGATGGACGATGCGATGCTCGACAAGCTCGGCATCACACAGCTGCCTCAGTCACTCGCCGATGCCCTGCGCGTCATGGAGTCGTCGCCACTCGTGCAAGAGACGCTGGGCGAGCACATCTTCGAATGGTTCGTGCGCAACAAGCGCCACGAATGGCGCCAGTACAAGACGCAGGTGACGCCGTTCGAGATCGACCGTTATCTCAGGTCGCTCTGAGGGCCGTGACCAACGAGGGTATGGAGCACGACCACATGGAGCGAGTGCGATGACGGGAGCCGACATGATCGTCGTGTGGCCAGTCTCACCTGCGCCTGAACTCGCCCGCACCCTCGACCTGGGCGGTCACCGCTGGAAGTCCGTTGCTTCGGCCGACGAAGCAGCGCGCATCGAACCGCCCGGGGGCTGGATGGGGGCGATCATCGCCTGTGACGAAGACCCCGAGGGAGCGTGGGCGTTCGCGCGGTCGATCCGCAAGCGCGACACCCCGGTCGAGTCGGTGATGGTGCTGGTGTCGGGGGCTCAACTCGACGATCTCGAGATGCGCGACGACCTGTTCGACGACTTCTGTCTCACGCCGTTCCACCCGCGCGAACTTGAGGCTCGCCTGCGGCACCTGTTCGCGCGCACCACCGGGTCGGTGAGGCCCGAACTGGTGGAACACTCGGGGCTCGTGTTGAACCTCGAGACGTACCAGGCCACGTTCAACGGTCGGTCGCTCGATCTCACCTACATGGAGTACGAACTGCTCAAGTTCCTCGCGCAGAACCCCGGCAAGGTGTTCACGCGCGAGATGCTGCTGTCACGAGTGTGGGGGTACGAGTACTACGGCGGTGCGCGAACCGTCGACGTGCACGTGCGACGCCTCCGCGCAAAACTCGGCGAAGAACACGCGAACCTGATCCAAACCGTGCGTTCGGTCGGCTACCGGTTCGGCCAGTCCCGCTGGGGCTCCTAGCCGGCGTCGACAAAGCCGAACACCGAGTCGGCGATCATCTGCACCGCGATGGCAGCCAGGATCATGCCCGCGACGCGCGCGAGAAGGATCACCCCGGCCGGCCGTACGACTTTCTGGAGGAGGCCGCTGAAGCGAAGTGCGAGCAATGTCACCGAGAGAGCAACTGCGATCCCGGCGAGCACCTGGAACCACTCTCCAGCGCTGTCGGCCTGACGAAAGAACACGATGGTCGCGACGATCGTGCCGGGACCGGCCAGGAGCGGCGTTCCGAGGGGAACCATTGCGATCGATGTGCGCTGTTCGGGAGTGGCCACTTCGTAGGAGTCTTCGTGTCCCTTCCCATACAGCAACTGCAGTGCAACGAGCAGCAACAGCAGACCCCCTGCTCCCTGCAATGCGGGAACGGACACGTTCAGGTAGTCGAGGATCGTCTGGCCACCGATCGCAAAGAGCGAGATGACGAGAAACGCCGTTCCAACTGC
>VFQT010003368.1_pt1 | contig 14662 bp, 12 predicted proteins | sample 3512381 | NCBI WGS metagenome assembly VFQT01 (sample SAMN10412376, study PRJNA504923) | tailings metagenome | isolation source: Relicate 2 Philex TSF3 active mining site | place: Philippines: Tuba, Benguet | collected 2017-08-29 | reverse complement strand
GCCGCCTTCGAGACGGCGTCGATGCCAGTCCGCACCTGGTTCAGGAGCACGCAGGGCAAGAACTCGGTCGCCATTCTCGACGCCATCGAGGCGGGCCTCAAGAGCTTCCGCAAGTGAGCGAGGGAGAGACTCAGGCGACACCCTCCTTTCCGTTTCTCCGGCGGATCGACGAGGTCTGGTATCGCGCCGAGCGAGCGCTCTGCGGGGCGCTCTTCATGCTCATGTCGCTCATCGTCTTCGCGGCTGTCGTGCGTGATGTCTTTGGCACAAGGCACAGCTGGGTCGACGTCATAGTGTTCTTTGCCATCATGCTCGGCGCCATGTTCACGCGTGTGCGCAAAGACGGCGAGAGGCAGCTCGCGACCGGACTCAAGGTCGGCCTCGCTGTCGTGTTGACAGTGGCCACGGGCGGACTCGTAGAACTCTATGTCTCGCTGCTCCCTGAGGGCTTCCTCTGGGCCTCCAAGGCAGCTCTCTGCCTCATGCTCTGGGTCGGCTTCCTCGGCGCCTCAGTCGCCTCGTATGAGAAGCAGCACCTCGCTCTCGAGGTCGGCGAAAAGATCTGGCCGAAGTCCATCCGACACCTCGTCAAGGCCTTCGCCCACGCCCTCACGTCCGCCGCCTGTATCGTCCTGTTGCTCCTCTCGATCGAATCTCTGGGCGCCCATCACCGCAACTGGGTCGCCGCCGACGGCTTCGCAGACGTCATCCCCACCCTCGAGTGGCTGCCCCAGTGGGTCGTCTTCCTCATCTTCCCCTACACCTTCCTCGCCATGGCCGTGCGCTTCCTCGCCCAAGTCGTCACGACCGCGACGAAGACCGACATCACCCCCGAGGTGGGGCCGTCATGACCCTCGCTGGTATTCTCGCGGGCCTCGCCGCCGTCGGCGTGCCCCTCTTCGTCATCATCGGCGCTGTCACGGCCCTCGTCTGGGCCCTTTATAGCGGCGAAATCTCGAGCTTCTCGGACCTCACCCGCCTCATCGAGCCGATGGAATCGCTCGCGACCAAGGACGAGTTCCTCGCGATCCCGCTCTTCGTCGCCTCGGGCGCCATCATGACCCAGGGCGGCATCGCCGTGCGCCTCGTCGCTGTCATGCGCGCCGCGCTAGGGTGGATGCCAGGCGGTCTCGCGGTCGCTTCCGTTGCGGCCTGCATGTTCTTCGCGGCCATCTCGGGCTCCTCGCCAGTGACCCTCATCGCCGTCGGCTCCATCATGGTCCCGTCCATGGTACAGGCTCGGTACCCCGAAAACTTCTCGCTCGGCATCGTCATGACCGCGGGCTCGCTTGGCTGCCTGGTGCCGCCATCGATTTCGATGCTCATCTACGCCATCTCGGTCTCTGGTGCGACAGGCACGGTCGACCCGAGCGACCTCTTCCTCGCGGGCCTCATCCCTGCCGTCGCCATCGCCGGTGCACTCGCACTCTACTCTGTCTGGGTGGGCCGCAAGATCCCTGGGCCCCGCGAGCCCTTCAGCATCAAGGCCCTTGGCCGCGCGACCTACGATGGCATCTGGGCTCTCGCGTTGCCCGTCCTCATCCTCGGAGGCATCTACGGCGGCCTCTACACTCCGTCCCGTGCGGGCGCGGTGGCTGTCATCTACTCGCTCTTCGTCACCATGTTCATCTACCGCGAGATGGACTGGAAGGGCGCTTTGAAGGCCCTCTCCGAGGCCGGTCGCCTCATGGGCATGCTCATCCTCATCATCGGGCTTGCCTTTGGTCTCAACGAGTTCCTTGCCGATATCCAGATCGACGAGGTCCTGAAAGAGCTCGTCGTGAAGTGGGAACTCGGCCCCATTGGCTTCATGCTCGTCGTAAACGCGGTCCTCATTCTCCTGGGGGCGCCGATGGATTCGATCGGCGCGACCCTCATCTTCGCGCCGATGCTCGCGCCCATCGCGGTCGGCCACTACGGCATGGACCCGCTCCATTTCGGCGTCGTCTTCGTCGGGAATATGGAAATTGGCTACCTCATGCCGCCTGTCGCGACCAACCTCTTCGTCGCGGCGGCGACCTTCAAGAAGCCCTTCGGTCAGGTCACCCGTGCTGTCCTACCAACCCTCGGCATCACCATCGTGTCGCTCGTCGTCTTCATGTTCGTGCCGACCTGTTCGAAGGGGCTCGTCAACATGCAGCGGAACGTCGCCATCTGGGAGGCCTTCCCCTGGGATGGCAAGGCCGCCGTGACGGCCACCATTGGCGAGGATGGCGAGCCCGTGGACGAAGTGCCATCGGGGCTCAGCGGCCTCTCGAAGATGCAGGCGAGCGAGCTCCTTGACGAGCCAGACACGAAGGCCGAATCGAAGGACGCGAGCGGCGAGGTCGACCCGATGGCGAAGTACCGCGAGGGTAGTGACCCGCTGGGGATCGGCGGCGGCGAAGGGGACAAGCCCGATGCGACCGACGCTGGCCCAGTCGACACCGCGCCCGCCGACCCGATGCAGAAGTACAAGCAGAACGACGACGATCCCCTCGGCATCGGGGAGTGATATCTCGAAAATCAAACGACACGAATTTCGAGTTGTTTGATTTTCGTCATTTTTGAGCTGCTTACGGTCGCCCCGGCGGTCGGGCGTTCGCTCGCTGCCGGCATGGCTGGCTTTTTCGGTTTCGCGACCATCCCCGATATGGGCTCGTGGCCCTCCCACTTGGACACTGCGGCGTTTCGATAATGCAGTTGCCCTCGCGTGGAGGCCGTCTTCCCGCGAGCCCTCAGAGCAGGCTGCGGCTCGGGGCGTTCTGGAGCCAGTGAAGCTCGTTCTCGAGCCAGGCGGCTGGCCTCAAGTCGGCCATCGCGTCGATGGCGTCGACGATGTCCTCGACCTGCAGCGTGATGGCGTCTTCTAGGGCGCGGGCCTGGCCGACTGCGGGCACGTCGAGCTGGCCGATGACGCGGACGGAGAGCCCCGGCAGGGTCTCGACGAGGTCGCCCTGGATCTGTCGCCCAAAGCCTGCGTAGACCCGGTCGTTTTGCGCGATGAGCACCTTGCCCGTGCGGCGAGCGCTCTCGAGGATGGCTTCGCGGTCATACGGAACGAGGGTACGGAGGTCGAAAACTTCAGCCGAGAACCCGCGGCGCTTCGCAACCGTGTTCGCTGCGGCGACCGACTGCCAAGCGGCCCAGCCCCAGGAGACGATGGTCAAATCAGCGCCCGCGCGGCGACGAGCCGCCTTGCCAAACGGGATGCGATAGTCGGCAAAGACAGGCACGTCCCCATTGCGGCGCGCCTCGTTGATGACGCGCGGGTCGGCCGGTTCGCCGGGCAGCGCGGGGCCGAGCTTCATGCGATAGAGGCGTTTGGGCTCCATCTGCAGCACCGGGCCGGCATATTCCGCCGAGGTCCGTAAGAGTCCGTAGGCGTCATAGGCGCAGGACGGAATGGTCAGGACGAGCCCCTGGATGTTGCCGTAGAACCCATCGCAGCTCATCGAGTGGTAGACCGCGCCGCCGAGTACCGGGTCGACCGGGAAGCGGATAGTGACGTTGACCGGGGCTTGCCCGTTGGTCGTCCAGTACAGGTTTCCGAGGTGGGCAAACCAGTGGAGGCAGTTCAACGTGTAGTCGCCGAACTGGATCTCTGGCAGCAGCGCGAGCTCTTTGTGAAAAGCAGCGCCGACCGCCGTGCCGACGATCATCGGCTCGTTGATGGGGGCATCGCGGACCTGGTTCGGGTACTTCTCGATGAGCTTGTGGGTCACCTTGAAGACGCCACCGCGATGGCCGACGTCCTGGCCCCAGATGGCGGCGCGCCCGCTCGACAGGATGCGGTCGAGGGCGAGGTTCAGCGCCTCGTTCACCTGGATTTGCGTCGTCGTTTTCGAGTCGGTCTCGGGCTCTTTCACAAGAGGGAAGGGCGGGTGCTGATGGCGCAGGTGGTCACCCGCCTCGATCGAAGGCGCGGGCTCTTGACGGACCTGAGTCCAAGCGTCTCGGACCAGCTCAAGGGCTCTTTCCATGCGGGGGCCGAGCTGGTGGACCTCGAAGTAGGACTTGCGTCGGTCGACCTCGCCGCGCTTGAAGACCTCGTTCGCGGGAAGGATGCCTTCCTTGCCGAGCCAGGCGCCGAACTCGAGCAGGGGGTCGCGCTCGTCGTATTCGAACTGGCCACCCGAAGAACTCGAATGACCCATGAGGCGTGGCACCTTGGCCACGAGGAGAGCACTCTTGCCTTCACGCAGAATCGCCTCGGCAGCGGCCTTCGTGGTCGTGTAGGTGTCGAGGAAGTCGAACCCATCGCACTCGAAATACATGAGCCCGAAGGCCTCGGCATACTTGCGGTAATCGCGGATGCCGCGGCCGTCTTCGGGGCGCACCGAGATCGCGACGTCGTTGTTCGTTACCATCGTGAGCATCGGAACCTTCCAGATGCTTGCCGCCATGGCCGCCTCGTGGAAGTCGCTCTCGCCGGTCGTGCCGTCTCCGACGATGCCCACCGCGAGCCCGCGCCGCCCAAGCAGCTGCAGACCGCGCGCATAACCCGCGGCTTTCGTGAGCTGCATGCCGACGGGGCTCTGCACCGGCCAGATGCCGATTTCGGGGCGGCAGAGGTGCATCACCATCTGGCGACCGCCCGAGTGCGGGTCGGTGATGCGCGAGAGCGCCTGCCGGAAGTAATCGAGGACGAAGGTCTTTTCACCGCGCAGGGCAGCGGTCATCGCGGCGAGCGCGTCGCTTCGATAATGGAGGAAGAACGCGAGGTCACCAGGGGCCGAGCCCTCGCGGACGACCCGATGAAGCGCAAGCGCCGTCGCCGTGCCATGGACTTCTTCGCCAGGCCCTCCGATCCAGAACTCGACCCCTTCACCACGCGTCTTCATCATCATGCAGGTGACGATCTGCGCGCGCGTCTCGAGTGCCACGTCGTAAGCCTGCCTGAGCGTCGCCTCATCGAGGTCGGCCCACGGTCTCAGCGCTCTCACCGGAGAAAAGTGGCCGTCTGTCTTGAGCTGGCTCGTCATGGGGCAGTCCTCTGGGCAGTCGCATCTCGAGCCGGCGCCGAGTGCGCTCGAGCTCAATTCCCTCGTGAGGCCTCTCGACCCCCGGGCGAGCCGCGCATAGCACACCGCCCGAAGCGGTCAAAGCGAAGCGGCGCCTGCAAGCCCGACCTCACCCCATCCCTTCGCCTCGCATCTCATCTGGCCCGCATGCCACGCCGTCTCAGCGCGTGTCCTCGCCACTAGACCGAGCAAACGAACCCAAAGCGTGAACGCCATTCATGAGGGCTCGCGATCGCATTCTCTGCTGTCTCCCGCTGTCTCTCGTCGTCTCAGGGCAATCGCATTATCGAAAAGTGGCAGCATCGACGCGGGAGGGAGCCGAGCGCGTGTCGGGGATGATCGCGAAGCCTAAAGCCGGCCTTGCCGGCAGCGAGCGAGCGCCCCGACCGCCGAGGCGACCGGGGATGTGTGGACTTTGCGATCGCCCTGCTCGTCGTCTCGACGTGTCTTGACCAGAGCCGACCACACGTCCATCGTGCCCTCGTGATCAGCGAGCAGACAGCGCCTCCCGACCCCTCTGCGAAAACGCCGTGGTCCTCCCTCTCCGCGCTCGCGTTCACCATGCTCGCTTTCGGGCCCCCGCTCGTCCACTACGGCGTCCCTCTGCGGTCTCTCGAACTCGCTCTCGCCGCACTCCCCCTCGTCGCGCTCGTTGTCCATCACGTCCGACCCGCGCCATGGCTCGGCCTCTTCGTCTTCCCCTGCGCCCACCTCCCGTTGCTCCTCGCGCGACCCGAACTCTGCGGTCCCGAGGTCTACGGCGGCCTTCGGGGCCTCATTGCTCTCCTTCTCCTCCTCCTCACCTTCGTCATCTTCCTCGCGACCACGTCAAGGCATCCACGCTCCCTGCCCTCTCTCCGAACGCTCCCCCTGACGCCGCTTGCTTTCGCGCTTGCCCCTGTGTCGGCTCTCACCCTCGCGGTCCTCACCGTCGAAGATGCCCCCGAATCGGCCTCCCTTGCGGTCCTGCTCGGGCCCCTCGTCGCACTCTACGCCATCAAGCTCGCGCCTCCGCGTGCGCCCCGCGCAACGCTCCTCTCAGCGCTCGCAGCGCGCTCCCGCCCGCGTCTCAGTATCCTCGTGACGACCGCCTTCCTCTCCCTCGTTGCCATCGCCGCATGCGCCTTCTGGCTCTTCTGGAGTCCCCGATGAAAGCCGCCTTTCTTCTCCTCTTCGCCTTCGCGCTGCTCGCCGCGTGCGTCTTCTTCTACTACCGCGGTGGCGAGCTCATCGTCGGCAAGGACTACCTCGGCGGCTTCCTTCACGTCGTCGCTGGCCTCGCGCTCACCCGCGCAGGCGTCGAACTCGCCCGCCTCTCTGCTCTGACCCGCCCCGAGCGTCAGGCGCCCTGATCTTTGGGCCTCCTCGCGAGGGTCGAGCGCCGCCAGGGACGCTGGAATACGATCGCGATGCTTCCAGAACCCCGTCGGCCGTGTTAGCGCACCTCCATGCTCGCGCGTACCCTTTCAGCCCTTGTCCTCCTCGTACTTACGCCTGCCTGTTCGCCAGTCGTCGGCGATGCCTGCGAAGTCTCGGCCGACTGCGGGCGCAGCCTCATCTGCGACCTGTCGATGCCTGGTGGCTACTGCACCCTCGAGAGCTGCGAGCAGAATGGCTGCCCCGATGAAGGGGTCTGCATCCGCTTCACCCCCGACATCAGCTACTGCATGCAGCCCTGCGAATCGGGCAGCGACTGCCGCAGCGGCTACACCTGCGTCGAGGACTTCGGCGTCCACCCCTTCTGCAACGACGCCCGCGGTGAACCCCCAGCCGGGGATGCGGCGGAATAACCGCCCGACTGCTCTGCTCCCGCGGCATGTGAGTGCGGAACAGTCTCGCAATTTCAATTGCTTACTGGACCAAGTTGGCGTCCGCGGGACTCGCAGGTCCTGCCGTCACTTTAACGACTAAAAGAATTTTTGCTAGCCCTTCCGGGCCTTGATGCAGGGCAATCGCATTATCGAAAAGTGGCAGCATCGACGCGGGAGGGAGCCGAGCGCGTGTCGGGGATGATCGCGAAGCCTAAAGCCGGCCTTGCCGGCAGCGAGCGAGCGCCCCGACCGCCGAGGCGACCGGGGATGTGTGGACTTTGCGATCTCCCTGGGCCTTGATGCCTTATTCTTCAGGTCGCTGCGCACCTTCCCGTCATCGCGCAACGATAACTCCATTTGACGCCCGTCAGGAGCCGTCATGCTCACACGTTCACGTTACAGCCTCCCATGGTTGGCCCTACTCATCCCCGCAGGTTGTGCGCTCGAAGCGCCTCCCGTCGATCAGCCCGGTGCGCGTTTCGAGGTTGCCGTGGCACCCCTCACGCTCCCTGGCGTGGGCAAGATCTGCTACGATCTGCGGGTCTCCGATGGCGCCACCAGCGGTGACCCTTTGGTCTGGGCCAAAGGAACGCCTGGGCTCAACGGTGGTAGCGGTGACCCTGATGCCCTCTGCTCGACCAACTTCGGCAACGGAGAGGGGGGCGATATCACCTTCGTGGGGGCCTGTGTGGCGAGCCCCCTCGACGCTGGTCAGACATTTCGAACCAACAGCGTGACCCTCTGGATTGACGGCATCTACGACAGCGCCAACGCCTACGTCGATCCCGGGGGGAGCAACGGCTGGAAGAATCCCTGCCCCCTTCCAGACGGCTGTCGGCTCACCGCCGAGTGCCGGGAGAACGCCGACACCCTCGTCGAATTCAACCTCACCTTATTGCGAGAGGCGAACCAGGGCTTCTTCGACATCGGCGTGAACTTCCAGGACATCTTCTGCTCGGCCAAGGTGGACTGCGTCGACCCGAGCGGCAACGCCTTGAATCTGCTATTCCATGACGGCGTGCGTGACACGACGGTCGTATCGGCCTTTGCCTGCACAGCGGGTCCCGGGGCTGGCAGCACCGAGCTCTACCGCAACGCCCTCGTGGTCACCTGCAGTGGCTCACCGACCGTGACCCTCGATCCGAGCACCGGCAAGGGCAACCAGTATGCGTCCGACCCCGACGCGACCGACGCAGTCTGGCAATATGCGGTCTACGCCGGAGACGAGACCATCACCTGCGGAGGCCAACCCTGCAATAAGCGCTACTGGCACGTTGCCTTCGGCCTCGACCCGACGAAGGACAACTGCACACTCACCACGTCGATGACGGCTGGCGGTGCGGGCGACCATCATCGATGGCGAGACGAAGGTCGGTTACACTTACCCCTACATCAACGTGTCCGTAACGCTGACCGACACCCTGGGCCGGGTCTGCAAGAAGCATCCTCTCGACGTCGATCCCTCCGACGGAGACCCGTTGACGAACGACGGGGTCTCGACCGCCTACACCCAGATCAGCTTGCCGAAGTCCTTTTCGTCGAAATTCGACACGAGCCTTGGCGTCGCGGCCAAATGGTGACCGGCTATCAAAGCCTTACGCCGATGCAAGTTGGGACGGCCAACGACTGGAAGTCCGTCTCGACGGGATTCACGGGTACGTGTGCGAGGAAGAACAACGACAGCCTTTATTGCTGGAGCGTGGGAAGCGGCACCTCACCGACACAGATCTCGGGCTCCTGGCTCTCGGTCAACAGCGGTGGGTCTTCGCAGTGTGCACTCGCCGCGAACGGCACGCTCGAGTGCTCTGGACGCAACACCTACGGACAGCTCGGAAACGCCACGGGCACCGGCACCTACACGATCTATGGCTTCGCGGCTGTCACGGGAGGTGTTTCCAACTGGTCCCCTCCCGCCGTCGGGACTGAGCATGCATGTGCCCTGCGCGCCGGTGAGCCCTTCTGCTGGGGTAGCAACGCATACGGCCAGCTCGGGCTCGGAACCTCGACCGCTGGAGCCAACTCGACTCCGACCGCGGTGCCACGCCCAGCCCTGTGAGATTTGCCCTTGTCCGCATCGGCCTTCGGGAGGCGTCTCGACTTTCAGACACTTCCCGAGGGCGTGGGCACTGAGTCTCAGCTCCCAAGCGACGCCCGCCAGAGGGCGACCCAGGTCTCGACAGTCAATTCCTCTGCGCGCTTACGCGGGTCGACGCCCACGATCTCGAGCAGTCGACGTTGCTCACCGAGCGAATTCGACAGGGTCTTTCTCCGCTGTTGAAAGGCCTTGCCGAGAAAATCGCCGAAGGCGTCGAGTTCCCCGAACGGCACGAGCGGCGAGGGAAGGGGTTCCACGAGGATCACCGCCGAGTCCACTTTGGGTCTCGGGCTGAAGGCCTCAGGCGGTACGTCGCGCACCGAGTAGGCCCGGGCCGCCGCCTGGGTCACGATCGACGGGATGCCATATTCGGAGGTCGAGGGCTTCGCGACGAGCCTCAGCGCGACCTCTTTCTGGAACATCAGGACCGATCTCGCGATCGCATGTCCGAGTCCGAGGACACGCCGATGGATGAGACTCCCGACATTATATGGCAAATTGCCGACAATAACCGGTTTCTGCCCATCCTTTTCCGCGGGCAGATAGGCCCTCAAATCGGCCTTCGCCGCGTCTCCCAGGGTCACCTTGACCCGTTCTCCAAAGCGCGTCTGAATCGCTTCGACGGCCCGCGGATCCTGGTCGATCGCATGGACGGGCACCCGCGACTTCACAAGAAAAGCAGTGAGCGCACCCTCGCCCGGTCCGATCTCGAGCGCGCCCGCGCTGTGGTCCAAATCGGCAATGGCTGCAATATCGGCGAGGACGTCCGCGTCTCGCAGGAAGTGCTGTCCGAGGCTTTTATCCGCCTTCATGTGCGTCGTCTCCGCGAGGTCACGTAGATGTCCGATTCGAGCAGGGCCTCCCCCGTGAGACCTTCGCCGCGTTCGAGCAGCGCGCCCCCGAGGCCTGCCACCATGGCTGCATTATCCGAGCAATAGCGGGCGGGCGCGATGAACACGGCGATGCCCTGACGCCGGCCCTTCTCGACGAGTCTTTGCCTGAGACCGCGGTTGCAGGCGACCCCGCCCGCGGCGACGAGCGTTTTGATACCGGCCTCGCGACAGGCCTTCAGCGACTTGTCGACGAGGACTTCGACAATGGCCTTTTGCACACTCGCCGCGAGATTTGCCCGTTCGCTCTCGGCCCGACCTTCGTTGACGAGCCGCTCGTGGACGAGGCGGGCCGCGGTCTTGAGCCCCGAAAAGCTGAAGTCGAGACCGCGATGTTCGAGGGGGCGCGGAAGGGAATAGGTGTCTGGGTCACCCGCATCCGACAGCGCGTCGATGTGAATTCCACCCGGATAGGGAAGCCCCATCACTTTCGCAATTTTGTCGAAACACTCTCCGGCCGCATCATCGATGGTCGCCCCGAGGGTCTTCGTCCGACCTGGCGCAGATACCTCGATAATCGAGGTATGTCCGCCCGAGACCGCGAGCGCGATATACGGGAACGCCGGCCGCTTCGGCGTCTCTCCTGGTTCGAACAAAAACGGCGCATGAACGTGGGCCTGAATGTGGTCGACTGGGACGAGAGGAATATTGCGCGCAAATGCCATCGCCTTTGCGACCTGATGGCCGACGAGCAACGCCCCAGCGAGCCCCGGCCCGCTCGTTACAGCGATCGCCGAGATGTCTTTGATACCGATCCCGGCCTTTTCCAGAGCCTCGCTGACCACCCCTCGAATCGCCACGAGGTGGTTACGCGAGGCGAGCTCGGGCACCACCCCGCCATATCTGATATGAATTGGAATTTGACTCGATACAATATTCGACCGCACGCACCCCGTCGTACTGACGACCGCGGCGGCGGTCTCGTCGCACGAGGACTCAATGCCGAGGAGCCACCTCTCATGACCCCGAGCGCTTGTTACCCCTTCGGTCTCCATCACGGCAAAGTCCTTCCCTGTCCCGAGACGAGGGCCTCGAGCCCACGCACTGCGGCATCCGAGGCTCGCATCTTCTTTGCGCCCTCGAGCGCGCGTCGCGCCGCTTCCACGTCCCCATCTTCAAAGGCGAGGAGACCGAGCCATATCTGCAATTCCGTCATCCCCGGACTTCTCAGGACCGCGCGCTCGAGTAGACGCCTCGCTCTCGGGAGGTCCCCATCTTCGAGGACGAGGCGTGCAAGCGAGGTCAGCGCCACCACCGGGGCTCGACCGTCCCGAGCGATCCCTTCGAGCTGCGCGATTCCCTCTTCGCGCTGACCAGACTCGACGGCGATGAGCGCCCTTCCGAGCCTTGTCCCGATCTCGTCCGAGAGCCCAGGGTTCTCCTCTCTCGATGCTAGTCGCCACACGAGCAGGCTCGTCATCAGGACGAGCATCGCGACGAGCCCCTGTACGCGGGCGTCGCGCCAGAACCCGTCATGAGCTCTCTCGGACCGATGCGTCGCACGCGCGTCCCGGGTCGACCCATCCGCGACGAAGGCCCTTTCGCCCTCTTCCGCACGGGTCTCGTCCTCGTCACCCGTCTCCCCACGCAGCGTCTTGACGAGCAGCCGTCGGCTCACGAGGCGCTCCCCCGCGGCCCGTGGCCTTGGGCCAGTCTGGGCCTCAGATGGCCGGGGTCGATCCCCTTCGTCGATAGTCGCTTCGAGCGTCGGCTCGGCAATCACGCGGAGCAATGAGCCCTCTGAGTTGTCGTATCGCGCGAGCTCTGCGAGCTCGGGGTGGGCCCGAAGACGCGGTCGTTCCTGCGGAGCCCCCTGACCCGCGCGCTCCATCGCCCCGTCAAAGGCCCCCATCTCCGGCGCGGACTCGACCTCGGGTGGCCGCCGTGTCGCTCCAGTCACAGGTCCCGGCTCTCCGCTTGCGGGCCTCCGTGTCCGCGGCCCGGTCCGACCGAGTGCCTCGGCCGCGAGAGCAGGGAGGTCCGCACGGATGACGTCCTCACGCCCAAGCTCTTCGGCGTCTGGTTCGAGCGGGAAGACGACGAACGCCCCCCTCTCGAGCCTCAGCATCTGCACCACCGCCTCTCTCCCCGCCGCGCTCGGGGTCTCCGCATCGATGACTTCACCGTGTCGGACGAGGCATACCCCCCAGTCACCCTCCATCTCGAGGTGGAGACGCGCGCTCAAGCGATGTCTGTGCAAGAGCTGCAGCACGTGCAGCGGTGGGTGGCGGTTGATGGCGCCAGGTATCGCCTCGCCCGGGACCTCGCCTGTATCGGGTCTCTGCCGCTCCTTTGGCCGCGCCTCGATCCGTCTCGCGAGTGTTCCTGGGTCCACCGGCTTGACCAAGGTGTCGAGGACTCCGAGCCGCAGGAGCGCAAGCTCAGCAGCCCCAGAGAGGGGCCTCTCGCTCATCGCGAGGACGTCGATGCCTTCCTCGTCGAGCCTCGAGAGCAACGTCTCGACCGCACTGAGACCTCGCGAGACGTCCAGGACGACGACATCGGGCGCAGCCCAGTCGATGGCGTCTATCGCCTCCTCCGGGCTCCCCATGAGCATGACGATGCAGCCGTCACGCCTCAGGTGAAAGGCGAGCATCCCGCCCTCGACCCGGTCTTCGTCGAGGAGGAGGACACGCGTCCCGCGCGATTCTTCGACCCCAGGTCGGTCCCCGCCCGTCTCCGTCATCGTGTCTCCCGGTCAAACCTGCGACCGCATTCGCGCCGAAGACCGAACGGCGCATGACGAGGATAGTTCCCGCCCTCGTCCACCGAGTCAAGCGGGTCCTCGACCTCCTACCACGGGTTATCGCGCGTCGTTGTGCTTGAACGCGTCTGGCACGCGTGGTACTGCCGGCTCGTGAATGGTGATTCATTCACGCTCTGCCGAGCCCTAGCGCTCGCTCTCCCGTGACCGACCGACATGCGATGAGCACGAATCCACCAGACAAGCGCCGACGCATACTCGATGCCGCCGTAAGCGTCTTCGCCGAGCGCGGCTTTTATAACGCCAAGGTGTCCGAGATCGCCAAGGTCGCCCAGGTGGCCGACGGCACGATCTACCTCTACTTCAAGAACAAAGAGGACATCCTCATCCAGGTCTTCATCGACGCCATGGATGAGATCCTGCGTCGTCAGGAGTTGGCCCTCGCGGCGCTCGAAGCGGAACAGAAGGCCGACCCGAGCTCGCGCCTGCGCGAATTCATCCGCGTCCACTTCGCGTCTGTCGCCGAGTCCCGTGCAATGGCCGAAGTCATCACGGTCGAGCTCAGGCAGTCCTCGAAGTTCATGCGCAACACCGACATGAAGCCCTTCGGGCGTTACCTCGGCATCATCAAGCGCATCGTCGAAGACGGTGTTCGCATGGGCGTCTTCGCGTCCCACCGCGACCCCCGCGTCGTCGCGCGCGCAATTTTCGGCGCTGTCGACGAGCTCGCCCTCGAATGGGCGATGGACGAGCGTCACACATCCCTCGGCGAGGCGGCCGATCAAGTCGCCGAGCTGTTCATCTCCGGTCTCCTCGCGAGGCCGGCGCCCTCGAAGAAGCTCTGACCACAGGAGAAATCCCTTGAAGATCCTCGTCGCGTTCAAGCGCGTCATCGACCCCGATGCACGCATCAAGCTCAAGGCCGACAAGTCCGCCGTGGACGTGGGCTCCGTCGAATACAAAGCGAACCCCTTCTGCGAGAACGCCCTCGAAGAGGCGATTCGCGTGGCCGAAAACCATGACGCCGAAGTCGTCATCGTCACCATCGGCAGTGACGAGACCGAACAGCAAATCCGCGCTGGCCTCGCCATGGGCGCCGCGCGCGCCATTCGTGTCGACCTCGACGACGACAAGCTCGACTCCGACCTCGCAGCCCGCATCATTGCGGCCGTCGCGAAGAAGGAAAACCCGGACCTCATCTTCTTTGGCAAGCAGGCGATCGACGGCGACAACAACCAGGTCGGCCAGCTCGTCGCGGCCTACCTCGGGCTGCCCCAGGCGTGCTTTGCCTCGAAGGTCGAGCTGAAGGACAGCGAAGCCGTTGTCACCCGCGAGGTCGACGGCGGTCTCGAGACCATCTCCGTGAAGCTCCCCGCCGTCGTGACCGCGGACCTCCGCCTCAACACGCCGCGCTACGCGAAGCTCCCTGACATCATGAAGGCGCGCAAGAAGCCGATCGACGAGCTCGACCTCGATGAGCTCGGCATCTCGGACACCGCCCTCAAGGTCGAGGTCGTAGGTCTCGAGGAACCTCCGAAGCGCAAGGCTGGCGTGAAGGTCGAGAACGTCGACTCGCTCGTCGACAAGCTCCGCTCCGAGGCCCGCATCTTCTGAGATATTTCTCGATTTTCGAATAACTCGGATTTCAAACCATAGGTGCCTCCCGTTCGAGGCCCCAAAGCACATCAAGGAGAAAGCCAAATGGCGAAGATCCTCGTCGTGGCCGAGCAGCAGGCCGGCCAGCTCAAGAAGAGCACCCTCGCCGCGATTACCCTCGCGCGTCAGATCGGTGCCAAGGTCGGAGGCGGATTCGACCTCCTCGTCATCGGAAAGGGCGTCGACGGTGTCGTCGACAACCTACAGGGCTACGGTGCCGAAACGATCCACAAGGTCGACGGCGCAGCCTTCGAGTTCTACCTCGCTGAGCCCTACGCCGCCGTCGTGAACGCGGCCGCCGCGGCGACGGGTGCGGACTTCATCCTCGCCCCGTCGGGCACCTTCGGCAAGGACCTCCTCCCGCGCGTCGCCGCCGCCCTCGGCGCGGGCATGGTCGCGGACTGCATGGCCCTCGCGGACGGCAGCGCGCTTGCCTACAAGCGGCCGATGTACGCGGGCAACGTCATCGCTACCGTCAAGGTCAACACGCCAAAGACCGTCAT
>VFQT010003367.1_pt1 | contig 14680 bp, 14 predicted proteins | sample 3512381 | NCBI WGS metagenome assembly VFQT01 (sample SAMN10412376, study PRJNA504923) | tailings metagenome | isolation source: Relicate 2 Philex TSF3 active mining site | place: Philippines: Tuba, Benguet | collected 2017-08-29 | reverse complement strand
CAGCAACGCCGACACCCCGACACGGTGCATTCATTTCATCGTGTCACACAAGGAGCGCCCGTGCAGCATGTGCTGACGCCTTACGCTATGCCTGTAGAGCCGTTTGTCTGGTGGGATAACGGCTTCACGGAGCAGGAACTTGACTGGCTCCAAGAGCAGGCCCGTAAGGCTGATCAGCGGGCGCAGGCCGGAGGCATGAAGAGCGAAGAAGAACTGAAGCAGGTTCGCCGTTCTCAAATTTCTTGGTTGGAAAAAAATCAAGAAACTGCATGGGTATTTAACAAGTTGGGGCACATTGCTTCATCTCTTAATGCTCAGTATTATCGGTTTGATTTGACTGGATTTGGTGAGGCCCTCCAGTTGACTAACTACGATCAATCAGAACATGGGATGTACGGATGGCATGTGGACTATGGGGGCAAGATAAGCCCAAGCCGGAAACTCAGTCTGGTACTCCAACTGACCGACCCGAGTCAGTACGAGGGGGGAAACCTCCAAGTTCTTACTTCTGGTCAGCCGCAAACCGTTCGCAAGCAGCGGGGTCTGGTGGCAGCATTTCCTTCGTATGTACTCCACCAAGTAACCCCCGTGACAAGCGGTAGTCGTCAATCTTTGGTTGCCTGGGTTTCAGGGCCCGCATTCAAATGAACGCTGAATACAAAGACTTCATTGCGCTATACCGTGGCGTGTACCCGGATGGGTACTGCCAACACCTGATTGATGAGTTTGAGCGTTTAGTTAATTCTGGCGCCGGTAATAACCGACAGCGCAGCGAAGGCGCCTATAAGCATAATAAAAACGATATGCAGTTGGCGTTAAATTTTGGCGTTCATACGGCTGCCTCGTTTAATGGGCAGTCGGCAACAGATGTTTTCTTCAAGGGTCTTCAGCACTGTTATGACGCTTACACAGAAGAGTTTTCTGTTTTAAAAAACGGGAAGATTACTGGCACAGCCATGAAAATGCAACGCACCGACCCTGGTGGCGGATATCATTTGTGGCATTGCGAGCAGGGTAATGGCGAGCATGCTGAGCGGGTTTTGGTATATATGCTATACCTAAATACCTTGACGCAGGAAGAAGCCGGTGAAACCGAGTTTTTATATCAGCAACGCCGTCTAAAACCGGAAGAAAATACGATGGTTTTATGGCCCTCTGCATTTACTCATGCGCATCGAGGCAATACTGTTTTTGGTGAACGCAGCAAGTACATCGTAACTGGTTGGTTCTATTACGAGTGAGGAACAAATGCCTGCAGGAACTCCTAAAGTAACCATGTTCGGGGGTAAAACGCTTACCCCTGGCGGTTCCCAAACATTTAATTCACCGACCACATGGACTGCTCCAGTTGGTGTGTCTAAAGCAAACCTGACGATGCGCGGTGGCGCAGGGGCCAGTGGTAATCCGGGAAATGCTGGTACTCCCGGCGGAGGTGGGTATGGTGGGTATGGCGGTTCGGTATATGCGCAGATTTGGAATTGTGTTAATGGCTCTTATGTGTGTGACTATGCTTTTGGCGGCTCTATTGGTTCTGGCTCCGGCCAAGCCTGCGGAAATCCTGGGAATCCGGGATCGCCCGGTAACCCGTCTACCGCTTTAGGGTACACCGCTACTGGCGGAAACGGAGGAAATGGTGGGGTTCAAGGTAACGCCGGGCCCGTAGGTTTTAACGGCGGCCCGGGCGAAAATAGATCATACACATCTGGTGGGCCCAACTCTGGTAGTTGCTCGGGAGGATGGGGTGGCGGCCCAGGTGGCGCGCCTGCATCGGGCTATTCTTGGTATGGCGGAAACGGAGCGAACTATTATGGCGGTGGTGGAGGCGGAGCCGGAAACAACGGTCGAGGGTCCGATTCCAACGGTTATGGGGGCGGTGCTGGCGGCGCTGGCGGGGGCGGCCCGGGCGGGAACAACGGTATAAATTCAAACCCGCCAAATCCTTTTTCTGGAAGACCTGGGAACCCCGGTTCTCCGGGAACTGCTGGCAATGCTGGCGGCGGTGGTGGCGGCAGTGGATTCTTTTTCTGTTTGCCACCATCTGGAACTCAGAATGGGGGTGGTGGTGGCGGTGGCGGTCAAGGGTCTGGTATCGCAGGAAATCCTGGCAACCCTGGTAATGTCGGAAATAATGGCCCGCTTCTGACGCAAAACTGCATCCCGGTTTCCGGTGGGTCTTCTTATCCAGTGACTGTTGGTACTGGTGGAAGTGGTACGGTTACTATTGCTTGGAATCCGCAATGACACGCGTAATGTCAAAAAAAGAGCAGGCTGCGTTTGATCGCCAGCATCATAGACGCGCCATGCAGGAAAATTTTGAGGCTAACAGAACTCGCGCACGCGCTTTAACTGTTGGAACCGCGTTTGGCGGAACGACAGACATCATGATGCGCAGAAATGACGGCGAGATTATTTGGACGCATCTTCAGCCCGTTGAGGTCGTTGAACTTATTCATCAACTTGCCGCTGGTATTGGTTGCCACATTCACATTCAGCCCCGCAAAGATTTTGCAAGTTGGCGTGGCTGGCAGTATTCGGAAGAAGAACTAACACATTTCCGAGGCGTAAATGCTCCTATGGGGAATGGGCATCCACCGCATGCGAAAGAGGACGGTGACCCTGAGCAATATAAGACATCGTTGCCGTCTCCTGAACAACAACCCGGACTTCAACCCGCCATGATGGCAAGGAGTGAATCAAATGAGCAAACTGTGGCAACTCAAAAAACTGTCGGACGGAAGCGCGCTAAACGAGCCGCAACCCCTGCCTGAAAACTGGGGGCCGATCTTCGGCATGGCCGGTGTCGTTGACCGGCTTGGCGATCTGTCGTGGTTGGGTGAAGCCTATAACGATATGGGCTGGGTTGCGGTGGGTGATGCGCCTACTGGCCCTGCTACATCGTCTGCGGCAGAACTTGCCTGGGATCGCGCCAAGAAACTGTTGGCGGAATCAGATTGGTCGATGCTGCCTGATGTGCCGCTGATGGATTTTCAAAAGACTGCATGGATTGAGTATCGTCGTGCCCTACGGGATATTCGTCTTCAGTCTGGGTTCCCTGACGCAATTCAGTGGCCTGCCCGTCCTGAGTGAACAAGTACACGATCCGGTTTAACAAGTCACGAGGACAGCCGGGTCGTGGCTCCATGCTCCATGTCTGGCGCGTGTTTGAGAACGGGCGGGAGATCCTTGCCAAGAATGTTCGGATTGAAACCCGGTCTTGGACTGAACTGGATGCCAACGGTCAGGACTACAACATCGCTTGCCGGGGCCGGATGATGTTCTTTGAGGACACCGATACGGTGGTGATTGTGGAGGCATGATGGACGAAACCAAACCCGCTGAGACAGCCAAAGAAGTTGCCGGTAAGTCCATCGGCAGGTTTGGCCTCTTCTACATCACCCTGATCGTGCTGATCGGGGTGGGTTCCTCCTACTTCCTGTCCGACTCGGCCATCACTGCGGTGATGACGATGGTTGGCGGCGCTCTGGTGGCGCTCATCAACATGATGAACGGTATTGCCGGAACTGCCGAGAAGCAGGAAAAGCCCGAGTTCAAGGTCATCCAAACACTCATCGAGAAACTTGACCGGCTCGACAAGCCTGAGCAGCCCATGCGCGTAACAGTGCAAGGGGACAAAGTCACGGTGTCCAAGGGTGACGATGTGGTCACGGCGGCGAGGGAGTAACGGGGTGTATGGAGCCGATCTCTGCGATCCTGGCCGCTGCTTCGGCGGCCAATACTGCTTTCACGGTCATCAAGAAGATGGTGGCTACGGGCAAGGAGATCGAACAGGTCGCCGGGCAGATCGGCAAGTGGTACTCAGCATTTGGGACATTCAACAGCCTAGCGGCTGAGAAGGCCAACAAGAAACCGCCGTTATTCAAGCGCCTTTTAAATGAAGGATCTGTAGAGCAAGAAGCCTTGCAGATCACCATGCACAAGCAAGCCTTGCATAAGCAGGAGTACGAACTGAAGATTCTGATCGTGGCGCACTACGGTGAGCGGGTGTACAACGAGATGATCATGGAGCGCGTCCGGGTCAAGAAGGAGCGCGACAAGCGGGCGCGGGAGCAGAAACTCCGGCAGCAGGAGTTCTTCTTGACGGTGAAGTACGGTGCGGCGATTGCTTTCCTGGCGGTCGCCGTTATCGCTTTGTTCTATTACCTCAAAGACTTGGTGAGGCAGTAATGCTTTCTTTGCTTTCTACCCTTGGCGGGCTGCTCATCTCCGGGCTGCCCAAACTCCTAGAGTTCTTCCAGAACAAGGCCGACCAAGCCCACGAGTTGCGACTTGCCCAGTTGCAGAATGAGCGTGATCTGGCGATGGCGGCTCAGGGCTTTGCAGCCCAGCAGCGGATTGAAGAGATCCGCACCGAGCAAGTCTCGCTGGAGACAGACGCCCGGATGACCGAGGCGGCCTTGGCGCATGACGAGAAGGTACTGGAGAAGGCTTCCAAGTGGGTTGCCTCCTATGTCGGTACCGTGCGGCCCACAGTGACTTACATCTTTGTTTTGGAGTTGGTTGCAATCAACGCCTTCATGGCCCTATACCTCTGGAACCACCCGCACCTGATTCAGAACATTGACGATGTGCTCAAGTATTCCGACCTGATTTTCAGCGAAAGCGAACTCAGTATGCTGGGGTCGATCATTGGCTTCTGGTTTGGAAGCCGCCAGTGGGCCAAGAAGTGAAACTGAGCAAGGCGGGGGAAGACCTGATGCACAGGTTTGAGGGGTTTAGGAGTAAACCCTACCTCTGCCCCGCCCACATCTGGACGATTGGCTACGGCCATGTGCTGTACCAAGAGCAGATCAAACTGCCGTCCGTGCGCAAAGAAGGCTACACCGGGATGCTCAGGAGTGAGTTCCCGTTGAAACCGGAGGACAACCGTGTTTGGACTAAGACGGAGATCGACGAACTATTCCACGCTGACGTCGTCACTTTTGAACGTGGTGTTCTTCGACTTGTTCCCCCTGTACTTGGGCGTCAAGGCAGCTTTGACGCTCTGGTCAGCTTTGCCTTCAATGCAGGGCTAGGCCGACTGCAAAGCAGCCAGATCAGGATGAAGGCCAACCGGGAAGACTGGTTGGCTGCCGCCGCAGGGTTCAGGAACTTCATCACTGGGGGTGGCAAAGTGTTGCCGGGTCTGGTAAAACGCCGTGAGGCAGAGATTGCCCTTTTCTTGTCTTGACACGAGAATACGCCCATGCCGCTCCAGAAAATACTCTTCAAGCCCGGGGTCAACCGCGAGAACACGCGGTACACGACCGAAGGCGGTTGGTACGAGTGCGACAAAGTTCGCTTCCGTCAAGGCAACCCCGAAGTCATCGGCGGTTGGACGCCAATTACAACTGCCACTTTCTTGGGCACTTGTCGGTCGCTGTGGAACTGGGTGACGCTGGGCAACCTGAATCTTGTCAGCGTAGGCACCAACCTCAAGTTTTACATCGAGCGCGGCGGCGCGTACTTTGACATCACGCCGATCCGCACGACCACCACGCTCCCGCTCGACCCCTTCACTGGCAACGGCACAACTACAGTAACGGTAAATGCGCCGACTAATGGTGCCTTGAGTGGTGACTTCGTCACCTTCAGCGGAGTGACCGGCGCTTACGCTTCGCTGCTCAATGGCGAGTTTCAGATCAGCAGCGCGTCTACCAACTCGTACAACATCACCGTTGCCTCTGCTATTCCCGCAGGCACTACCGGCGGCGCAGCCGTATCGGCTGCGTACCAACTCAATACCGGCCCTGAATTCGCCATTCCATTCAATGGCTGGGGCGCGGGCACTTGGAGTTCTGGCACTTGGGGTGTGGGTGGCACGACCACCACGACGCTTCGTGTCTGGAGCCAAGGCAACTGGGGGCAGGATCTGATCTTTGGCCCGCGCAACGGGGGCATCTATTACTGGGACGCCAACACAGGCGTGAGCACGCGTGGCTTTAATCTAGCCACAGCGGTCGGCGCATCGGACGTACCTACGGTGCAGAACTACATCTTCATCTCGGACATCAACCGCTTTGTGTTTGCGATGGGTTGCAACGACTACGGCAGCAGCACACAAGATCCGATGTTGATTCGTTGGTCAGATCAGGAAGACGCGCTCAACTGGACGCCTGCAGCCACCAACCAAGCAGGCAGTCTGCGGTTGTCGCACGGTTCAGAGATCGTCACGGCTGTGCAGGCCCGTCAGGAAATCGTGGTGTTCACGGATTCCTCGCTGTACTCGCTCCAGTACCTGGACGCGCCAATTTTCTGGGGCGCTCAACTGCTGGGCGACAACATCTCTATCGTGGGGCAGAACGCTGCGGTGATCGCCTCTGGCGTGGTGTACTGGATGGGGGTAGACAAGTTCTACGCCTACGATGGCCGCGTGCAGACGCTTCCTTGCGACTTGCGTCGGTACGTGTTCCAAGATTTCAACATGGCGCAGTCGCAGCAGGTTTTTGCTGGCACCAACGAAGGCTTCAATGAAGTCTGGTGGTTCTACTGCTCAGCCAACTCCACGGTCATCGACAAGTACGTGGTGTACAACTATCTGGAGCGCGTCTGGTACTACGGCACGATGAACCGTACGGCTTGGCTGGATTCCGGCCTGCGCGAGTACCCGATGGCTGCAACCTACAGCCACACGCTTGTCTACCATGAGTCTGGGCTGAACGACAACGTGGCCGGGACAGAATCGGCCATCAACGCCTACATCGCGTCGTCTGAGTTTGACATTGGCGATGGCCACAACTTTGGGTTCGTGTGGCGCGTGCTGCCCGACCTGACGTTCCAAAACTCTACGAGCGCACCGGATGGCACCACGCCACGCGTAACAATGTCGTTGGCTGGGCTGTACAACTCGGGCTCCGGCAGGATCGACACCGCCAGCGCGTTGGTGTCTAAGAGTAGTCAGTACTTACTCACTGAAGAGTTCACCGGTCAGATTTATACCCGCGTGCGGGGACGGCAGATGGTGTTTGAGATCGAGTCCAACCAACTCAACACGTCTTGGCAGTTGGGCGCACCCCGGATCGATATCCGTCCTGACGGCAGGCGCTAGACATGACCGTCTTCATCGAGAATGTCACCGTCCCTGCTCCGCCTAACCTGCCCCTGGCTCCCAGGGACTACGAGTCGCGGTATCACGAGCAGTTCAACAACGTCCTGCGCCTGTACTTCAACCGGCTTGACGCATTACTGAGGGCTATCGTGGCTACAAACATGCCCATCCCGGTTACCTTTGAAGGCGGCAACGTCGATGCGTTTGGGCGTCTGCGCGTCAGCAACCCACTGACCATCTTTGACAGTCAGAACCGCTACCAGAAGGACAACCAGTTTGACGAGTCCACCTCGACTGGGGGCACCGTCACATACACGCTCAACGAGTCCACGGTAAATCTTAACGTCACGACCTCCTCGGGCTCCGAAGTTGTTCGGCAGACGTACCGCGTCATGCCTTATCAGCCCGGTAAGGGCTTGCTGGTAATGGCCACATTTGTGATGTCTGCTGCGCAGACCAACCTGCGCCAGCGGGTGGGCTACTTCAACACCGACAACGGTGTGTTCTTCCAACAGAGCGGCACCACTATCTCTTTTGTCCTGCGCACCAACACCACCGGCACGCCCAGCGACGCCCGCACGGTTAACCAAGCCGACTGGAATGGCGACAAGCTGGACGGCACCGGTGACTCCGGGTTTACCCTGGACACCACCAAGGCCCAGATCATGTGGGCCGACTTTGAGTGGTTGGGCGTGGGCTCCGTGCGCTGCGGGTTCATCATCAATGGCCAGTACATCGTCTGCCACACGTTCAACAACGCCAACGACCTGAACAAGGTCTACATGACCACGGCCATCCTGCCGGTGCGTTATGAGATCAAGGCAGATGGCGCGATTGCTTCGGCTGCCACTCTCAAGCAGATTTGCTCCACGGTCATCTCGGAAGCCGGGTATCAGCAGGCAGCGGTGAATCAGTTCGCGCGCCGCACGTCGGTACTGGGTACGATCAGCACCACGTTTTTGCCGTTGGTGTCTATCCGGCTGGCGTCGGACAGCCTGGGTGCGGTGGTGCTGGCGCAGGCCATACAAGTATTCCCGCTGACTACGCAGAACTACGAGGCGGTGCTGCTGAAGAACGCTACCCTGACCGGTGCGTCCTGGGACACCACCACGTTCAACCACGTGGATTATGACGTGACGGCCAGCGCCGTCAGTGGCGGCACCATCGTGCTGCACAACTTTGTGTCTTCGACTGCTCAGGGCAGAGCCGTGGCTGTTGCCCCCAGTGGGTACAACTTTGACCTGCAGCTTGGCGCGAGCCTTGCGGGTGTAAGTGATGTCTTTACACTGGCCATTCGGACTGTGTCTGGCGCAACCACTGGCGACGCTGTTGGCGCCATCGACTTCCTGGATTTGACTGACTAAAATGGTTTCAACCTATTCCCTGGGGGTTCTATGAGCCTTGCCGTCCTAGCCGACCACCTCGCCAGTAAAGGTCGCAACGGCGACTCCATGCTGGTGCACATGACCCCTGAAGAGGTTCACGGGTTGCATGCGCTTGCCCTGGCACACGGCGGCAAACTGACTATTAACCCCGAAACGGGTCTGCCGGAAGCCAGCTTCTTGAAGAGTTTGCTGCCGATGATTGCTGGCTTTGCGCTGGCTCCGCTGACCGCTGGCACGTCGCTGGCCTTCTTGGGCGCTACACCGCTTGCTTCTGCACTCACTGTTGGTGCAGTTACTGGTCTGGCTACGGGCAGCCTTCAGAAAGGCATCATGGCCGGTCTGGGCGCTTATGGCGGCGCGTCATTGGGTGCTGGACTCACGCAAGCAGGCATGGCTGGAATCCAAGCGGAAGCAGGCGCTAGTGCCGCTCAGGCGCTTACCGCAGCAGATGCGGCGGCTGCTCAAGGTATGGCCTACCCCGTAAGCGCTGAGGCGACTAAGGCACTACAGCAACAAATTCTTGAAAAGGCCGCAGCCACTACGCCTTTCGAGGCGATGAAGGCAGGCATCTCTGGGCTGGGCAGTGAGGCTGGTCGGCAGAATCTGATGGCGGCCTTTGGTAGCGCTACCGGTGCCGGTGGCCTGTCTAATCTGGCGCGTGCAGGCATGATGGCCGCAGCCCCTGTTATTGCTGACCAAGCAGTGCAGACTGCAACGCCGATGCCCGGTGGCCAGCGGTATCAAGGCACCATTCGCCCCTACAAGTTTGATCCGTACTCACGTACTTGGACGGCACAGCCCACCTACCCGGCAGTCCCCGTCAACACCGCAGCCGAACCCAACCCGCAGGAGCAACAACCCCCCGGCGGTTACAACACTGGCGGCATCGTGGCGCTTGCTGATGGCGGAACGGCTCCTGGCATGACGGGCTCCATCGCTGAACAGAACGTACTCAACACCAAAGGCTGGCAGTCTCGCTCTGGCCTAACAGGTATTGAGGGGTTGAACAGCAACATCAACATGTGGTTCCAGGATTTCCCCAAGGCTGGGGAAAGTGACATCCGTAGCGCCATGCAGCAATACGGGTTGAACGACGCAGACATCATGCGGGCCACGGGCAAATCTGTTGGTGAGCTTGCATACAAGCCGCCTGTTGTTCAGGCCCCCGCCCCTGCTCCGGCACCGGTTATTCCGGGCCCCGTTACACCCGGCACAAACGCCCCCTCTGTTACGTTCGGCGGCGACACAGTTTTTGATGAGGTCGTCGCACCTCAGTCACAGCCTCAAGTCACGCTTGGCCCGGCTTTCCAGCCGACGCCGCAGACGATGGAGCAGGTTCGCACCGACTATGAGCAAGGCGGCGGCGCAACCCGCATGCCCACCATCACGGACATAAAGCCGGGTGAGCGCACGTACACGCTGAATGCTGTTGCGGACATGCTCACCAAGTTCTTGCAGCAGAACCCCAACGCGCAGTACAGCGAAGTGCAACAGTTTGCCCAAAGCCAAGGCATTCCTGAGATGCAGGCGCGTGCGGCGTACAACGAGTTCCGCTTCAGCACCATGACGGGCGGCACCAAGGCTGCCTACGACTACCTGATGGGGCGCACTCCGTACTCTGCCAAGCCGTTTGTTCCTGGCGGCGGCCCGATCGCAGTACCGTACGCTGAAGCTATGGGGTTGACGGGCGGCAGTCGTTTCCGGCCTACGATGCCCCCTAGCGGTGGCACGGGCACCACGGGCACCACGGGCACCACGGGCACCACGGGTACCACGGGCACCACGGGCACCACGGGTACTACCGCTGGCATCGCGGGGCTGACCACGAAGCCGACTGCCGACACGCTGCGTTCTACCTTTGATCAATCGATCTTTGGCAAGACACCGCTGGAGAAGGCCGCGTACTACAACTCGTTGCTCGCCAAGGGCTACGACGACGCCACCATCCGCGCTGCAATCAACGCGCCGTTGGATGAGAACTGGCTGGCGCTGCGTGAACTGGCAGCAAGCCTCAAGACCGGTGCGCCTACGGCAGGCGGCGGTTCTACCTCTGGTGGCGGCACCACGTTCCTGGGCGGATCGAGCACGCGCATAGACGGCACCAAAAAGCCGGACGACATCAGCATCGACACAACCAAGAGCACAGACGCTTCCACTGTTGGCGGTGTTGTCGTTGGCAACAACGTGATCGACCCGATCTCTGGCGGCGTGTTGGGTGTTGTCACAGCAAACGTGGATCAAGGCACGGGCGGCATCATTCAAGGTGACGTGGTGGTTGACCCCATAACCGGGAAGATCATTGGCTACTCTCAGGATGCTGGGCTTATTGCGCGCCTTGTGAATAAGAACATTGGTGAAGAACCTGCACCAAGCGAGTCTCGGTATGTTCCGTCAGACACGGCGTACTATGACTTTGGGGCAGGCAGTGTTCCGTACGATAAGGACAGCAACTATGGTGGCTATGACACTGGCTACGACTACGATGTCGGCGCTGGCTACTACGGCGGTGGCGGTAACTGGAAGGCTGAAGAGTATTCCAACCTCTTCCGCAAGGGCGGCCTTGCCGATGTAGCCGCCGCTGCTGCGGCGCGTGGTGGGGATGTTCCGCGCTTTAATCTCGGTTCTTACTCCGATGGTGGTCGCTTACTGCGCGGCCCGGGTGATGGCGTCTCTGACAGCATCCCCGCAACTATCGGGAACAAGCAACCCGCGCGGCTCGCCGATGGTGAGTTCGTGGTGCCCGCCCGCATCGTCTCTGAGATCGGCAACGGTTCGACCGAGGCAGGCGCACGCAAGCTGTATGCAATGATGGATCGGGTGCAGCGCGCCCGGGCTAAGACAACCGGTAAAGGCAAGGTGGCCAAGAACACCCGCGCCGAGAAGTACCTTCCCGCATAAGGACGCATCATGGCTGATCCAGTACCGTACCAAATCGTTGAGCAGCAGTCCGGCTTCGCGCCGGTTGTTGCGCCTTATGCCGAGCGTCTCCTGGGTCGTGCGGAGTCGATGCTCGAAGACCCGTACATGCAGTATCAGGGTGAGCGGTTTGCCGGATTCACCCCGCTGCAACAACAGGCGTTTGCCGGTGCACAGGCCATGCAGGCAGCACCCCAGTTGCGCGACGCCTCGGCCCTGGCCGGTCAGGCAGGCTTGCGGGCGCTGGCTTACAACCAGTACCAGCCCAGTCAGTTTGCCAACTTCTACCAGCCCGTGCGCTCGTATCGCCCTACGGCGTTCACGGCTCCCGGCGTAGCTGCACGTGATTTGCAAACTTATCAGATGGGGCCTGCTGAGCGTGTGGCGGCTTCAGACTTGACTGCGCCGCAGATGGCCACAGCCCGCACGGGCTACCGCCCCGACATTCAGGCGTATCAGATGGGCCCTGCCGAGCGCGTCTCGGCCACTGGCGTCAGCACGCCCCAGATGCAGGCAGCACAGACGGGCTATGCGCCTGACTTGCAGACTTACCAGATGGGCCCACTGGAGCGCATTCGCACCCAGTCATTTGCCCGTCCTGGTGCAGCGCAGCAATTTATGTCCCCCTACATGCAGAATGTGGTGGACATCGAGAAGCGCGAAGCGCAGCGCCAAGCGGACATCGCCGCTACTCGTCGCGGGCAAGCATTTGCTCGTGCCGGTGCATTTGGCGGTTCGCGGCAAGCAATTGAGAGCGCCGAAGCGCAGCGTAATCTGGCCACACAGATGGGCGACATCCAGTCCCGTGGCTTGCAGAATGCCTACCAGCAGGCGCAACAGCAGTTCAATGTTGAGCAGCAGGCTCGGCTGGCTGCGCAGCAAGGCAATGTCCAGTCGCAACTGGCCCAGCAGCAGGCTAACCTGCAGGCCGCTTTGGGCGTGCAGCAGTTGGGTACGCAGACCGGACTGCAGACGGCGCTGGCCAACCTCAGTTCCCAGCAGCAAGCCAACGTCCAGAACCAAGCCGCTCAGCTTCAGGCGCAGGGGCTGAACTCTGAGCAGGCACTGCGCGCCGCACTGGCCAACCAGCAGGCAGGTCTGACGGTGGGTCAGCAAAATCTTGCTGCACAGCAGCAAGCACAGCAGTTGGGCGTGCAGACGGGTCTGCAGACAGCCTTGGCCAACCTCAGCGCTGAGCAGCAGGCCAACGTCCAAAACCAAGCCGCGCAACTGCAGACGCAAGGTATGGGCGCACAGCAGGCGCTGCAGGCAGCCCTGGCCAACCAGCAAGCCGGTATGACCGTAGGCCAGCAGAATCTGGCCGCGCAGTTGGGCGTGCAGCAGCTTGGCTCACAGCAAGGGCTCCAGGCGCTACTGGCCAACCAGCAAGCGCAGATGCAGGCTCAGCAGTTGGCTGAGCAGTCGCGTCAGTATGGCTACGGTCAGTTGATGCAGCAGGCAGGTCTGGGCGCTCAATACGGTCAGGCTGCTGCACAGCTTGGCGAACAGTCGCGCCAGTACGGCGCAGGTCTGGGGCTTCAAGGGTTGCAAACTGGGTTGCAGGCCGCTGGTCAGTTGGGTCAGTTGGGCCAGCAGGAGTTTGGTCAGAACCTCGCGCTCAACCAGTTGCAGGCTCAGTATGGCGGCCAGCAACAGCAGCAAGCCCAGAACATCTTGGGTGCGCAGTACCAGGACTATCTCAACTTCCAGAACTACCCGTACAAGCAGTTGGGCTTCATGTCCGACATCTTGCGCGGTGTGCCCTTGACGCAGACGGGCTCGACCGTGTATCAACAGCCGCCCTCTACGATGTCGCAAATTGCAGGTTTGGGTACCGCAGCCATCGGCGCAAGCAAGCTCTTCGGCATGAAGAAGGGCGGCGCAGTCGAGGATGCCGCGTACCGCGACAAACCCGCCGGTCTTGCTGATTTGGCCATCTACAACATGAGTGTCTGACCATGATTAACGTCGAGCAACTCACATCCCAACTGCGTATGCTGCCCGACGCTGCGTTGCAGCGCGTGGCCATGATGTACAAGTCTGACCCGTACATCTTCCCGATGGTCATTTCGGAAGGCATGGCGCGCAAGAAGTTGCGTGCGGCGGGGCAGGCTGGCGCGGCCCAAGGGCCACAGCCTAAAGTAGCAGATCAGGCCATCATGGCGATGGCACCGCAAGATGCGGGTATCGGTGCTCTCCAAGCACGCAGTTTAAATATCCCGGACGGCGGAATCGCAGGCTACGCCGATGGTGGCGACGTGGTGATGTCCCCGGGCTCCACCCCCAGCTACCAGCGCATGGACATGTCTCCAGGCATGTTGGACTTTGCTCAGCGCAGTGAGCCGGTGGTTCGCATGGCTGGTGGTGGCGTTCCTGGTTACGCAGGGCGCTCTGACAGTCTCATCAGTCTGTCTGACTACGAAGACCCGGTCGGCACGTTCCTTAGCAAAATGCCGGTGTCTGACAAGGAAGAGACGGCTGCTGAACGCAAGGCGCGTCGTGAGCGCGAGCGTGAGTTGGAGGCTGCGGCTGAGGCTGAACAGCGTCCGTTTGCGCGGCTGTTGAGGGCAATTGGCTCTGGCGACAGCAAGTTGCGCAGGCTGATGTACCCGACGCAAGAAGAGATCATGAGCCGCCAGCAAGGGCGGGACGTCTCTGCGATTGAGGCTGCATACCGCGATCCTCGTCGTGCCGCGCTGGACGTGCCCAACGCGCCTACTGGCACTCCCCGGGCTATGCCCCCGGCACCGACTGAGGAGAGGGCTGCTCCGGCACCCCGCCCGCCCGCACCGGCGATACCAGCAGCGCCCCCTGCGCCGGTTGCCCCGCAAGCGCCTATTCCGACCTACGCAGCCCCGACGCCCGACGCTACCGCCGCTGGTATCGCCGCTTTGCAAAAGGCCCCGGATGAAGCCACGAAGAAGGCTTATCAAGAGATGATGGGCATGTACGAGCCCGAGCGCAAGGAACTCGAAGAGCGTCGCGGCAAGCGCGGTGCCGAGGCACTGCTGCGCGCTGGTTTGGCCATGATGAGCGGCACTTCTCCGTACGCGATGGCCAATATCGGCAAGGGCGGCATCGAGGGGTTGAACGCCTACCAGGAGGCTCAGCGCTACGACGATCAAGCGGCCAAGGCCCTGCGTCAAGCCGAGATCAGCATGCGCATGGCGCAGCGCCAGGAAGAGGCAGGCAACCGCCGCGATGCGATCTCGCTGTTTGGCCAAGCTCAGCAGATGCAGCAGGCCGCAGCATCGTCAGCGCAACAGGCGCAGCAGATTCAACAGACGGGCGATTATCAACGCGGCTCACTTGTTGTGATGCAGCAGAACGCCGC
>VFQT010003365.1_pt1 | contig 14689 bp, 20 predicted proteins | sample 3512381 | NCBI WGS metagenome assembly VFQT01 (sample SAMN10412376, study PRJNA504923) | tailings metagenome | isolation source: Relicate 2 Philex TSF3 active mining site | place: Philippines: Tuba, Benguet | collected 2017-08-29 | reverse complement strand
CGCTGCGAAGGCCATGACCAAGGTAGACGGAGATGTTCTGTGCTTCTCGCTCATGTTGGAATGCCCCCTCGTTCCGTATGATGCATTCAGGGCTTATGTGTTGAGCAGCAGAAGACGTGAATCGGTGGTTCTACTAGGAGGGGCTAGAGTGGAATGACGTTTGGCGGAAACGGAGTGGTTTCCCGACAGAATTGAGAACGGCGATGCGGCCGCAAGGAGTTCGGTCGGTCCGGTCTTCGCTAACGCCACCCATACGGGGATCAGCTACAGCCACGATCCGGCCTCCGGCGACGTGACCTCGACGGTGGATTTTGCGGCGGGACGGCCTGAGACCTTCGATGCCGTGCGGGACTTCCTCGACACCGGGCTCCACACCGGGATCTCCTTCGGCTTCGACGAGACGGCCCAGACCGTGACTGCGGCCGTCGCCATCACCCAGTACACCGACGAGATGGCCCAGGATGCCGTGGTAGCGGCGCTGACGGCAGGGAGCCACTCAGGGATAACCTTCACCTACAACGACACCGCCAATGCCCTCTCGGCAACCGTCTCGCAGATCGCCTTCACGGGACTCTCGGACGTTCCGGCGAGCTATATGGGCCAGGGTGGCAAGCTGGTCACCGTGAAGCACGACGGCACGGGCCTCGCCTTCACCAGCGCCAATGCCCTCGTGGCAGTTGCCGCAGCGCCATGGTTCATGGGCGCACAGGTCTGCCTTGCCGCCTCGCTCACTGCCCAGAACCTCTCGGCCGGCGCCTTCCTCGGCTTCGGGGCCGAGGCCTATGACACCGATGGCTTCCATGACACCGTCACCAACAATACCAGGTTGACGATCCCGACTGGCCTCGGCATCCGGAAAGTGAAGGTCGCGGCGACGATCCGGGTCTCGGCGATCTCCGCCGGCTCCGACAATGTCGTGAGCATCGCCAAGAACGGCTCCTACGCCTGGTACGGCAATCCGGGCCTCACCCACGAGAACTCGGCCGCCACGACGACTACGATCTCGGTGGCCTCGGGCCCCATCGCCGTCGCCGAAGGGGACTACTTCGAGTGCTTCTTCCAGACCTCCGACACCTCGGTGGGCCTCGAGGCCGACCGCACCTCCTTCAGCATCGAGGTCGTCGAGGTCGAGGGCGGGGTCAACATCGCCAATGTCCAGAATGAGGCCGGGGCGGCAAGAACACTGGCTCTGGCCGACATCAACGCGCATCTGGTGTTCTCGTCGGGATCCCCGGTGACCGTCACGGTGCCTGTGAATGCCAGTGTGGCGTTCCCCATTGGCTCGACCGTCGACCTCTAGCAGGCCGGGGCAGGGCAGGTGTCGATTACGGGCGAGGCGGGGGTCACCCTCAACAAGCCCGCCGGCCGGGCGGCTGCCACGGGTGGCCAGTATGCCGTGGTGCGGCTCAGGAAAGTGGCGCTCGACACCTGGACGCTGTTCGGGGACCTCGCATGATGACGGCTCTCCAGCGGGAGATGCTTCTCGAGATTGCCGCCGAGTGCGAGGCCCGCGCCGAGAAGGCCGCCGCCGAGATGCTGGCCCACAGGCGAAGGATGCTGCAGTTGCGCCAGCGCGCGGCGTTCCTGCGCGAGATGGCCGGAGCTAAGCCCGACGGGCCGGAAGCATCTGCGGCGCCCTGAGCGCCTCCCAGACCCCATGAATGACGAGGTAGACCATGGACCCTCTGCAGACGCTGCTTGGGATCAAGACGACGCATCTGATCGCCGGCGTGGCAGGCGGCATCGTGAGGGCCTTTCTGGCCGGGGGAGGGTGGCTTGCGGCCATCTCCGCCGTGGTCATCGGCAGCCTCACCGCGGGCTATCTCACAACCCCCGTCTATGCCGCGGCCAAGGCCTGGTTTCCGCTGCTCGCCGGTGACGCCTCCTCCGAGCACGCCATCGGCTTCCTCGTCGGCCTCACCGCCATGCTGATCTGCGAGGGCGTCACCAAGGCCGTCCGCGGCTGGTCGAACAACCCCAAGCTCCCACCCTCCAACTGAACAAGGAGTCCATCATGAGCCTCTCGAAGACGTGCCTGGCCCGGCTCCAGGGCGTCCATCCCGATCTCGTGCGCGTCATCCGGCGGGCCGCCGCCGAAACCAGGGTGCCTTTTGCCGTGGTCGAAGGCCTGCGCACCCTCGAGCGCCAGAAGCAGCTGAAGGCCGCCGGCGCCACGAAGATCCTCAACTCCCGGCACATTACCGGCCATGCCGTGGATCTCGTGCCGCTCATCGACGGCAAGGCACGCTGGGACTGGCCGCTCTACCACCGGCTCGCGCCCGTCATTCGGGCGGCCGCGCGGGCCGAGAAGGTGCCGCTCGAGTGGGGCGGCGACTGGAAATCCTTTCCCGACGCGCCGCACTGGCAGCTGCCCCGCAAGAAACCGTACCTCGTCTAACTTGCAGAAGGAGACACACATGTTCACCTCAATCGACAAGGCGCTCGTCGCCGCCATCATGGGCATCCTGTTCATCGTCCACACCTACACAGGCATGAAGGTCTGGTGGGCAACGCCGGATACCATTGCCACCATCATCGGGCTCGTCACACCGGTGCTGGTGTGGGCCATCCCTAATAAGAAGGCGGCCTGAGCATGAGCTGGCAGGAGGGCGTTGCGGTCACGGTGGTGCTGCTCCCCGCCTTGGTGCCGGGGCGTTCCTCGTGGCGCAGCGTCGTTCTCTGGATCGAGTTCGGTGCCCGGCTCGCGAAAGGCTTGTCGCCATTGGCATGGCGCTTTGTCAGCATGAGGATGCATCCTGATGAGAAGGCCGCGTGACGTCAGGCCGAGAGGCGGGGCAGGGGGATAAATGGCGGCAGACACCGCATGGACACGGCAGTCGGCTGCCAATGCTGCTCGAAAAACGCCCATTCCTTGTCCGACACAAGTCCCCGAACCAATGATGTTCTCCTCACAGAGCAGTCGTGAATCAGACCTCAACTGGTTTGTGAAACTACTCTGTCAACGCGGCCTGGATTGCGCACCAGGGGACAATGATTTGCGGTATATACGTATATCTGCTCGTGAACATGAGAGGATGCATGAACATGGACAGCGTCGAAGATCCCGTGAGAACGCCCGACCTCGGCGTGATCGATCCAGATGAAATCGCGGCGATCGTCTGCCGTCACTGTCCGGATTGGAGCCGCGAGGAGATCAGGAAGAGGGTACTGGCGGCACTGGCTTCCACTAGCACCTGCGCCATTAAACCTGAGGAAGGCACCTGCTGACCAAGCCTGGGCTTCCCTAAATGCATGATACATGAACGCTTTCCCTTACGACAGCCGAGGGGGAGCCCGAATACGTAAATCCACGTGACTTATTGCGGCTAATGTGTAGAAGCTCTCTCAAGCAGGGAGATACACATGGGACTGAAGTGGAATGAAGACTTGAATAGCTCTGCCCAGCGGAAGAGCGAGTCTTCTTCAGATGACGTTGTGGAAGTTCTTGAGGTACTCACCCGTCTCCACCCGGACGTTCCACTCATGGAACTGACAAAGCGCGTGACAGAAGTCATGTGCCGCGATTGGATCAACTTCTAATCCTCAGGGCTGCAGGCTTGTATGCTCCCGCCCAACATGCAGCAAGCCTTCTACAAGGCAATGGTGGTGGTCGTAAGCGGAGAAATCTGGCTCGTTTCAGGCCTGTTCAATGACACGCTGATGAGCTTCGCCTCTTTCGCTCCAGGCATTGATCTCATCTATTTCCCCGCCGCCGTGAGGATCGCGCTCATACTGGCCTTCGGTGTCTGGGGCGCGATCGGAATTGCCTGCTTCGATCCCATTCTCTTCTTGCACGAGTTCGGACCACACCCAGCGGCGCAGATGGCCCTGACCACCCTCACCGTCGGTTTCGTGCCCCTGCTGACCATCACGGCGTGCCGTCGCATGCTGGGCATTGGCCCGGATCTTCGCGAACTGCGGCTCGCCCATCTGCCGGTGATCGGGCTGGCGACGGCAATCACCACGCCCTTCGCTCTCAATATCGAGCTCATTGCTGAGAACCTCAGGGGCCCTGAGGCGCTGTTCTCAAAGCTTTCTGCAATGGTGATGGGCGACTTTCTGGGGTGTATGGCGGCTTTGGCGGTTATCTGGGCAGTCTTCAAGGTGAGTGGGCGAATGCAGCGCAAAAGTCAGTGCTGATCCTCCATTTTCTGTCCTGCTGGCGGGAGCAGTTCGACACAGAATAGGCACAGCGCATGTCATGCCGCTCGGCGGCAGGACGACAGAGCGGCTTCAGAATCGGCGATCCAGGTACACGCGGTAACGCTGCTCTACCTAAGCGGGCGGTTCCTAAATGAGACATCGGCACCCAGCTTCCACAGCCAACTCGGCGGACCTCCTGGCGAGGTCGTTTGAGGAACATTCCGGGAAGAGCGGGGCAAGAATGCCCGCCAAGAGATAGATCAATCTCGTCGGACCCTATGTCTGGGCGCGAAATGAGGTCCTTGATCGTTTCCTGCAAGACGCTCATTCGCTCTCTTCCAGAACCCGTCGTGAACTCCAAGCAAGGGCGATCCGGTCAACTGGTGGCGGCAACACCTCAGAGTGCGAAACGCAGCGGCCCCGCACAGCATTCATGAGGTGAAGTGCGAGGCCGCCTGCCCCGATGGCTCCTGCCCGATGGGATCTGTAGAAGAAAGAGCGCAGAGCAATTGTGCAGACATGAGAAATTCAACCTGCTGAAACCGCAGATCAGCCCAGACGCCAACTGTCCAGCCCGACCGCCTCGGGCATGATCTGTTGGGTCAATGGCTTGCCGCAGATCGCATGGACATTGGCTTAGATAGGATGCGCATGCACGACGGCGCGCACGTCATCCCGGTGACCGTAGACGCAGAGGTGCATCATGGTTTCTGAGGAAGGCTTGTAGGCCGAAGTTTCAATTTGTCGGCCTTGTCGGTCGATCAGGCAGATCATATCCGGTGTCATCAACCCATTGGATAGACTCGTTGGCGTGCAGAGAAGCGTTTCATCGTCGAGAAGGACAGAAATATTGCCATCGTTGGCAGCGCCCATGCCGCGGTTATAGGTGCGCTGCCTGATCTCGCAGATCTCCTCGCGGAGGGTACTAAGTCCTTCGGCCATCTCATCTCCGGCCTTCCCCACGGCTCGACAGCCAACAATCAGATTGCCAGTACGCTACATTGTCCGTATTGTACGTACATAGAGGACACAACGTAAGCACCTCGAATTTGAGTTCCGGAAGAACTGGAACGGACGTGAGGATGACCATGACGAACCGCTACTCCACGAATTATCGCATGAACCGCGTACTCCGCGACGACCGCGCCGCCCTGATCGTGCCGATCGACCACGGCCTCGTATGGGGCAGGGTGCCGGCGCTCGAGGCGCCGGTCATGGTGATGAAACGCTTCATTCCCGAGGACATCACTGGTTTCATGGTGTCCACGGGAATCGTGAAGCAGTCCGAAGAAGCGCTTGCAAAGGCTCCGGCGCTTGCGCGCGTGTTGGCCATCGATGCGTTCTGGCCAACGGGTGCTCCGGACACTGGTACCGGCACCCTGGTTGCCAGTGTGGAAGATGCCGTGCGTCTCGGTGTCGATTGCGTCAAGCTGCTGCTGCCCTGGAACGTGAACGATGCCGAGAAGGTGCTCTACTGCAACCGTATCGGTAAGGTCGTTTCGGAGGCCTCCAAGTGGCACATACCGGTCATGGTGGAGCCTGTCTTCCTCGCCGCGCCGCGCACGAAGGAGATCATCGAAGCGGAACTCGAGGTTGCTCGCGTGGCCTATGACCTTGGTGCCGATATCATCAAGATCACCTTCCCGGGGCCCGATGCCACGGCGAAACTCTGCGCCGAGCTCGACATTCCCATCGTCGTCGCCGGGGGGCCTTTGAGTGGCGACACGAACTCGACCCTGAAGGACATCCGCGAAGCCGTAGAGGCCGGGGCCCAGGGTGTGGTCGTTGGCCGCAAGATCTGGCAGCGGCCGGAGCCGGAGGCCTCTGCCATGATCAGGGAAGTTGCCGCGATCACGCGGAAGCATTTCAGCCGCCGCTGGTAGCGGAGAACCACGGTGGCGGTCGACTGTGGGATCGATATCGGCAGCACAAACCTGAAGGTGGTGTTGATTGATGACCAAGGCGGCATCGTTCACAATGCCTCACGCCCCACGCCGCGCATGCATGATGGTATCGGGCCAGTGACCGATGCGCTCGCGCTGTTGTCCCTTCTTGAAGAGATGATCATCGACGGCTGGACGCGGAGCGGCAAGGGCGAACCGCTGCGCAGCATCACGACCGCAGGTGTCGGCGAGGATGGTCTTAGCGTCTGTGGGGACCTGCGCCCTGCCGGCCCGGCGATCCCGTGGTTCGATCGGCGTGCGGAGACGGAGCTCCCGGCGCTTCACCGGTTTGGTGACATGTCGGACCGGACGGGCATTTCAATTGCAGCTGATCGCACGATAGCCAAATGGGCCTGGCTCCGCCGTCATCGTCCGCAGGAGTTGGATGACGCGGCGCATTGGGTCGCCCTAACCGATTATCCCGGCGTTGCCTGGACTGGGCGCCCGTTCATGAGCATTAGCCTTGCGCCGCGGACGGCATGTTTCGATATTCTGAGTAGGCAGTGGGCCGCACCGCTGCTCGATGCTGTGGGGCCGCCACCGCTGCCGCCGGTATTGAGTGCAGGCGTGCCGGTTGGCGCGGTCAGGCGCGGCAAGCTGACGGAAGCGGGTGCGGCCTCGCCCCGCACAGTCGTCGCGGTGGGCGGCCATGACCACCCGATTGCCGCCAGCCTGTTCCGGCGCATGGAAGGAGATGGTTTTATCGACTCGCTGGGCACCGCGAACCTGCTCTATGGTGAGGTCGCCGAAGCCCCGGAGGCGGTGCGCCACCCGGATCTCGCGTTCTCGATTCCGCCTGCGGGCGGGCCAAAGCTGGCATGTCTCGGCGTGCTCGAACTCGGATCCATGCTGTCGCCCGCACAGCAGCAGGGGAGTGCCTTTTGGTCCCTGCTGGCAAATCCAACTCTGCCCGGCGAACCGCCGCCCACTCCGGCAGACCTCTGCGAGGTGAGTGTAAGTCCGCGCGGGTTGCGGCGAAATCTCGAGCGGGCGGCCCTTAGCGCAAGGCGTCTAATCGCTGCCATGCACGAGGCCGGAGTCCCCCGAGGGAAAATCTATACGACTGGAGGCTGGTCACGGTCCCGGGCATTCGTAGAGCTCCGCGCCAGCATTTTCGGCCAGACTCTCCATGCTGTGGATGGCATCGAGACGACAGCTGCCGGGGCTGCCCTTTTCGGCGCCGAGGCAGCGGGGGGCAACGCCGTGGTTCCTGTCCAGGTTGCGGATATCACGGTCGTCGACCCTGTCGATAGTTGGGTAACCGCCTATGACCGGCTGTTTGCCATGATCGGCGAAAATGCCATGATGCCGGGATGAGCGGGAGGCCGTCATTGAGGCTTGTCATTGACCGTGCATCGCCGGAGCCTTTCTATCTTCAGCTTGCTCGGCTTCTGGAAGAAGCGATCGAGCGAGGGGAGATAGCCTCAGGTGCAAGGCTGCCGGGCGAGACGGAGCTCTGTCGCCGCTGCGACCTAGCGAGATCGACAGTTCGCGAAGCACTCAGGGCGCTCGAAGACCGGAACAAGATCAGGGTGGTCCCACGCCGTGGTGCCTTTGTTGCCGATCCTGAACAGACCGGCTGGGTCCTGCAGGTAGCGGAGGGCTTCTTTGAAGGCGAGGTCGATCACCAGCAGCGCGATGTCGAAACAAGGGTGCTCGAGGCGGGGATGAAGACGTTCCCAGCGGAACCAGCCAAGGCGCTTGGTCTTGCCAAGGGTCAAAAGGGGTTCCTGCTGCGGCGTCTGCGACGGCTTGACGGCAAGGTGGCACTGTATTCCGAGAACCATCTGCTCCCCGAACTAGCCGATGTGGTGACCGGCAGTGCCGCCATCGCGCCGCGGGGCTCGTTGAACCGTGTTCTCCAAGAGGCAGGATACCGCATATTCGGCGCCCGGCGCACGATAGAGGCTGTTCCGGCGCCTGCCCGAATCGCGAAGCTCTTGGACGTCGCACAAGGTGCACCCTTGCTGCTTGTCACTTCCGTGTCCTGGAAAGAAGACGGAAGGTCATTCGACTACTATCAGTCCTGGGTCCGCACGGATGTCGTGAAGATCACCGTGGAAGCGAGCGCGACGCTCCATGATCGCAGATGATGCCTCAGTGATCTTTGGTAGGGCCGTTCGATGGTCGGGCTGGCTTGCAGCCGCTGCTAGACACCTCCTGTTCATTATCTCGGAACAGTCTTCATGCAGGTTGCAAATCAACGTGCTTTCAACAGTCCGGCGTTGCGCCTCTGGCGGAGAAGGCAGCCAAAAGCACTTTGGAGAGAAGTGCGAGATTGATGACGACTGGTCAACGCCGGTAGTAAGGTGTCTTCAGGCTATCCAACACGTACATTTCTGCAAAATGATGACATAAGAATGTCACTGTCCAAACAGAGCCGATCACTGGCAAAACCGGTTATTGTCGTTGTGCTTGTTGCGCTGGGTTTCCTGTTTCTCCTGGGGGTTGTCGTACAGAGACCCAATGGTGATGTTTCGGGTCTGCGCTCGGCGATAGCGGACAGGCTTGCGTTGATGCCTGACGTCGCCCGCCACAAATGGAACACAGGCATTGCCATTGCGGATCCCGCACGAGAGCAGCGCTTGATCGAGGTCTCAGTCGTCAAAGGGCGCCAGTTTGGAATTCCCGATCAGGTCACTCGTACGGCTATTGAGGCGCAGATCAACGCCGCAAAACAGATGCAGGAAGAATTGATGGATGCGTGGAGTGACGCTGGACAAGGGAAGTTTACCTCCGTGCCTAAATTCCTCGAAGAAACGCAACCGAAAATTGACGCAGTCACGGGTCGGCTGATCCGAGAACTAGCCAACGCGAAACTTGTACTCAATACCTGCAACGCTGCTACAGCTCTCCGAGATCCGCCAGCGGACGGACGGTTATCGGCTTCAGTGTGGGCCGGGGCTGTGGAAGGCGTGATTCAGTCTGTGAACGGCCCGAGCAGCGACAGCTGCTTGAGACGCTAAAGACCAGAGACATCTCATCACCTTCGTTTGCTTAGCTGCGACCTCATGAATGAAGTCCGCAATCAGAGTACTGCAGGGCAATTAATCATGCCAACGCCGCGTCTGTATGGCCGAGCGGCATCTCGGGGGGCAAGGCGCGGTATGCGGCCCTGAATCTTTCGCAGACGCGAGTGAAATGCCTCTTCCCCGAAGATACGAATTCTGTTCAGTTTACCGAAGGCGTCGGCTTCAAGACGCGTGCACTGGATATCACGTTCGGAAGTTCACCTCGACAGGCCTGGCCCTCCTCGCCGCCATCATGGGGATCCTGTTCATCGTCCAGACCTACACGAGCGTGAAGTTTTTGTGGGCAAGGCCCGACACGATCTCTATCATCGTCGGGCTCGTCACGCCGGTGCTGGTGTGGGCCATTCCGAACAAGAGGGTGCCCAGAGCATGAGCTGGCAAGAGGGCGTTGCGGTCGCGTTGGTCCGCCTTGACCTTGGTGCCGGGGCGTTCCTCGTGGCGCAACGGCCCTCATTCTGGATCGAGTTTGGGTCTCGACCAAGTAAGGCTCTGCCGCAGCCGGCTTATGGGAACGACCTGGGTTGAGCCTGCGGGTAAGCCTGGCGGCCTGTCAACTGCTTCACTTCCATTTTCGCGACATCGTTTGGGATGGTGGCCCTCCATAAAGAGCCGAGTTTCGCCAATTTGCGGTTTCTCATATGCCGGGCTTAGGGGGTGACCCAAGCGGCATGTGAATGCTCTCCGGTGTCACGAAGGTCTCGATCGCCGCCCTTGATAGCTCCCAGTGTGAGATCGCCAGCGAGGCGGCCGCATCGGCATCGCCAGCGGTGATCAACTCGATGAACTGGTCATGCTGGTCGGCGGCTACGGACTGCTGCTTGGCAAGGCTGGTCTGCCGTGGATTGTAGAATGTCATCCCGATCCGTGTGTGGTCGATCAGCAGTCGGCGCAAGCTCGGCATCAGATATTCATTGTCAGCCATTTCGCCCATTGCAGCGTGGAAACGCTCGTTGAGGAGCGCACGCTCAGTCACATCGCCGTTGCGTATGGCAATGCGGAAATTGCGCTGGATCTGCTTTATACGCTCGATCTGCTGAGGTGTTGCGTTTTGGGCAGCGAGCTTGGCGACTGCTGCATAGATCATCGGCGCGGCGATGAAGAAATTGCGTAGTGACTTGTGGCTCATCGGCGCCACCTGCGCGCCGCGGTTCTCGTGCAGGATGACATAGCCTTCGCCCATCAGCTGCCGCAGCACCTCGCGCACCGGGGGCCGAGAGATTCCATAGGTTTCGCCGATCTCGACCTCATCCAGATAAATCCCGGGCTCAAGGTCCTCCGTGAGGATCCGGCGGCGCAAATCCTGAAGGCAGGCTGACTTCTTTCCGATGGGAACGTTGTCCAATTTACCTGCCTCCAAAGTGAGCGTTGCGGCACTAATGAAATACAATATGTATTATATAGGTAATGTCAAGGGTTGATGGTGTGGAGATTGTCACTCGCTAGCCGCTGGTGCAAGCCATATTTAGCGAGCCCTGAATGTATTCAGGGCCACTTCTAACATCATAAGACAATAAAAATACATTTCAGTTGACGATCATAATAAAGCGTGGCAGGAATACCCACCATGCACGGGGCGAGGCCTCGGCGGCGGCAGGCGTCGCGGCCAGATGGACCATTTGTTCGCGGGCATAAGCATCGAAAGGCGTGAGGGGTCCGCTCCGGACAGCTTGCGCATCACGGGAGGAAAACCACATGAAACGCATTCTTTTCTCTGTTGTCGCTCTCAGCTCCCTGCTGGGTGCGGGTTCCGCTAATGCCGCTTGCGGCGACATCGTGCTGTCCGCCTTCAGTTGGCAGTCGTCCGAGGCCCTGGCGAATGTCGACCAGTTCATCCTCAGCAATGGCTATGGTTGCAATGCCACGATCGTCGCCGGAGACACCGTTCCGACGATCACTTCGATGATCGAGAAGGGCCAGCCGGACCTCGCTTCGGAAACCACGCCGAGCCTTCTCGGAGACGTCTACGCCAAGGGTGCTGCCGAAGGCCGCATCGTCACCATGGGCAAGGCCATCAGCGATGGCACTGTATCCGGCTGGTATATTCCGCAGTACGTGGCGGCTGCCCACCCCGAGATCAAGACGATCGAGGATGCGCTCAAGCATCCCGAACTCTTCCCGTCCGACGAGGACGCTTCGAAGGGTGTGGTCATCCAGGGCCCCCAGGGTTGGGGCGATACAGTGGTGACCTCCCAGCTCTTCAAGGCATTTGACGCCGACAAGAAGGGCTTCGTCCTCGTTCCTTCAGGTTCGGCTGCCGCGCTCGACGGCGCAATCACCAAGGCTTATGAGCAGAAGAAGGGCTATATTGCGGCCTATTGGTCGCCCACTTCGCTGCTCGCCAAGTACCCGATGGTCCGCCTTGAGGGTGAACAGGATGCGGCTGAGTGGAAGCGCTGCACGACCGTGCAGGACTGCCCGGATCCGAAGCCAAATAACTGGGCGCAGGACCAGATGTTCACGCTCGGCAGCGAAAAGTTTGCCAAGCGCGAGGACATCGCCGAGGTGAAGGAATACCTCAGCAAGCGCAGCTGGACGCAGGCTCAGGTGAGCCAGGTCATGCTGTGGATGACCGAGAACCAAGCCAATGGTGCGGATGGCGCTAAGTGGTTCATCAAGAACATGCCGGACGTCTGGACCGCCTGGGTTCCGGCCGACGTGGCCGAAAAAGTAAAGGCTGCAGCGCAGTAATACCAGTCCGCGAATGATGCGAGGCCTCGGACAACCCCGAGGCCTCGTACAAGAAGCCTCCGCCTCTGCTGTTCGACTTTGCTGCCTGCCATCGCGCGCTGGCTGCTCTGCCTTCCCACTCGCCCGCTCAGCTGACTTTCCACAGACGCAGAGCGGCGTACTCAAAACGAAGTCCCATGAGGTGCTGGTCATGGATTGGCTGCTGAAATTTCCGCAATTCGACTCGGACTACCTGCTTGCGATCAAACGCTACATCGACGGGTCACTTCGCGCTTTCACCCGCGTCTATGGCGAGGGGATCGAGAATGCCTTTTACCCGCTGCTGCGAACTCTCATTTTCTTCGAACAGGTCATCACCAGCACACCCTGGCCCCTGGTCATTCTCGTCTTCGCAGGGATCGGATGGTTCGCCTCACGGCGCTTGAGCGTCATCGCCGCGGTGGTGGTGACCCTACTGGCGATCGGGCTCTTCGGCTTGTGGGTCGACACGATGAAGACCATCTCCCTGGTGTTCTCGGCAACGCTTTTCTCGGTCCTCCTTGGGATCCCGCTCGGCATCCTGATGAACCGCTTCAAGCGCTTCGGCGGCGTGTTGCAGACCTTCCTTGACGTGATGCAGACGATGCCGCCCTTCGTCTATCTGATCCCCGTGGTCATGCTTCTCGGCATCGGCCGCGTGCCGGGCTTCATTGCCGTGGTGATCTACGCCATCCCGCCGATCATCCGCCTCACCGATCTCGGCATTCGCATGGTCGACAAGGAGGTGCTCGAAGCCGCCGACGCCTATGGCTGTTCCCGCTGGCAGAAACTCGTGAAGGTGCAGCTGCCCCTGGCGCTTCCGACCATCATGGCGGGCGTCAACCAGACCATCATGATGGCGCTCGGCATGGTGGTGATCGCGTCGATGATCGGCGTGCAAGGGCTGGGCCTCAACGTGCTGCAGGCAATCGCCAACCAGTATTTCACGCAAGGCATCCTCAACGGCTTCGCCATCGTCGGCATCGCCATCATCTTCGACCGCATCAGCCAGGCCTACGGCCAGAGGTTGCAGAAGCACCGGGGTGCTGCCCATGACTAACGACAGCGCATCGATCGAGATCAGGAACCTCTACAAGATCTTCGGCAAGAGCCCGAAGGACTACGTCGAGGCGGTGAAGGGCGGCATGTCCAAATCCGATCTCGGCAAGGTGCACAAGCACATCCTTGGCCTCAACGACATCAACATCTCGATCCCCTCGGGCAAGATCCAGGTGGTGATGGGGCTATCGGGCTCCGGAAAGTCGACACTCATCCGGCACATCAACCGGCTGATCGAACCGACCTCGGGCACCATCGTCATCAACGGCAGCAACGTGCTGGAGATGAACGAACTCGATCTCCGTGAGTTCCGCCGCCAGCACACGGCTATGGTGTTCCAGCGCTTTGCGCTTCTGCCGCACCGATCAGTGATCGACAATGTCACCTTCGGCCTTGAAATTCGTGGAATCGACAAGGCCAAGGCTCGTGATACAGGCATGCGCTGGATCGAGCGGGTCGGCCTCCATGGTTTCGAAAGCCGCTTTCCCGATGAGCTTTCTGGCGGCATGCAGCAGCGCGTCGGCCTCGCCCGTGCGCTCAGCAACGACGCCTCAATTCTGCTGATGGATGAAGCCTATTCGGCACTTGATCCGCTTATCCGCACCGACATGCAAACTATGCTCCTCGACCTGCAGAAAGAGCTGAACAAGACGATCGTGTTCATCACCCATGACCTTGACGAGGCCCTTCGGTTGGGTGACAAGATCGTCATTCTGCGCGATGGCTCCATTATCCAGCAGGGCGATAGCCAGGATATCCTGATGAAACCTGCCGACGATTACATCGAGCGCTTCGTGAAGGATGTGAACCGCGGGCGTTTCCTGAAGGTAGACTCCGTCATGGACTGCGCAGATACTATCGAGCAGGCTTCGCGGCCGCGTATCCCTTCCGGCACGACGCTCGAAGTGGCCGCCAAGGAGCTCACGAATTCCGCCGCAAATGCCGCCGTCGTGACGGACGCGGGCGGTAGGTCCCTGGGCCTCATCACGCTCCGCAAAATCACCGCGGCGCTCTCGTCCGCTGCCGAATCTCACTGAACCGCCACAGGACAGCCATGACCCAACGTTTCAAGCTCGAAGGGATCTACACCCCGCTCATCACGCCTTTTGCAGCTGACGGGAGCATCGACTACAAGGTCCTGACGCAGCTGATCGAGAAGCTGATCTCGGCAGGGGTGCACGGACTCATCTCCGGTGGCTCGACAGGCGAGAACTATGCCGAAACGGTGGAGGAGCGCCTTGAGATCGCGCGCTTCATCGTAGAGACGGTGAATGGTAGGCTTCCGGTATTCGTGGGCACGGGGGCGATGCGCACGCCCGACAGCGTGGCGCTCGCCGCAGGTGCCAAGGCCATGGGTGCTGACGGCCTGCTACTCGGCACGCCGCCCTATTCGGTGCCCACCGAGCGCGAGAACGCCATCAACGCGCTCACCATCGACCGCGCCGCCAATCTGCCGATCATTCTCTACAACTATCCCGGCCGCATGAGTGTAGAGATGGGCCGCGAGTTCCTCGACCGCGTCGGCCGCTCCAAGAACGTGATCGGCATCAAGGAAAGCTCGGGCGACATCAACCGACTTCACCTGCTTGCACGCGACTATCCGCACATCCAGCTGTCCTGCGGCATGGACGACCAGGCATTGGAATTCTTCGCCTGGGGTGCGCGGAGCTGGATCTGCGCGGGCTCCAACTTCCTGCCGGAAGAGCACGTCCTGCTCTACAAGACTTGCGTTCTCGACGGCGATTTCACCAAGGGCCGCCGCATCATGAGCGCCATGCTGCCGCTGATGCGCGTGCTGGAGCAGGG
>VFQT010003364.1_pt1 | contig 14694 bp, 10 predicted proteins | sample 3512381 | NCBI WGS metagenome assembly VFQT01 (sample SAMN10412376, study PRJNA504923) | tailings metagenome | isolation source: Relicate 2 Philex TSF3 active mining site | place: Philippines: Tuba, Benguet | collected 2017-08-29 | reverse complement strand
GATCATCGCCCATCCCGAATGTCCGCCCGACGTGTTGGCGGCCGCCGATTACGCGGGTTCGACGGCCGCACTCGCCGATTGGGTTGAAACCCACGCACCGGCCAAGGTGGTGCTGCTCACGGAGTGTTCGATGTCGGACAACGTCGCGCAGTCGAGTCCGAATACCGAGTTCGTGCGCCCCTGCAATCTGTGTCCGCACATGAAGCGCATCACGCTTGCATCGATCTATGAGTGCTTGCGTGACCTGCGGCACGTCGTGGATGTGCCCGCGCCGGTCGCCGAGCGCGCGCGGATTGCCATCGAGCGCATGCTTGCTCTGCCGCCCTCTGCGAGCCCCGCCGGCTTCGTCACTGGGCGTCCACCCGTCGACGTCGTTGCGATGCATTGGTCGTGAACGTCGGCGCAACCACCGACGTCCTCGTCGTCGGTGCCGGACTGGCAGGCTTGTTTCTCGCGCTGCGCCTCGCGCCGCGGCGCTGTACGGTGCTCTCGCCGACCGTGCTCGGTCAGGCCGCGGCCAGCGCTTGGGCGCAAGGTGGCCTCGCAGCTGCACTCGACCCCGCAGATAGCCCGGAGCAGCATGCCGCCGACACCATTGCCGCGGGTGCGGGTCTGGTCGATCCGCAGGTGGCCTTGCTCATCGCGCGTGAGGGACCCGCGGCGGTTGCAGCACTCGCGAATCTCGGCGTGCCGTTTGATCGCACGCAGACGGAACGCTTTGCCTTGTCACTCGAGGCCGCACATTCACAGGCCCGTGTAGCGCGCGTCGCAGGAGATCTCGCGGGGCGAGCGATCATGGAAACGCTCGTCGCGGCCGTTCGCCGCGCGACGCACATCCAGGTGCTCGAAGGGGTCCGCGCGGTCGCCCTCGCGCAGACCGAGGGTCGGGTCACTGGCGTCATGACCCGCAGCGCCGAGGGCGAGTCACTGATCAGTGCGGCCGAAACCGTCATGGCGACCGGCGGGGCGGGCGGGCTGTACCGTATCACCACGAACCCGAAGGAAGCTCGGGGCGCGGCCTTAGCCCAAGCATTCAATGCCGGCGCCGTGATTGCCGATCCGGAGTTCGTGCAGTTCCATCCCACGGCCCTCGATGTCGCAGCCGATCCCGCGCCGCTTGCCACCGAGTCGTTGCGAGGCGAAGGCTCACGACTGATCAACGCCGACGGCACGGCGTTCATGTCGCGCTACCACCCACAGGGCGATCTGGCGCCGCGGGATGTCGTCGCGCGAGCGATTCACGCCGAACGCATGGCGGGTCGAGGTGCCTTCCTCGATTGTCGTGCGAGCATCGGCGCTGACTTCCCAACTCGATTTCCAACGGTGTTCAGTGCCTGCCAACGCGCGGGATTCGATCCCCGCGAGCAGCCGATCCCGGTCGCGCCGGCAGCGCACTACCACATGGGTGGCATCGCTACGGACTCGTGGGGTCGCAGCACCGTCACCGGCTTGTCTGCCTGTGGCGAGTGCGCATCGACGGGTGCGCACGGCGCCAATCGACTCGCCTCCAATTCTTTGCTGGAAGCTGTGGTCTTCGCAGGCCGCATTGCCGATCGGTTGCGCGACGCGCCGCTGTCGCATCGGCCGATCGAACGCGTGGATGCACCACCGCTGCTCGCCGCCGAAACGTTACAGCAACTGCGCGAGCGCATGAGCACGGACTGCGGGGTGATCCGCGATGCGACGTGCCTCGCGCGTCTTGATGGTTGGCTCGGCGAACAGGGGGCACGCCTAGGCTGGCCGAGCGCTTTTATCGCCGCCCGCCTGATCGCGACCGCTGCCGCCCATCGTCGCGAGAGTCGGGGTGGACACTACCGTAGCGACTTTCCCGCACTAGGGCCTGCGGCGCAGCGCAGTTTCCTGCGACGCAGCGCCGAAGGTGACATCGAATTCGTGCCGACCACCGGGATGACCCATACATCATGAGCAACACCGCCCACGTGCCCGCACTGCCCGATGTGATTCTCGAGCCGATCGTGCGTCTGGCTTTGCTCGAGGACCTCTCGCCGGCCGGCGACCTGACAAGCGACAGTGCCATCGATGCCAATGCGCATCTTGCAGCCGAGTTTCGCGCGCGCGAAGCGGGCGTGATTGCTGGCATGGATGCCGCACGTCTGGCGCTACGCCTGCTCGATGCCGACGTGACGCTGCAAATCGAGCGCGGCGACGGCGCCACGGTGGCACCCAATGACTGCATCGCGACGATTGCGGGGTCCGCTCGCTCGATTTTGATGGCCGAGCGCACGATGCTGAATTTCATGGGGCATCTGTCCGGCATTGCCACGCTCACGCGGCGTTATGTCGAGGCGGTTTCCGGGACACGGGCACGCATCACCTGCACGCGCAAGACGACGCCCGGCTTGCGCGCACTCGAAAAACGGGCGGTGCGTCTGGGTGGTGCGACGAACCATCGGTATTCACTCGCCGACGCCATTCTGATCAAGGACAATCACATCGCAGCGGCAGGCGGTGTCCGCAATGCTTTAGTCCGTGCCAAAGCACTGGGCGGCCACATGCGGGTGATCGAGATCGAAGTCGATACGCTGGAGCAGCTCGCCGAAGCGTTGCCGCTCGCGCCGCACTGCATTCTGCTGGACAATATGAGCCTCGCCGAACTGCGCGAGGCGGTAACGCTGACCGCAGGTCGTGCCGTTCTCGAGGCTTCGGGTAATGTCCGTCTCGAGACGGTCGGCGACATCGCCGCTACCGGCGTCGATGTGATCTCTGTGGGCGCCCTCACGCATTCCGCGCGACGGCTGGACTTGGGGCTTGATGTGACATGACAACCGAATTTCCCGATCGACTGAGCGTGAACCCGCGCAGTCCACACTATGACGCCACCCTGCTCGAGCGCAGCATTGGCATCCGCCTGAGCGGCGTGGAGTACACCAACGTCGAGGAGTACTGCATTTCCGAGGGCTGGATACGCGTTGCCCTCGGCAAGACGCTTGATCGCAAGGGCCAGCCCCTCACGGTGCAACGCAAGGGGACCGTCGAGCCCTTCTTCAAGGACTGAGATCGCGTCGACGGAGGTGCGCGTGTTGCCGCCGCTGCGCGCCTCAGCCTAGAATCGACCATCGCCTGAGCGGGCGTAGTTCAATGGTAGAACTGTAGCTTCCCAAGCTACTAACGTGGGTTCGATTCCCATCGCCCGCTCCATTTTTCTCCCAGTGTGATCCGCACTGTCGACTATGTTGTGGTCGAAAATATCCGAAGGGGTCCCTAGATGAGATCGCGATGGTCTCTATTAGCAAGTCATCGACGGTCTGCGTTACAAAATGTGCGTTTAGGGGTGTTACTTGCCTTCGTCGCGGGCGCGGTCAATGCAGGCGGTTTTTTCGCAGTTGGTATCTACACCTCGCATATGACCGGAATCGTCTCGGGTATCGCGGATCATGCGGTAATTGGCGCATCCGCATTAGCGTTATCGGGGGTGTGTTTAGTCGCTGCTTTCGTCATTGGCGCCACCACAACCACTTTGTTGATCAAACAGGGACGCCAGCGATTACAGCGAAGTATCTACGCGGTGCCGCTCGCTGTCGAGGGTGTTCTCGTCGCCGTAATTGGTGCTTTTGACGTCATCTTGTGGAGCAACATGGCTGTGAAAGTTGCAGCTATTACGTTGCTGCTTTGCTTTCTGATGGGTATGCAGAACGCAATTATCACGAAGGTATCCCGCGCGGAAATTCGTACAACACATATGACTGGCATCTTGACCGACATCGGAATATCCGTTGGTCGAATGATTTGGTCATCGACTCATCACGGGGCGGAAGAGAATGCGCTAGCGAGACTGAAAATATTGACGACCGTCTTTTTCGCCTTCGTGCTCGGTGGTTTCACAGGCGCACTGGGCTTCAAGTATGTCGGACTTTGGATCATGGTGCCGCTCGGACTGTTGGTGGCACTGCCTTCTGTTCCCCAATTCGTCCGCGATGTCGTGAGACGAAGACGACGCAAAAGCTAATTGATCGACATTCGAAAGCATCTGTTGAGCCCGACGTCGCCAACGAGCGCAAGTTTTCTATCGGCGGTCGTCGTCGGGTCGCTCAGGTCTTTCGGTATGGTGAAGCCAATCGAATTTTTGATGATCAAGCGCACTTCAAGCGATGTGGTTGGTTGAAGGGAGCGTTCGCGTTTCGAAATCGTTGCGAATTTTGGTACGACGATTTCGATCGTGCGCCGCACAGTCGTTCAGTCACGCCTGCGAAAATCTTGGCATGGCGAAACAACGAACTCGCTGATAGGCGTAACATCCAGAGAAACATGGTGTGCTGCGCACAGAGCTACAGCTGCTCCAGTCACCGCTCACGACCTACTTGGGATCGTGAGTTCCGGTAGTGCAGGTGATATTAGTGGCGAACCTAGGCAGACTCGTCCTGGAGTGTTCCGCTTGGTGCGTCAGCCTAATCAGTGATGTGCCACGCGTACTGATCAAAGTGGCCGTATGTGTCGGTTTGCTATCGCTTGGTTATGACGTTTTTCGCCAACGTCTTGAACTTGACTCCGTCCATTTGAACGACGGTGATCGTCACTGCGCCGGTCCGGCTTGTTTTGACATCGCGAACTGTCCCGGCTTTTCCCTTGTGTGTACCGGAAACTACGGCACAGGCATCACCATCGCGAACCTTGGCGACCGAGGATGGGCGTTTTGATGTATTGGGTTGCGCTTTTCTCAAGAGAAAAAGTCTCTTTTGTTGGTGTGCTCTTATTCAACCTCTGATGGGAGCGGTCGTCACGACCACTCCCCAGTTGGTAAACTTCCGATAGTTGCATGCTGAGGCATGCCCGCGGGTTGGCGCGCCGATGGTTATGAGGCGAGGGGCTGTAGCCGTGACCGCCTCACTAAGCAGCCAAACGAAACATTACACCCCTTGACGGCGCTAAGCCAGAAATTGTTCAGACCCGCCAGGCTTTTTGCAGCGCCGCGACCACTTTCCGACCTCCTCTTTCGCGCAAATAGCTGACGATGAACGCTTGGCCGTTAATTCCAGTTTCCGGGGGGAGGGCAAGTTTTTCGAGGAATGGTGCAAGCCCGTCCATTGTCTTCGGCAGTGCGCTGCTCGCCTCATTCACCGCTTGAAGCATGAGACGCTCAACGCCCGGCAAAAATCTCGTTACCTCGCTAAATTCGACAGTCGGCAATTTCTCGCCGGCGATGTGCAGCAGCGCCCCAGTAACGGCCACTGCCTGTCTGAGAGGTAGTTCAAGAGCGAAACCCATTTCGCGGGTGAGTTCGTCTATGCCACCTTCGAGTTGCGCGTGCGCTTTAGTATCGAGACCCAAGGCTGCCGGCAGCGCAAAGGCCGCACGTAGGAGAACGTCGCGTCTTTTCATACGAGCCGCTCCTCGCGAGCGTTTTGCCAAAGTCGCACGACCGTACAAGGCAAAGAATTATTAAAAAATACGTTAAGATTGCGAGCAAATGTAACCAGTATTTCCCCGATATGTTTGATGCATGCAGAGCGCGCCGGGGCCTGGGTGATGGCGAAGCAGAGGTATGGCCGGCGAGGATATCGCCTAGGGGCCTCTGGATGCCGATAGGCTTATTGGGCAGGTTCAGGCGGCCACCCAGATGACCAAGCAGGTCAGGGTGCCTGGCCAATCGTCGTGTATGACTTACCGCGGCGAGATCATAATGACTCCGAACTTGTCATAGGTGATCTCCAGTCGATCCATCGACAAGGCGCTGCTCGCGAGAACGCTGCGCACGGGTCGAACTCTCTTGATGCGATCGAGCGGGATCCGCGTCCTGACCGGGCTACAACGCACATCAAGGGTTCCGCCTCCAGCAAGGGCGATGACCAGTACGAGCTAGGCGTCCACGGCGGAGCGGTAGCGTGTTCTCATGCGACGTGCGCCATCGCCATGACGGCGTGGACGGCGAGTGCGATGAGAAGAACACTCGAGATCAGGAACAGCGTAAATCGCAGGCTGACGTTGTTGACGGTGCCCTGCACACCCGTGTGCAGAATGCGCGCGGCAACGTACCCCCACGCCAGACCGATGTTGATGGGGTGATTTCCCTGCCCGATGAACTGCAGGCTGAGACAGACGGCGTAAAAGATCGTCGGCTGTTCCATCAGATGCATGTAGTTGGCTGAGACCTGTCGCGCGCGGTCAGGCATCAGCGCGTCGAGGTCGCGGGCGAACTTGCCCGCATCCGGCGAGAGGCGCAGGCGCAGGATATTGCGAACGCGCTCGTAGCCGAGCCACACCATCACGACGAGTGACCAGCACACCAAGGCGATCACGGGCCCAATCAATCCATGGTCGTACATGAGTTTCCCTCCGCGAAAAACTATAGCAGTCGCACGCCCCCCTGTTGAGCTACTTTCCCGCGCGCCCCCGGAACGTCTCGAGGTCGATGGCATAGCGAGCGACCTTGTCATAAAACGTCTTGCGCGGTATCTGCAAAATTTCCAGGCAGGCTTTAACGCTACCTGCGCTCGCTCGCAGAGCTTCCTTGATGACGCTCGCCTCGAAGCGCTCGACGAGTTCCGGCAGAGGTTCGACGGCCGCATCGACCGAGCTATTCGGGCGCTGTTCTAGTCCGAGCACCACTCGATCGGCGTAATGACTGAGTTCGCGGATGTTGCCGGGCCAAGCGTATTCCAGAAGCCGACTTTTGACCGCTTTGGTAAGCGTCGGCGACGGGCGCTTCAGTCGCTGTGCCGCGCGCGCCAGCAGTTCAATGAACAAAGTTGCGATGTCTTCACGCCGCTCACGTAGCGGTGGCAGGTTGAGCGTGACCGTATTGAGACGAAAATACAGATCAGCCCTGAAGAGTCCCTCGGCGCACATCTTGCCCAGATCCTGCGTGGCAGCCGAAATCACCCGACAACTCACGTCGCGGCTTGAGCTCGCGCCGAGCGCCGTGACACGCTTCTCTTCGACGACGCGAAGCAAACGCCCCTGCGCGGCGACAGGCAGGCAATCAATGCTGTCCAAAAACAAAGTTCCTTGGTTGGCCGCCTCGATCTTGCCTGCGCGGTGTCGTCGCATGCCAGCAACCGACTCCTCGGTGCCAAACAACTCCGCCTCGAGCAGCGCATCGGGTAGAGACGCGCAATCGAGCACTGAAAACGATCGTGTCTGTCGATGGGAGAGGCGGTGCAGCATCTTGGCAACCGACTCTTTTCCTGTGCCGGTCTCGCCCACCAAGAGGACGCTGACATCAGTGCTTGCCAAATCTCGCACGATGCTGCGCAGATTCGCGATGCGTTCGCTCTCTCCCAGAAGCGGCAGCGGGACATCGTCGATGCGTGAGCGTTGGCGGATGGCTCGGTTGTCGAGAACGAGTTCGCGGAATTCGAGCGCATTACGCACGCTCGCCAGCAAACGCGACGGAGCGAATGGCTTGGAGATGAAGTCGTAGACGCCCTCGCGCATCAGATCGACTGCTTCCTGCAATTCGCCGTGACCGGTGATGAGTATGACCGGGATCTCCGTGTCGATATGTTGCAAAGTGCGGAAGATCTGCCGTCCATCGTGACCCGGCAGGCGGATATCGCTGATCACCACACCGGCGTATGTCGGCGTGAATCTCCCCGCGTAGGCCTCGAACGAGTCGTAGGCATCGACTACAAAGCCCTCGAGTTGCAGTGACTGCGAAAGCGCATGTCGCAAGTCGACGTCGTCCTCAAACAGGATCACTCTGGCGGCGGTGATCGGATCGCTCACATCGTGCACTCCGGTAATCGGGCGGTGAAAATCGCACCCCCGTCGGGCGCTGGTGCGAATTCGAGGGACCCGCCGAGATCGGCGATGATGTCGCGACAGATCACGAGTCCGAGTCCTAGCCCGAGGGGTTTGGTTGACGAGAACGGCGCAAACAACTGCGCGCGTCGTTCGGGCGGCACGCCAGGCCCGTTGTCTGCGATGCTGAGCCAAACTTCATGGCCGTTGCCGCCTGCATCGATGGATATTGTTCCCTCGCGGGTCTCGCTCAGCGCGTCCATGGCGTTTTGAATCAGATTGACGACCACTTGCTCAAGGCGTGTCTTGTTCGCCAGTACGCGCTGGGTTTCAGGTGCGCGAGGTCGCAGCAGGGTGATGCCCCGTAGCCGCAACTGCGGCTCGAGCAGCAGTCGTGATCCTTCGATGACATCGTGCAATCGCACCGGCTCCTTGTGCCCCGGCGATCGACGGGAAAACTCCCGCAGCTCATCCGTGATGAACCCAATGCGTTCCGACAGCGAAGCAATGGTCGACAAGGTGGCGAGCGCAGCAACGTGATCGCCGCGCTCGAAAAGTTTTCGGGCGTTATCGACATAGGTGCGAATGGCTGCCGTCGGTTGGTTGATTTCATGGGCTACGCCCGCCGAAATCTGCCCCAGTATGGCTAGACGGTTGGCCTGCGCCAGATCCTCCCGCAGTTGCTGTACGGTGGATTCTGAGCGGATGCGTTCGTCGATCTCGTGCAGGAGTTGACGATTCGAGGTTTCGAGAGCCGTGGTCCTGTCGGCGACCAGTCGTTCGAGTTCACTACGCTGGCGCTCGCGCCGCCGCCGATTGGCCTCAATCAAGACGACGCCGAGACCCAGCAGCACGCCAATGAGACCGCCGATGAGTGCGCCCGCAAACCGGGCGGCGAGCAAGGTTTCGCCGATGTCGCGCTGCAGAATCACATTCCACTCGCCGTATCCTGCAGTCACGCTTTTGGAGATGACGGAACCGTCTGTCGTACGAGTGGTGTCGTAGCGTTTGAAGCGACGCTGCGAATTGGAAGTCAGCAATACCGTCCCGCTTCGATCGACGACCAGCGTTTCGTCGTTGCGCGTGCGCCAGTTTCGTTCCAGATCGGTGAACTCGACTTTCGTGACCACGACGCCTTTCGCGCTGTCGAGGCGTTGGGCGAGATACAGTCCCGGTACGCCGCTGACGGTGCCCTGTGCAAACAGCTCGCCGCTACCCGTGCGGATTGCATCCTGAAAATAGGATCTGAACGAATAGTCTTGACCGATGAAGCTCGTCGGCAGCCTGAAGTTGCTGGCGACCCGAGTTGCTCCCCGCGCGTCGACCAGATACAGCGTTGCGGCCCCATCTTCCCGTGCAAGACGTTCGAACTCCGCATTGAGTCGGGCGACGATCGCACTGCGCCGTGCGTCGGGGGTTGCCGGATCCACCGCGAGTGCGAGATCCGGGTTGCCCGCGAGAATGGTGGGAAGCATCCGATGCCGCTCGATCTCGCTGCGCAGCAGCTCCCGACGCAGCACCACATCGCCGTCGAGTTGCTGGACCTGCTGGCGCAATTCAAATCGGCCGCCGATGGCCCCACCGCCTGCAGTCGTCAGTGCGACGGCCGCGAGGACGGCGGCGATCAACCAGGGTTGGGTGTGTTCTCGCAGCACGCTGTCACGCTCCGTCCGGCAGGATAGGTGCAATGGCGAGAAATTGCACACTCATGCGGACGACTGTGTGAAAAACCGCACAATAAATTTTTATACTGTATGCCAATCAATGACTTAGTAGGGCCATGTGGCGCTTGTTCGTGGTCTTTGGGGCGGTTGTAATCCCTTCATCGCTATGAGTGTTACGCCCGACAGCATCGACCTCGTTCGCGTCCCTTGGTGGCGCTCGCTGTACTTTCAGGTGCTCTTGGCGATTCTGCTCGGCGGCGCCCTCGGGCATTTCTACCCCGACTTCGCCGTTGCCCTGAAGCCGCTCGGGGATGCATTCATCAAGATCGTGAAAATGGTGATCGCGCCGGTGATCTTCCTGACCGTCGCGGGCGGGATCGCGGGGATGAGTTCGCTCGGTCGTCTGGGCAGCACGACCGGCAAAGCGCTCGCCTATTTTTTCGTGGTGTCGAGTTTCGCACTGGTGATCGGTCTTGTCGTGGCCAACGTGGTGAGGCCGGGCGAGGGCATGAACGTTGATCCGGCCTCGCTCGACCCGGCCGCCGTGAGTGGCTATGTCGGCAAGGCCGAAGAGCAGACGATTACTGGCTTCCTGCTGTCGATCGTTCCCGATACCTTCGTCGGTGCTTTGACCGGTGGGCAAATCTTGCCCGTGTTATTCATTGCCGTGATTTTCGGCATCAGTGTCGCCTCGCTCGAGGGTAGTCGCAATCGCATCGTCGCAGCGCTGCAGGATGTGAGCGAGGCGTTTTTTCGCATGGTGTCGATGCTCATGAAGCTCGCACCACTTGGCGCGTTCGGTGCGTTCGCGTTCACCATCGGCAAGTACGGCATCGACAGCGTCGCCAATCTCGCAGCACTCATTTTGACCTTTTACATTACCTCGGCATTGTTCATCGCCGTCGTGCTCGGTGCTATCGCTCAGGCAAGTGGTTTTTCACTGTGGCGATTGCTGGTGTATCTCAAGGAAGAGATCTGGCTTGTCGTCGGCACCAGCTCCTCTGAAGCGGCGCTGCCTTCGTTGATGAAAAAGTTGGAAGCGGCCGGCTGTGCCAAGTCGGTGGTAGGACTCGTCGTGCCGACTGGCTATTCCTTCAATCTCGACGGCACCAACATCTACATGACGCTCGCCGCCCTGTTCATCGCTCAGGCGACCGGCGTCGAGCTGTCGTTGCAGGACGAATTGCTGCTGCTGTTCGTGGCCATCGTCAGCTCCAAGGGTGCAGCCGGGGTTACCGGAGCAGGATTCATCACGCTTGCTGCGACTCTCGCCGTCGTGCCGTCGGTTCCCGTTGCCGGCATGGCACTGATCCTCGGCATCGATCGGTTCATGTCCGAGTGCCGTGCGGTGACCAACTTCATCGGTAACGCCGTCGCAACCATCGTGGTAGCCCGCTGGGAGGGTGCCCTCGATTTCGCTGAGTTACGTCAAACTTTAGAACCATCCAGCCACTGAGAGCCTTTGTCGAGGAATCGCCATGATCAACAATTTTCGGGCCATATCGATTGCATCGCGAGACCGATTTTTGGTCGCTTGTGTCTCGTCTTTTGTCGCAGCAAGCGGAGCGGCTGCAGTTGCACAGCAGGCGACTGCCTCGAGTTCCGGGACCATAGACGATTTGCAGGAGGTCGTCGTTGTTGGGTCGCAAATCAAGGGGCGGATCACGGCAGCTGTTCCGGTGACGCTGCTAACCGAGACCGATCTGCAGGCCATCGGCGCAGTCAGCGGCGATGAGATCTTCCGCAGCATGCCTCAGTTCGCAGACACGAACTTCAACCCATCCAACAGCGCACAGACGACCAATGCAGCACGAGGTGACGTTGGATCTGCAGATCTGCGCACCCTCGGCATCGGAAACACGCTGGTTCTTATAAACGGCAGGCGGACGGTCAATCATCCGACCAGCCAGGCGCTTACCAACACCAATTCCGTTCCCGTTCTGACTTACAACACCAACGCGATACCTGGCACGGGTCTCGGTCGGGTGGAGGTCTTGCTTGACGGCGGCGCAGCACTTTACGGATCGGATGCCGTGGCGGGTGTCGTCAACACCGTCACTAAGAGCAAGCAGGACGGGTTCTCCATGTCGATCCAACATGGCGGCGCGGAATCGACGCATTTGCGCGAGACCCAACTCAATTTGTCGGGTGGAAAAAACTTTTCGTGGGGAAATATCTCTGGAGTTTTTGAGTTTACCGATCGCAAGGCCATGTTGGCCGAGGACAGTCCACTGACTGCCAGCGGTGACCTTCGGCCGCTTTTCGCCAATTACCCGGCATTTGCCACGCTCACCGGGTCGGACACACGAAATACCCGAGGCCTCTGGCCGAATCTGTTCACCAACGGCCGCGTCAACGCCGGAACAACCGCCTTGACGAGCACCGCCGGCGCGTTTCACATCCGACCGACCCGACTTGGCTCATGCACCCGGGATTTGGGGAATGGCACCTGTCTCGTCAATACGGCGCTGGCCACAACCGGGACTTTTCGTGACCTCCGCTACGATACGAACCTCGGTACATCGGTCATTCCCGATGTGCGTCGCTCGAATTTATTTCTGACGGGTGAGATGCCGTTAACAAGCGACGTCACGTTGTTTGGCGAATTGGGGTACTACGATGCAACCACCGTGCGCCTGCAACCCGCTGTCATCAATCTCTTTCAAATCTGGGTGCCGGCCAGCAACTACTGGAATCCATTTGGGGCCACCACCTTGCCTAACGGGCAACCTAATCCGAATCGCCTGACGGGTCTTACCAATGTCCCGGCAGCGGGTATCCCGGTTCGACTCGACAACTACCGTTTCGCGGATGCGGGTCCGCAGTATGTCAACGTGGACAACTATCAAGCGCGCCTGCTCGTCGGACTCAAGGGAGAAAAGTTTGATTTCGACTGGAATACAGCTGTGCTGTATGCCGAGGCTGAGGCGAGCGACGTTTCCAACAACGTCAATACCACGGCGCTGCAGAAGCAGCTTGCCCTTGCAGCTCCGGACGCCTACAACGTGTTCAACGGCGGATGCATTGACAATCCGTCGTACGGCGATTGTACCCCGAGCGCGAGGAATGCGATCGATGCGATCATGATGGATCTTCGGCGGGACACTCGCACCACGCTGGCGATGATCGACTTCAAGGCTTCTCGAGCGGACCTTATGAGCTGGGCTGCGGGCGACGTCGGTGTAGCTTTCGGTGCCGAGTTGCGTCGCGAAACGCAGCGAGATGATCGCGATGCGAATGTCGACGGCACCATACCGTTCGTCGATTCTGTTACGGGTGCGGTCAACTTGAGCAACGTCGCTGCGGTGAGCCCGAACCCGGATTCGGGCGGTTCCCGCACGGTAACTGCTGCATACGCGGAGTTCGCTTTCCCCTTGGTCGGGGAGGACATGAACGTGCCGCTGGTCAAGCGCATGGAAATGCAAGTTGCCGGTCGATACGAAAACTACAGCGACTTTGGTGACGTGGCAAAGCCGAAGGTTGCCGTTGCTTGGGACCTTGCAGAGGGGCTGCGTGTCAGGGCCTCCTACTCACAGGGGTTCCGAGCCCCCAACCTTGAAACGACCACCGTGCCGCTTGTCTCGCGTAATACCACCAACCAGGACTATGTTCGTTGTGAGGCGGACTTGCGAGCCAAGCGCATTACGTCCTTCGCAAACTGCGGCCAGTCACTGAGCTTCCAGCGCCGCATCGCCGGTAACCCGAACTTGCAGCCGGAGGAAAGCGAGAACAAATCGGTTGGATTGGTGTTCGATCCTAAATTTCTTCCGAGTGCCGCGGGTGACTGGACAGTCACCGTGGACTATTGGGACATCCGTCAAAAGGGGATCGTCGGCATCCTCGGGCCGGAGGGCACGATCGCCCTCGATTATCTGGCGCGTCTCAACGGTTCGAGCAATCCGAATGTCGTTCGTGCTCCGGTCAATGCTGATGACGTCGCGTTTTTCGGCCCGTCGGGTATCGCTGCGGCCGGACGGATACTGGCGATTGACGACGTGTACGTGAACCTCCAGCCGCAAAAGGTCCGCGGTATCGACTTCGGTTTGGTCTGGAGTTTGGACGGCACGTCCCTTGGCGATTTCTCCGTCAAACTCAACGCATCACGCATGCTGGAATTTCAGCGCGACCCAGGCCCTGTCATCGAGGAGCTTCTCGCAGCACGTGCCAAAGGACTGATCAATGCGGCAACCGCTTTGCCGGAAGGCAAAGATCTGATCCGGCAAGGTGGGCGACCGGAGTGGCGTGGTTCCGGCACATTGACATGGACGAAGGGGCCAGTGCAGGTGGGTACGTTTCACCAATATACCGGCGATTACGACGAGATCGGTTTCCTCGATGCCACGGGTACACCTTGGGTGGTGGAATCTCTTTTCACCCATAACATCTATTTCCAGTATCGACTGGCAAAAACGGCGGGGACTTTGTCAAACGCGCGAATTCGATTTGGTGCGAGAGACGTGACCAACGAAGGGCCGCCACTGACCTCGACGGGTTACGACGGGTTTTTGCATCGGCCTTATGGTCGTTACTACTATGCAAGCCTGAGCAAGACGTTCGACTGACAGCGGAGGAATGGTGGCGTGAGTGCTCGGCGTTTAATCAGACGGATCGGTAAAATCGTCATCCTTGCAAGTTTTTGGCTGGGTACGCACCTCGTTGCGGCACAAGGCGACAGGCGTCCCACCCGGTTGCTTTACGTCGGCAACAGTTTCTACTACTACAACAATTCATTGCACGGGCACGCCAACAGATTGCTCAATGGTGCGTTGCCCCGTGATGAACGCGGGAAACATCAAAGTTTCTCGGTGACGATCAGTGGCGGGCATCTGAAGTGGCACGATGTCGGGGCGTATCTTGAGGCGGGCATCGGCAGCAGCTCATTCAACGAAAACAATGAAATTCAGGCTGCCGAGGGACCGCTTCAATTCGATGCGGTGATGATGATGGACTGCAGTCGCTGTCCGTATGACGAAGCGACTCGACCGGTGTTTCATCAATACGTGAAAAAGCACGCTGCGACGATACGGGACAAGGGCGCGACGCCGTTCTTGTTCATGACTTGGGCGTATGCGGACAAGCCTGAGATGATCGATGTGCTTGCGCGTGAATACGTTCAGGCCGGCAAGGACAACGCGATCGCTGTGGTCCCAGTGGGACTTGCCTTCGCGAGGGCACTCGAGCGACGTCCGGATATTCGCCTGCACGTGTCCGATCGCCGTCATCCGAGTCTCGAGGGCACGTATCTCGCTGCGTGCACGGTGTTGGCCTCGGTCTATGGCCGTAACCCTGTGGGTAATTCCTACACGGCGGGTTTGGCCCCCGAGACCGCGGC
>VFQT010003363.1_pt1 | contig 14694 bp, 16 predicted proteins | sample 3512381 | NCBI WGS metagenome assembly VFQT01 (sample SAMN10412376, study PRJNA504923) | tailings metagenome | isolation source: Relicate 2 Philex TSF3 active mining site | place: Philippines: Tuba, Benguet | collected 2017-08-29 | reverse complement strand
CGTTCAACACTAGCTTCATGCTTGGCGCTTCGCGCCGCACGAAAGCTTAGCTGTTAGCAGATGGCGTTCTGTCGTCCGTGTCAAGTTGCAATACCTTTTGTTTATGCTCTAAACTGTCAAAATGCTTGTCTGTCGTGGGTTGTGCGTTGGCAAAAAAATTAAAACACCGAAGGGAGGGAAGAAAAAAAATGAATTTCTTTATGGGTCGGGCAGGCACACTCTTTTGCAAACTTTGGTCTGTGCTTGGGCTTGTAGCGGTTTGCAAATGTGTGTGACTGCTGCATAGGCTTTTAGTCTTCCCAAATAATACTCAAAATAGTTTTATATCTCCTTGTAGGTATGCAGTATTCGTAAAAAACTGAATCCTCATCGTTGTATTCGTTTAGATTGAACCAAGTTGATTTACTTATCTCTTGTGCCTTTTCTTCCATCTTGTAAATAAACTCATAATCTTTTTGAATGTATTCCATAGCTACCGAATCGGCTGGTGGTGCAAGACGATTATAATCGCCAAGCCAAACCTTCAACTCGTCTGACTTTTTCCAATATTTCACTCTTCCGTTTTCAATAAACACAAGGCAAATAGGGTGTAGATTGTCTGATTGCAGATACTTAAAGACCGTTGCTGTTAAACTCGCCTTAAACCTTTCTGCAAGTTGTTTAATTAAGAGCGGAGAAAATTTTTTCCCTCTTGCATCTTGCATAAATAGCTTTTCGGGCATTAATAGTTCGCTTGCAAATTCATTTGCTTCCAATTCTTGCGTTCCATTCTTCAACATTTTTTCCATCCCAGAGATAATATTAAAGTTCGAAAATACATCATCGGGTAACTTCATTCCCCTGTGCATTATTAAATGGCCAATTTCATGAGCTGCCACAAACCTTTTTCTTTCTGGAAACTGAATCTGTGAATTAACCTTGATAACTGCTTTGCTGTTACCAAAAATTATTTTTCCATCACAGTGTTTTAATTCTTCCTCTATGAGAATTGCATCCAGCCCAGCAACAAATAAATCCATTGGCAGGTCTGTGATTTCATCCAGTCCGCAATCTGCTAAGAGTTTCTGTGCCTGTATATGAGCATTAGTGCTTCTTTTCATTATTATCTAATTGCTCTAAAAGTTCTACTAGATTTTTGTCCTTGATGATTTCAATGATTTCTTCTTTCGAAAGTATATCAAGATTTCTGTGCAATGCTAAAGAAGCATTGCCATGAATAATTTGTTTGAGAATAGCAATCGGCTTTTCAATGTTTAATAAAAGTGCTTGCTCAAATTTCTCTGCAAGTTGAAGCAGGTATTCATTGTGCTTCTCCTTTGCAGCAGCATTTGCTAAAAAGATTATTCGCTTTTTCTTCTTTTCATATTCCGCCATATCTTGAATATCATCTTTCAGCGAATCTTTGATAGTGTCTTTGTCGGCTTCTAAATAGAAGTGATACAAAGCTTCACCAATTTTATTTTTGATTTCGTTACTCATATGATATTGATTGCTTGTTGTTCAATTTTTTTCCTTTTGCGTTCAAGGCGTTTGATGATTACATATATATCTTTAACAGGAACTCCTAATTCGGCTGCAATTATTGCTGGTTTGAAGATTCCATCCATCCAGTATTCAAAAACTATCAGTTCATCATCGTCAGCACCTTCTTGTTTTAGAAGCTCTACTATCTGATTTTTCTTCTCTTCAAAGTTTATAGGATGACCATTTATAGGGATTTCAGGCAATTCGTCTGAACTGTGTCGCTTTCTAGTCTTGAAAAAACTGGAAATGTCGCTTTTTAAACAGCCAAACAGAAACTCTTTAAATGAACAGTCTGCTTTGTCCCAATCCCTTGTTCCTTCTATTACTTTTAAAAGAAGGTCGCCAACAAAGTCAACAGGGTGCTTGCCGTTGAAGTCCTTTACTCCAACAGATTTTAAAACAGATATGACATAGGCATTCATACTGTCTATGATTTCATCCATGTTTTCCGACTGTATTGCTTCAGCAAGGTTCATTTACGTTTCTATAATGGTATGCTAAGGTCTGAATTTTTTTTGCCACTTGGTGGCAAATTTATTTGAATTCTTAGCATACTTATTTGAAAAGCCCTCTTTCTGCCAAATAGTCCGAGTTTTTGCTTGGTTGTGTTTTTGGTGGGGTGAAGGATTAGGTTTTACAAAATACATAACAAGAATGGAGAAAGAAAGATTACAAAAAATTTATCGCAAGACAGATGGTTATTGCCATATCTGCCACAAGAAACTGAGTTTTACTAATTACGGTGTGCAAGGTGCAAGAGGAAGTTGGCACATTGAGCACTCAATAGCAAAAGCAAATGGTGGTAGTGACCATATGAACAACCTTTACCCTGCTTGCATTTCATGCAATATAGATAAAGGGACAAGCCACACGAAAACGGCACGGGCCCAACACGGAAATAGCCGTGCACCATATTCAAAAAGCAAGAAACAGCAAATCAAAAGCAATAATACGACTGGCGGGGCTTTGATTGGTGGTGGAATTGGTCTTGCGATTGGCGGTCCAGTCGGTGGCTTGATTGGAAGTTTTGTTGGCGGTTTGATTGGAAATGAAAATTCACCGAAAAAATAAAAATGATGAGTTTTAAATATTACAAAATCACACCGCTTATCATTTCAATCATTGCCCTATCGGGTTTTATTGATTATTGCGTTGGCGAATGGATAAACCCGCTGCTCGTTCAATATCTGCCTAATGGGAGTCATTTAAGAGTGCCAACAACTGTGAGCATTCTAGGTATGTTTTTCCTACTCTACAATCAAATTCTTTGGAAGTTGCCTGTTTTTAACCTGCTTATGTCTGTTCCGAATATGGCTGGTAGATATGAAGGTAAAGTAAAGTTTAAATGGAACGGTGTTGACGGTGAGAAGCCCTGCTTCATTGAAGTAGTCCAGACGGCTTCCAAAATCAAAGTGCATACTTATTTCAGTGATGGTGCAAATGAGAAAACATCTTCAAAAAGTTTGGTTGAGGACATCAGGCAAGACGAAGATGGTTTTTTTGATATCTATCTGTTTTACCTGAATAGCGGCACAAAACAAAACGGGGGTTTAGATTGCCACGAAGGGGCAAATAAACTTCGGTTTTACCCAGGTAAAGATGGGGGTAGTAACTGTTTAATTGGGCATTATTTTACAAATCGACAAATACAAACACGGGGTGAAATTGAAGGCACTCTTATTTCAAAACAACTTCAAGGTAAATTTTAATTTAATAACTATGGCAAATTGTAACGAACATTTTCAAAAGTATAACGGTGAAATTAGATTGACCGATGCTAGGAGAAAAAACTTAAAAGGTTCTCGTAATGAACTTCGCAGAAAAGTAAGGAAGTGGTTCAAAGAAAATAAACCAGATGAGCCGCAACCTAAATTTAGCGGTCAAGGGTCAATGTCAATGGACACCATCATTAATCCTATACCACAAACAATTAAAGACGGAAATGAGGAAATTAAAGTTCTTTATTACGATGTTGATGATGGAATTTATTTTGAAGGTGATAAAGATACAAAGGATAGAAACTCTACTGCAACCTACCACGATTGGGTTGTAAAAGCTGTAACAGGTCACACCGATAAAGACCCAATTGATAAAAACACTTGTGTAAGAACATTATTTTCAGATGGACATCATATTGATGAACCAATTTATTATAAAAAAGGTGATACGCCTGAACTTGCACATAAGAGAGATGGTTGGATTGAGAGCGACCCGAAAGCTTTTACAGATTGGTTTAACGACCTTGCTGAAAAAAATCCACAACTTAGATTATTGGTAAGATATGGGAAAGGTTGGTTTGATTTCCGTGAATTTGAAAATGAAAGCAAACCAATGCCCAGCGGGTTGATTATTACCATCTTGATTGCAGTAAATGCAGTTTATCGTAAAGACCGTGACGATATTGCCTTGAAAGAAACTTTGCTTGCTATTCAAACAAAATTGAAAAGGTCTTTTGAATGCAACCGACCAACAACTCCTAAAGGTGAAAACCTGTTGAGGAATTATGCACATAAGGATTATTTCATGGACTGCCTTGCAAAGTTTATTGATGATGCCACAAAGGCATTGCAAGAGAAAAACTTCAAAAAGGCAACCGAATACTGGCGTAAACATTTAAGTGAAAGATTTCCATTAGGTGAGGATAAAGATGATACTTCTAATTCGTCTGCTGGATTGGGAGCAATGATACCTCCAACTACAAGACCTTATGCTGAATAATGAAGAATGAGCATTTTGAAAAGGATATTGAAGTTGTTCCAAGCATTTTCAACGAGTTAACCATTGTAGAAGTTGATGGTGAAAAATTTCTAAGAGGTGAACTCCCTATTGTTGATGCTAACAATAAGGAGTGGGCAAAGTATCATATAGAGATTAAGGGTAGCGATGGTTACCCATATTCTTTCCCTAAACTTTTTGAAACTGCTGATGCTTTTCCGCACAATGCAGATTGGCATGTTTATGAAGATGATTTTTCTTGTTGTGTTGATTATCCTGCAAGTGCAAAAATTATCTGTAAGAATGGTTTGCATGTATCTGATTACATTAAAAACTATGCTATTCCATATTTTGCCAATCAAACATTCAGAATTAGGGAGGGTTATTATCGTCACGGAGAATACTCTCATGGTATTTTTGGAAAGATTGAATACTATCAGAGCAAACTAAAGGCAAAAAATCCGGCAGAATTGCTTGAGATGTTTCGTTTTATTTTGCAAGATTATAATCCGCCAAGAACTGCTGAATGTCCATTTTGCCACAAGGTCAAATTTAGACATTGCCATAGAGATGTTTTCAAGGAATTACGGCATGCTAAAGACTATATTTATCAAGACGGAGCACAATTACTTGCATTTTTTCGGTCACATCCTGATTATAAATTACCTGTAATAGCTAGTACTTCATCTGACAGTCAGGTTTGATTTTTAGTTTTATAGGGTATGGATATTTTCTTCCTCCAGATTCTCATTTAGAATCTTTTCCTTGGCCAAAGGTAATGATTCCAAAAAAGTAGCCATTGGAGTTTTCCCATAACAATATCGCCCGCTATGAGGCCTTTCGTTGTTATAGTATTCCATCCATTGGTCGAGGTCTGCTTGTAAAAGTTCCAAGTTATCGTACAGTTTTTTCCGGAAGGCTACGGCATAGAATTCTTCCTGCATAGTACGGTGTAACCTTTCGCAGATACCGTTGCTTTGAGGATGTCTGACCTTTGTCTTGCTATGCTCTATTCCCTCAAGATTGAGATAAAGTTCATACTCATGCCCCGGAGCCCCTTTATACTCGGTTCCTCGATCAGTGAGTATACGTAACAAGGGTATGTCGTTTTCTTCGAAGAAAGGCAAAACCCTGTCATTCAAGATATCAGCTGATGTAACGGCATGTTTTGAGGTGTTTAGCTTTGCAAAGGCAACTCTTGAATAGGTATCGATAAAAGTTTGCTGGTAGATACGGCCAACGCCTTTGATATTTCCCACATAGTAGGTGTCTTGCGAACCCAGGTATCCTGGTTGTTCCGTTTCAATCTCTCCGTGGGCTTCCTGCTTTTCCTTTTTCCGTTCCAGGGCCATTAATTGAGCCTCAGTGAGGATGATACCATCCTGAGCCACTCGTGATTCTAATGCTTTTAAACGTTCCTGAAAGGTCTCTAAATCATGGCGTTGCCAGACACAACGAAGGCCGGCCGGAGAGATAAATATTCCTTTTTTGCGAAGCTCATTACTGGCGCGTAATTGCCCAAGGGCAGGTTGTTCAAATCCTATTTGTACGGCAGCCTCCTCAATTTCCGGAGCAACTCGATTTTTGGGGATGGGTTTACGACGGCTGATTTCCTGAAGGGCCATAGCTCCGCCGGTATCGTACAGCTCTTTCATACGGTAAAAACTATCCCGGCTGTAACCCATGATCTTACAAGCTTGAGATACATTACCTAATTTTTCTGCAAGTTGCAGTAAACCTAACTTGGTTTTGATTAACTTAGTTTCCTGTTTCATTTCTGACAGTTTGGGGTTAAAAATTGTTTTGTTGTTATTACAAATTTAATCCCAACTGTCAGATTAAGTCTTAACTAGTACAAATTACCTAAAAGGTAAAAGCCTCATAATTAAAACAGACTTCCTTGTAATTCTATTTTCGGTTGAAATGTCCCTATAATTATGAACGGATTTGGAGCTACGTTGTGAAACTGTGCAGTTGTCCCTAAGAAAAAATGCAGGTCTTTAGTTTTGGCAAAGTCGTCAAAGTATTTTTTGCGAACATCTGCAATGGCCTTCTGTTCATTTCCTTCGTGTCGGGCAAGGCAGTTCCAGTAAAGTTGTCCTGTTTCCCAATCTTCAATCATCATGTGGCTTAGTGTGCCCTGATTGTCTTTGAAATGGAATTTGAATTTGTAAGGCAGTTTTTGAACTACTTCAAATTTTCCTTCCTTATTGGTTTCAAAAAGGTTGAGTTGGTTCAGTTTTGCTAACTTGTCTTTGTCCCATTCACGGTCAACCAATTCGGCAGTAAAATCCAAAATCTCTGTCGGTTTGAAAACGGCTAATGATGTGCCGATGTCTTTGTTCTTGGCTTCTGCAATCAGTTCTGTCAGGTTGTAATAGATTTTCCCTAAACATATTTTCTTGCGTTCTACCCAATTGTTGGCTGTATCAATGTGTCCAACAACTTTTATCTCGGTGTCAATGCTGTGTGGTCTAAAACTTTCAGGTCTGAAATCGCTGGTGTTCTTTACCAAATCAACTTCAATCCAGTCGTATTTTTTGTATTGCTCGTTGTATGATTTTTTTTTCGGAACGGAACAGGATACAACCTTATCCAAGTGCCATCTTCTCTGAAACCTGCTGTGCAAACCAGTTCATCATACTTGGCGGAAAGTGTCGGATAAGTTTTTACCGTGATTAATACTTTCGTTAACGCCATAAGTTAGATGTGTTTTACTTCATAATTAAAGTCAGGTAAGGTTTCAATCGCTTCGGCTAAATGCTTGCGGTGGCACTGACAAATATTAGCTTCAAAACAAGTTAACGCAATGCGTTTGTGTTGCTTCAATAATTTCAAAATTTCGTTTTGCGAAGTTGTTGTTTTACTTAAATTGTTTTTGCGGTAAACAGCAAACAATTGATCGTAATCGCTTTGTGTTTTCAGTTCCTGTCGTTGTTCGCTTTGTATGCCTACTTCGGGAATATGCACATACTCAATTCCCAAACTTGCACAATATTTTTTCAACTGGCTTTTGCTAAAGCCGTATTTCATGCTCAACGGATTGTTGCGAACATCCACCAAAACCTTAACATCATTTTTAAGCAAACGAACTAAATATTCTTCCAACGAAATGCCTTCGTAACCGATGGTAAACAGCACCGTTTTATTTCCTTTCGGTTTGGCTTTGGTAACTTTTTCTAATTCATCTTGGCTCAATATATTCTCAGCTACTTCGCTTTTAATGGCGTAAAATGGAAAGTTGATGTAAGTGTGCTTCATCAAAGCGTTTGCACTCATTTTTCCATAATGCGTTTTTACTTCCTGCAACAGTTTAAGGTCGGCAGGTTTCAGTTGTTTCAGGTAGTCGGTTTTGTCTTTCTTTGCAAAGAATTTTTCATCTTCATTTAAAAAGCCTCTTGTTACCATTGCTGTCATATCTGCATTGGCAGAGTAGGAGTAGCAACCAAATTTATAAGGAATAAAATCATACTCGGCTTTAGCTTGCTTGTTGGCAAACAGGAACAACAGTTTTTGAAGGCGAATTTTATCCAATTGCCCGTCAAACAGTTGCAATAAAGCCAGTATTATTTTTCTTCTATAAAACACGATGCAAAGTTATCAATTTTAATGTGTTTTGAAGCTATTCCAAAGGGTTTTTAGCTTGCCTGCAAAATACACTTCCATGAAATACAGGTCAAAGTCAAGTGGCTCAGGCAATAGAGCAACTTTGTATTGGCGAATAATTTTTTGTTGTTGTTCTATTTCGGAATACGGAAAAAGTTTTCTCTCTCCGTTGTATTTTGATTTATTGGCTGCCTTTAAATAAGCCAGTGTCGCCTCATTATGAAGTTTACCCCAACCATGTTGTTTCAGCCGCCTGAAAATAGTTCCTGAAATGCCAACGTATCTCGGAATTGTGACACCATTTTCAATTCCAGCAAATACATAAATGCCTTTCAATTCATTGTTGGATTTAACCTTTGTATTTAGTTTAGCATTTGGAAAATACCCTAATTTTTCAAATTCACTTTTAAGCCTTTTTATCTCGCCTTTATCTTCTTTGTATAGTTCTCCTAATGTTTTGCAATTGTCGTTTGCCAAAGCAGCCAAAACTAATTTAAGACTGCTTTCACATTTCTTAGTTAACTCATCAATTGATGATGGATATGGTTCTTCCCAATAATTCATACTTCCACCTCCTCTTTATTCAAAGCATCTCTCAAAGCTCCCTGCAACAATTTTTCATTTTCAATTTTGCTTTGCTGTATGCTGTATTGCAATTCATCACAGAGTTGCATGAGTTGTTCAACTCTACTAACAATTCGATTTTGCTCACCAATTGGTGGAAGCGGAATTAAAGCTATTTGCCCTTGCATAGTTCCTAATCTTGGCATTTTCATCCCTTTGGTAACACTATTCACATAGCTTAAAAAGTCACTTCTCTTTAGAGCAAAGCGTAAAAAAAATGGATTTAATTCTCCATAAAATTTCAAAGGAAGAATTTCTGTTGTGCAAACACCATCTTCATCAGCAACAATTACTTTGTCCAAGTATGGACGCAATTTTGAGTAAAGGACTTCACCTTTTTTGAATACGCTTTTTGTGCTTAAAGAATTTCTCTCTGCAAATCTGATTTTGCAAAGCAATCTTGAAGTGTCTTTTTCAATATCTTCTAAATCAAGAACCCAAGTTGTTTTTGTTAAGTGCTTTGGTTCTGCTTTCGGACTGCTTCCATAATTACAGATTTCACCCAACCTACACCACACCCAATTTTCAGGAATATCAAACGGAATTTCTTCTGATTTGATAGGAGGCAAAGGCTTTTCTTTTTTACCCGATTTAGCTTTTTCCGTTTTTATTTTTTCTAACAGGTCTTTGGCGTATCCATCTTTAGGGTCTTGTTTGGTTAGTTTACCCTGCATAGCTTCCCTCAAGATTGCCTGCCGAAGCTTGGCTACATCACCATCCTGTGCAATCAACCTTTCTTCCAATTCATTTTTCAAGTCGGCAGCTTCATCTTCCAATTCAATTATTTCTAATTGCCTTTCCAAACTCGGCACTTCAATTTCTACGTCAGCCAGTTTATTCAATGGCAAACTCACATTGGCAGCACCTTTCATCAATGGCACTAACAAAGTGTCTTTGAACTGTTGCAGATACAGGTGTAAATATTTTGGATGCAGTTGCTTTTCGTCATTAGGAATTACGGCACATAAAATATTACCCAACGCAAATTTCCCCTCTTGATAATGCACCCGTTTCATGCTGGCATGTCCGTGTCCTGTGCTGCTGATAAGCGGAACAATCACTGCCTTTGCATCAAACTGATATTCGCTGTGGCTTCTGCGTTCGGCACTCAATGCCACCAACGGATATTTTCCGCCATCGGCTTTCATAATTCCCGTAGCACCTTTGGTAATACTGCACAAATCTTTTAAACGATACTTCATTCCGTAGCCAATAATTTGTTCAGTTTGCCCACCAACTCATGTATTTTGTTTTGTTCGGCATCAATTCTTGAAAGTATTTCGTTTGATGTTTCTTCGTTTTCTTCTACCACTGCGTTGGGGATTTTAATGTCCAAATCGTAACCCCGTTCAATAATAGTATCAATAGAAACTTTCCAACTCACTTCGCTTTCGGCTCGCTTGTTCCACCATTTTTTAATTGGTTCAAGTTCTTCCAATTTCAGCGGATTGGTTTTGGAATATGATTTTACGCCTTCGGGATATTTGTGTTGGTAATACCAAACATCTTTGGTCGGTTTCCCTTTTTCAAAAAACAGCAAGTTGGTTGCCACAGTTGCATAAGGTTTGAAAACCGAATTGGGCAAACGGATAATGGTGTGCAGGTTGCAATCTTCCAACAATTTTTGGCGAATTCGTTGTTTCACTCCATCGCCTGAAAGCGAACCATCGGGCAATACAATTCCTGCTCTGCCGCCTTGCTTCATCAGGTGTATCATCAGAATTAAAAACAAATCAGCACTTTCCTTTACTCGGTAATTCTGCGGAAAGTTGTTTTCGTTGTTGTTGGCAACCGTTCCGCCAAATGGTGGATTGGCAATAATGATGTTTACACGGTCTTTTTCTCTGTATTCCGAAAGTGGTTTGTCCAAAGCATCACGATAAGTAATGTCAGGCAATTCCACATCATGCAAAATCAGATTGGTTGTTGCCAACACATAGGGCAGGGGCTTCCATTCCCAACCGCTTACTGTTTGTTGTATGGTTTGGCGTTGCTCAATATTTTTGGCTTGTTTCTTCAAGTGGTCAATGGCACATGTCAGATAGCCACCAGTTCCGCAAGCAGGGTCTAAAATCTTTTCGCCCAACTTGGGATTGATTATGTCAACAATAAATTGAGTGATGGCTCGTGGCGTGTAAAACTCACCGTAATCACCCGCACTTTGCAGTTCCTGCAATATGGTTTCATAAATCTCACCAAATAAATGCCGTTCGCTGGCTTTGTTGAAATCAATCTGATTGAGTTTGTTACACACTTTTCGGATGTTGATGCCGCTTTTCATGTAGTTGTTGTTGCCTTCAAATACTTCACGCACCATGTATGCCCGTGGGTCACGAGCTGAAAGTTCTTTAAGCGTGGGAAAAAGTTGTTGGTCAACAAAGTTTAGGAGTTCATCACCGGTCATGCCTTCATCATCGGCAGCCCAGTTTCTCCATTTGAATTTTTCGGGAATTGGCGATTTGTATTTATCGTCCATCAATTCCAGTTCCTTATCTTTATCGTCAAATATTTTTAAGAAAAGCATCCAGCCCAATTGCTCAATGCGTTGCCCGTCACCGCTTACGCCACGGTCTTCACGCATATCATTGCGGATGGATTTTATTATGCCTGTGAGGTTGCTCATTGTTCTTTGTTTCTAAGTATTAACCAATCAAGGTTAAAATATTTTCTAAGTCGATATTTTAATAGGAAATAGTCGTCCCATCCCTTCTTTTCTTCTTCTGATAATAGTTGGTCAAGATTTACCGCAACATTCTCAAATTGTGCATCAGATGGATTTCGTTGTCTAAGAATACTAATCAATTTCTGATTTTGTTTCTTAAGATAAACGCCAAACTCTTCATTTTTAGGTTTGCTATTTTTAAGGTCAGAAATTAGTTCGTTTACTGTTGTCTTTTTGACTTGGGCATTGTCATCAGAATACATGTTAGCTATACTTATGCCATCAGAGTAGTAAATGAAATGTTGATGTAAGTCAAACCCTGCTGAATTTGGGTCAATAAAATTTCCCCTTAGTTTAAAGTGTGAAGTGAATTGTAAAATATCTCTATATTTCAATGAAAATTCATGGTCAGTATGAAATTCAGGAGTTTCATAATAAACATGTTCTTCTGTTTCAGCCCAGTCCCAAAGCAATTGATATTGACTTGCTCTATCTGTGCAATGATAGATTTTCATTCTATAACAATTTCCAATAAGTCCATGACATTTGGTATTTGTCAGACTAATTGATGATGGAACCTTGTACTGAAAAAATAAGGAGTGATAATTTGTGAAATGAACCATATCAACCCCAATGTTTCCTTCTTCATTTCTTGTAGGAAAATATTGTGGAAGTGATGACCCAAGTAATTGTTCTAATTGTCTTGAATGATACGCTTCAAATTGCGTTTCCGAAAATTGACAAGCTGCCATTATGCTGATTTATATAATTCGTTTTCTAATTCTCTGATTGCTTTCAAGTAATCTTCTTTGCTGCCAAACTCGCTGATAATTTCAATAGGTGAACCAAACTCATTGAGTGGCTTTACTTTCAGCACTTCAATACTTTCAATGTTTTCAATGCCTTCATCTGCGTATTTGTCCAACAATGCTTCCAACACTTTTCGGCTTTGTTCACCATACTTGGTAAAGTAGTTTCGCTTTTTCACATTGTTGGCTCTTTCTTTTCGTGTTAATGGCGGTTGGTCGTAAGCGATGTGGCAGATTAAATCAAACAAATCCACTTGCTTTTCTACGGCTTCCATCAATGCCTCTACCAAAACGCCTTGTTCCTGTAATTCTTTAATGATGGCTTCTTTGCGTTCGGTGCTGTTCCAACGGTTTAGAAATTCATCTAATGAAGCAAACTGTCCTTTGATAATATCTTTGGTATGGTCTTTTAATGAAACTGTAATTAGTCTGCCGTGTTGGTCAAAATACAATTCACGACTTACCAAAACCGAAACATCAACTCCGTTTGCATAAATCTTTTGTCTTGGTGGTGGCGGTGTTTCTGTTCCTGTTTGCAGTGGCGTACTGATGTCGGGAGTTTCGGTTAAAATTTCCTCTCCGCTTTCTTCATCAATTATTGGTGTGGTGTCGTTTTCTTCTTCGTCCACAATTCCACTTAAATCGGTGTCCTCTGCCACTGGCTTCACTCGTATTGGGTCGCCATCAAAATCACGGTCGGCAAACAAATCTGTTGCGCTTCTGAAATCAAGAATGGTGAAATAGAGTTTGCCGTATTCTTCGTTTATTCGTGTGCCTCTGCCAATAATTTGTTTGAATTTAGTCATGCTTGCAATGTTGCAATCCAACACAATTACTTTGCAAGTTTGAGCATCAACACCTGTGGTCATCAATTCAGATGTTGTGGCTATTACAGGAAACTTTTCTTCGGGATTGATGAAGTTGTCTAACTCCCTTTTGCCTTCTTCATTGTCGCCCGTAATCTGCATGATGTATTTGTGATTGATGGCGGCTATGTCGGAATTGTGGCGTTGCAAAGCCGAACGCATACGTTCGGCATGGTCAATGTCGGCACAAAACACAATGGTTTTTGCATAGCGGTCGTAACCTTTCAAAAATTCAGTAACCTTTTTCGCAACGGTGTCGGTGCGTTCATCAATTACAATGGTTCGTTCAAAATCTCTGCGGTTGTAAATTCTATCTTCAATCGGATTTCCGTCTTTGTCCAATTTTCCTTCTTCTGGTCGCCAACCTTCCAAGTCAATGTTCAGCCCAACTCTTACCACACGGTAAGGAGCCAAGAAACCATCATCAATACCTTGTTTCAGCGAATAGGTGTAAATCGGCTCTCGGAAGTATTCAATGTTGCTCACCGTATTTGTTTCTCGCGGTGTGGCAGTTAAACCGATTTGAGTTGCATTTTTGAAGTATTGCAAAATTTCTCTCCAACTGCTGTCCTCTCTTGCACTTCCACGATGGCACTCGTCCACCACAATCAAGTCAAAAAAGTCGGGGCTGAATTGTTTGTAGATATTCTTTTCATCTTCATTGCCAGATATGCCTTGATATAAAGCCAAATAAATTTCATAGCTCTTGTCCACCATGCGGTGTTTTACCACCGTCATTTTATCCTTGAAATGTTTGAAGTCGCCTCTGCGGGTTTGGTCAATCAATGAATTTCGGTCGGCTAAAAACAGAATACGTTTTTTAGTTCCGCTTTTCCAAAGTCGGTGAATGATTTGAAAAGCAGTATAGGTTTTTCCCGTTCCTGTTGCCATCACCAACAAAATTCTGTTTTGTCCTTTGGCTATGGCTTCAATAGTTCGGTTAATGGCAATTTGTTGGTAGTATCTCGGTTTACGGTTTGTGCCGTCAAAGTAATAATCCTGCGAAGCGATTTTTTCCGCTTCGGGAGTTTCAATGCCTTTGTATTTTTTGTATTTTTCCCAAAGTTGCTCGGGAGTTGGAAAATTGTCTAAACCAATTTCTGTTTCAATGTTGCTGTCATTGGTTGACCTGTCGTGAAATAAAAAGCCATCACCGTTGCTGCTAAAAACACAAGGAATGTCAAGGATTTTGGCATAGTCCAACGCTTGCTGAATACCTGCTCTCACAGAATGGTTGTTGTCTTTGGCTTCAATTACTGCAATGGGAATATTTGGTTTGTAATACAGAATATAGTCAGCCCGTTTTGCTTTGCCTCTTGCTGTCAGTTTACCCCGAACATAAATTTTACCGTCTGTAAAATATACTTCCTCTAATAGCTGTGTCTGCTTATCCCAACCTGCTTTTTCAATTGCAGGAGTGATAAACTTGGTGCAAATATCTCTTTCCGATAAACTCTTTTTATCCATTCGTTTTTAATTCTGAAACAAGTTTACAAAATACAGAATATTATCAGTGCGTTGGCAAAAAATGGCTCTTTTGGTTTTGCTGAAGGGTCGGCTTGTGGGTGGGGCAAAACCAAATGTGCCATTTGCGGGCAGGTAATAGAAATTCAATTTTTTTTCGTGCGGTGGGGGTGTTTTAATTTTTTTGAAGCGTTGCAATGTGGGTTTGCTTGTCTACCCGATTAGCCTCAAAGTCGTCTCGTTTGTATGTTGTTGTCCACCAGTCAAAATTGTTTGTCGTGTTGCTTAATTTAATTTTTTAGTCTTCTGTTTCATTGTTGCGATGCTGTCAAATACGCTTTCTGCCAACGTCAGTATGTCTCAAAACCCCCGTTGCACCTCCGAATATAACGCATTTTAATGAGCTGTAAGCGAGGCTCGAAAA
>VFQT010003361.1_pt1 | contig 14702 bp, 14 predicted proteins | sample 3512381 | NCBI WGS metagenome assembly VFQT01 (sample SAMN10412376, study PRJNA504923) | tailings metagenome | isolation source: Relicate 2 Philex TSF3 active mining site | place: Philippines: Tuba, Benguet | collected 2017-08-29 | reverse complement strand
GGCCCTGCGAAAGAAACTCAAAGTGCCCGGCCAGCTATTTGGCATCTACATGATCCTCAATGGTGCGGAACGCTTCCTTATTGAGAAGATCAGGGTCAATAATACCTATGATATCTTTGGTTTTCATCCCACGCAGGCTGAACTCATTTCCACCGGCCTCATCATCGGTGGTATCCTGATGTACACCCTGCGCAGGAAATACAGCACCGTAAAAAACTGACACGATATGCCATCCTTTGACATCGTATCCAAGGTCGACGCACAACTGCTCGACAATGCTGTGAACGTCACGCGCAAGGAGATCACCAACCGCTTCGACTTCAAGGACAGTCCCGTGGAGATCAACCTCGACAAAAAGGAGTTCAAACTCAGCCTGACGACCTCCGATGAAATGAAGATGGGACAACTCATCGACGTGCTCATCAACCGCGCCAACAAACAGGGGATATCCCCCGAAGCCTTCGACCTGTCCAAGGAGCCCTATCCCAGCGGAAAGACCGTCAAGCAGGATGTTTCTGTCCGGAATGGCCTGAAACAGGAAGACGCGAAGAAGGTCGTCAAATTGATCAAGGACAGTGGTCTCAAGGTACAGGCCCAGATCATGGATGATATGGTCAGGGTCACCGGGAAGAAGATCGACGACCTCCAGCAGGTCATCAGCCTTTGTCGCGGTGCGGAGTTGGGACTGCCCCTACAGTACGAAAACATGCGCAGTTGAGTACTGCCAGAATCATTTGCGGGAAAGCGGAATTATCGCTACCTTTGCATCCCATAAATCGCCATGGCAAAATCCATGCGGCCTAAAATTCAAAAAAATGAAAAAAGGTATCCATCCGGAAAGCTACCGGTTCGTTGTTTTCAAGGACATGAGTAACGGCCACACCTTCCTGACACGCTCTGCAGCTCCCTCCAAGGAGACCATCGTTTGGGAAGATGGCAATGAGTACCCCGTCATCAAGATGGAGATCTCCAACATGTCACACCCCTTCTTCACCGGACAGAACATCCTCGTCGACACGGCCGGCCGGATCGACAAGTTCAAGAAGAAATACGCAAAGAAGGCTTAACAGCCTTCTTTTTTTTGCCTTTGCGGTAAAGTCTCTCAACGCCATGTTGCCGCTGACATATCTGCGTGCCCCGGAAGACCTTCGTACAGGTATCCTGACAAACCGGGAGCGAACCGCCGCAGGCGTTCCCATCGCCCCCCTCCCCGAATTCCCCTGGCAATTGCCGATGCTCAATGCGGATGCCATCCGTCGTGACTTTACACATCTTACCCGCGGACGAACCAGTCTGTCGATCCCCTCTCACGTTAGACATTCCGGTGAACATCCGGTGTTCATCGAGCCTGGTGCCAGACTCGAACATTGCATCCTCAATACATCTGATGGGCCGATCTGGATCGGACACCACGCACTGGTCATGGATGGGGCCATGTTGAGAGGGCCACTGGCCGTCTGCGAACATGCCGTGGTCAAGATGGGCGCAGCCCTCTATCCGGGAACAACCGTCGGGCCATATTGCACCGTAGGCGGGGAGATCAAGAACAGCATCCTGATGGGTTGGCCGAATAAGGCACATGAAGGATATCTCGGAGATGCCGTCGTCGGATACTGGTGCAATCTGGGCGCCGGAACAACCGCATCGAATGTGAAGAACAGTGGGGGCACGGTCAGGGTCTTTGATCCCGGTTCTGGTACTTCGATCGAAGCCGGTGTCAAATGCGGCCTCATCATGGGGGATTTCTCCCGGGCAGCGATCAATACGGCATTCAACACAGGAACCGTAGTGGGCATTTGCTGCAGTGTGCATGGAACGGGTGGACTAACGCCCACGTATATCCGAAACTTCAGCTTTGGCCAGCACACATATCGCCTTGACAAACTGCTGGAAGAGATCAGGAACTGGATGGGTTTCAAAGGATGTAAGCCCGACGAGGCACTCGTGGAAACGATACGGAACCTGTATCTTCGCGCAACAGAAAATCCAGAACAGACCGACAACAAATAAATATGAGAAAGCAGATCGCAGCCGCGAATTGGAAGATGAACCTCGCTTATGAAGCGGGTGCACAACTGATCGAAAACATCCTCGCTGAAGGCATCACCCCGGCAGCACATCAACAGGTGCTGCTTGCCGTACCTTTCCCTTATCTGGAAATGGCCGCACGGAAGATCAACGGTCAGCCCGGATATGCAGTCTCCGCACAGAACTGCCACCAGAAAGCATCCGGTGCCTACACCGGAGAAGTTGCTGCCCCAATGCTGGCATCCATGGGTTTGTCCTATGTGGTACTCGGTCATTCCGAGCGGAGGGAATATTTCAGGGAGGATGATGCCCTGCTTGCTGCAAAGGTTGACATTGCACTCGCCAACGGACTCACGCCGGTTTTCTGCTGTGGAGAGCCCCTGGCCATTCGTGAAGCCGATACACAAAACGCATTCGTGGCGGAGCAGCTGCGCAACAGTCTGTTTCACCTTTCCGCAGATCAGATAACTGGTATCGTGATTGCCTATGAACCGATCTGGGCCATCGGAACCGGACGTACGGCCTCCGCTGAACAGGCCCAGGATATGCATGCGTGGCTTCGCTCCGTCATCGCAGCTCAGTATGGCGCAGAAACCGCTTCGAACATTTCCATCCTCTACGGAGGTAGCGTGAAGGGGTCAAATGCCGTGGAGATCTTTTCCAAACCCGATGTGGACGGCGGTTTGGTGGGCGGAGCATCTCTTGATGCAGCCGACTTCGCAAAAATAATCCGCGCCCTCAAGTGAGCAATGGAACCTTTACAGAACTCTTGAAGCCAAGCGCAGAGAAAAAAGAAAAGGAGGATCGCGAACTATAATAGCTCTGCGGTCCTCCTTTTCTTTTTTCTTTGTGCTCAAGTTAACCTTTAAGCTTTTCGATCAGGGCGATGTAATCGGTCATTGCCTGATCTTTTGTCTTTCCTTTCTGTGACATCCAGGCCTCATACTTGGCCTTGGATACGAAATCGAACGGATTGGCAGGTGGGTCATTGTCATTATCACCCTCCGTAGCCTGTTTATACAGCGAATAAAGATTCAGCAAGGTATCATTACTGGGGCGCTCCTTCAGATTCTTGCTGTCCTCTACCGCCTTTTCAAAGAGTTCTTTCATGATCCGATCTCGTGATTTCCGACGAAAATAAGGTAATCCCGCTACAGTATCAATTTAAAATTTTGACGCATGGGCACCGTCAAAATCATGTAATTTCGCGCCCGGGGAAGGGCGTCAGACAAGTCGTCCGTACCCCTTTACAAGCTTATGAAGCATATCAGGAATTTTTGCATCATCGCCCATATCGACCATGGAAAGAGCACCTTGGCAGACCGGTTGCTCCAGGCCACCAATACCATCAGTGAACGCGACATGATGGACCAGGTCCTCGACGACATGGACCTCGAAAGGGAAAAGGGGATCACCATCAAGAGTCACGCCATCCAGATCCAGCACAAGCATACGGATGGTCAGGTATATACGTTGAACCTCATCGATACCCCCGGACACGTGGATTTCAGTTATGAAGTCTCCCGGGCACTCGCCGCCTGTGAAGGTGCCCTGCTGCTGGTGGACGCCACCCAGGGCATACAGGCCCAGACCATCTCCAACCTGTACCTGGCGATAGAAAATGACCTGGAGATCATCCCCGTCATCAATAAGATCGACATGGATGGCGCGATGATCGATGAGGTGCGCGACCAGATCATCGACCTGATCGGCTGCAAGGCAGATGACATCCTCCTGGCCTCCGGCCGCGCAGGCATCGGCATTGACGGTATCCTAAGCGCCATAGTGGAACGCATACCCCCTCCCGAAGGCAATCCGGATGGTGGCTTGCAGGCACTGATTTTTGATTGTGTATTCAACCCGTTCCGGGGGATCATCGTGTACTACAGGATCCTCAACGGATCCCTGCGTAAGGGACAGAAGATCAAGTTCGTGTCCACAGATTCAGAATACAATGCCGATGAGGTGGGCATCCTGAAACTGAACATGCAAACCCGCAATGAAGTGAATTGCGGAGATGTAGGCTACCTGATCACGGGTATCAAGAATGCCAAGGAAGTAAAGGTGGGAGATACCATCACGACCTTTGTCAACCCAGCCGAAGCCATCCAGGGATTCGAGGAGGTAAAGCCGATGGTTTTCGCCGGCATCTACCCCGTGCTGACGGAGGATTTTGAAGAGCTCCGCGAATGCATGGATAAACTCCAGCTCAACGACGCCTCACTGACCTTCGAACTGGAAACATCCCAGGCCCTCGGCTTCGGATTTCGTTGCGGATTTCTGGGACTCCTGCATATGGAGATCATCCAGGAGCGACTGGAACGCGAATTCAATCAGACGGTCATCACGACCGTTCCCAACGTTAGTTTTGTGGCCTACAGTACGAAAGGGGAGCGGTTGCCGGTCAATAACCCCTCCGAAATGCCCGATCCGACGCAAATGGATCGCATCGAAGAACCATTCATCCGTGCCCAGATCATCACGAAGCCCGATTATATCGGAAACATCATGACGCTTTGCCTTGGCAAGCGTGGCATCCTGATCAACCAGAGTTATCTGACACCTTCCCGCGTAGAACTGATCTTTGAGATGCCTCTGACAGAGATCGTTTTTGATTTTTACGACAAGTTGAAAAGTCAGACCCGTGGATACGCATCCTTCGACTATCATCCCGTCGATTACAGGGAAAGTGATATTGTGAAGATGGACATCCTGTTGAACGGTGATAAGGTCGATGCCCTCAGTGCCCTGATTCACCGTTCACGCGCCCAGGATTTCGGTCGCAAACTCTGCGAAAAACTGAAAGAGCTTCTGCCCCGTCAGCAATTCCAGATCGCCATCCAGGCCGCCATCGGTGCCAAGGTTGTTGCCCGTGAGAACATTTCTGCCATGCGGAAGGATGTTACGGCCAAATGTTACGGGGGTGATATCTCCCGGAAACGCAAACTCCTTGAAAAACAGAAGGAAGGTAAAAAGCGCATGCGTCAGATCGGTAACGTGGAAGTGCCCCAGGAAGCTTTCCTTGCGGTGCTCAAACTCAACGACTAATTACATTCCCCTCGAAGCGACGAAGGCGTGAAGGCATTTACCTTCGCGCCTTCGTCGCTTCGAGGGGAAGCCTGTATCTTTGTAACATGTCTTCTGTGGTCATCATCGGTCCGGCACACCCGCTGCGAGGCGGTCTCGCCAGTTTCAACGAGCGGCTCGCCCGACAGTTCCAGTCGACCGGCCATAAGGTCACCATCCTGACATTTTCGCTACAATATCCGGACTTTCTTTTCCCCGGCACCACCCAGTATTCCAGTGAGCCGGCCCCCAATGATCTGGATATCCGCGTCTGCATCCACTCCATTAATCCGTTGAACTGGATACGCACCGGGCTGATGCTCCGAAAATTACGCCCCGATCTGGTGATCGTCAGGTACTGGCTGCCTTTCATGGGCCCGGCCCTTGGCACCATCCTTCGTTTTCTGAAAGGAAGATCTTCCGCCCGCATTGTATGCATCGCAGATAATATCATTCCGCACGAAAAACGTCCGGGAGATACTTTATTCACGAGATATTTCATCGGCGCGGTGGATGCCTTCCTGACCATGAGTCAGAAAGTCCTGGCCGACCTCAAACGATTCGAAGAACGCAAGCCTGCCCGGTTCGTTCCACACCCGTTGTATGATAATTTCGGTGACCCCATGCCGCAGGCTGAGGCCCGTTCAGCACTAGGACTTCCTGCGGAAGGACGCATCATTCTGTTTTTCGGGTTCATTCGTCGGTACAAGGGGCTGGACATCCTGCTGCAAGCCATGGCCGATCCCCGCATTGCGGAAGCGGGGATCCGATTGATGGTAGCCGGCGAATTCTATGAAGATGAAGCACCATATCGGGCAATGCTTGATCGCCCGGAGATCGGGGAACGTGTGATCCTGCGTACGGTCTTCATCCCCGACAGCCAGGTGCGCCATTATCTCTGTGCCGCAGACCTGGTCGTGCAGCCATATCGCTCCGCCACACAGAGCGGAGTTACACCCCTGGCCTATCATTTCGAGATTCCCATGCTCGTCACCCGGGTGGGCGCTCTGCCGGACATGGTGCCCGACGGACAGGTCGGCATCGTATGTGAGCCTGACCCGACGTCGATCGCGGAGGGCATTCTGCGGTTTTACGCCACCGGAGCCGATCATTTTATTCCGCATATCCGATCAGAAAAGCGGAAATATACCTGGCAAAGACTTCAGGACACCTTGCAAACATTGGCGGATGCTGTACAGAAGTAAGGCCCCGTTGCGCCTTGGACTGGCGGGCGGAGGTACCGATGTGAGTCCATACTGCGACCTCTACGGAGGTGCGATCCTCAATGCAACCATCTCTCTCTATGCAAGGGCACACCTGGAGATCCTGGACCGACCCGTCATCGAACTGGTGGCAGCCGACCGGGGTGAGCGGGAAGAACATCCCCTGCAGGAAGCGCTCCCGCTGAACGGAAGGCTGGATCTGCTCAAGGGCGTGTACAACAGGATTCAGCGGGATACTCCTTTCCCATTGCAGGGGTTCCGGCTCACCACGCACGTCGATGCTCCCGCCGGATCCGGGCTGGGAACCTCTTCGACCCTCGTGGTCGCCATCATAGGTGTGTTCGCCGAAATGCTCCGTCTGCCTATGGGTGAGTACGACATCGCCAGGTATGCCTATGATATTGAACGGGTAGACCTGGGACTGGCGGGCGGCCGGCAGGATCAGTATGCAGCCACTTTCGGCGGGGTGAACTATATGGAGTTTTATGATCATAATAAAGTGATCGTCAATCCGTTGCGGATCAAGCCTCAATATCTGGATGAACTGGAAAACAACCTCGTACTTTACTATACCGACACGACCCGGGCATCCGCAGACATCATTACGGAACAGCAGCGAAATGTGACAGAACGCAAGTCGTCCTCGGTGGAGGCTATGCACCAGCTCAAGGAACAAAGCCGGATGATGAAGGAGGCCCTGCTGCAGGGGCGCCTGAGCGAGATCGGCAGGATCCTGGATTTCGGATTCAGGCAAAAAAGGCTGATGGCGGCAAATATCTCCAATGACAGGATCGAACGCATCTATGAAGCCGCACTTGCTGCAGGTGCCCTTGGCGGAAAGATCTCCGGAGCCGGAGGTGGCGGGTTCATGATGTTCTATTGCCCGGGGACCACCCGATATGCTGTTTCCGCGGCGCTGACAGCCTTTGGGGGAGAGGTCCGTCCCTTCGCTTTCAGTCCCGGTGGACTGAGTTTCTACCGCGAGGGAACGAAGTAGGGATGCTCCCCGTATCTTCGCACTTCCAGTCAACATCTCAATACCATGACCGAAAAGATCAGATCCATCATACAAGCTTCTATCTCTGTCAAGCAGGAGATCCTGCAGGACCAGGAAATGATCGCCCGCATCGAACAGTCCGTTCATCTCATTGCCGATGCCTTGCGCACGGGTAAGCGGCTCTGGTTCTGCGGCAACGGGGGCAGTGCGGCAGACGCCCAGCACCTCGCCGCAGAATTCAGCGGTCGCTTCTATACTGATCGAAAGGCACTCCCGGCCGAGGCGCTGCATTGCAACACCTCGTACCTGACCGCTGTGGCCAACGATTACAGTTATGATGTCGTGTACGCGCGGCTGGTGGATGGCATCTGCAATCCGGGAGATGTTCTCGTTGGACTCTCCACATCCGGGAATTCCCGAAACATCGTTCAGGCTTTTGAAGCTGCCCGCCGCGGGGATGTCCGTACCATTGGGTTAACGGGTGCCACGGGCGGATCGATGAAAGAACTCAGCGATGTCCTTTTCAATGTCCCCTCTAAGGATACGCCCCGCATACAGGAGTCTCATATCATGATCGGGCATATCATCTGCGAGCTCACGGAGGCTGCATTGTTTTAACGAATAGCATGGAATTCGATGTCATCATACTTGCCGGCGGACTTGGCACGAGACTGCGTTCAGTCGTATCGGACCTGCCCAAATGCATGGCTCCGGTCAATGGCCGGCCCTTTCTGCAGATCCTCATCGATCGGCTTCGCAAGCAGGGTAACGGACGGATCATCCTGTCCACTGGCTATCTATCCGAGGTCATAGAAGCCTGGGTCCGTGAGCAATATCCGGATCCGCAGATATCCATCATCCGGGAAGAGACTCCGCTTGGAACAGGTGGTGCCATCCGGGCCGCCCTTGCGTTGAGTCAGGCCGAAAACGTGTTGATCTGCAATGGTGATACGCTCTTTGATGTGGATGTTCCCGCCCTGTTCAACCATCATTGTGAGATGAAGGCAGATTGTACCGTGGCACTCAAGCCGATGATCAATTTTGAGCGTTATGGACGCGTCGAACTGGGAGCAGATGGTTGGATCATGGCCTTCCGGGAAAAGGAGCCTTGTGCGGAAGGATTGATCAATGGCGGCGTTTATGTGCTACGGCGTCAGTCATTGTTGCAACTTGATCTCCCGGAGAAATTTTCCTTTGAGGAAGGTTATCTCTCCAAACACCAGATTGCCGGAATGGTACAGGATGCTTATTTCATCGATATCGGCGTCCCGGAGGATTTTGAGCGCGCGCAACAGGAAATCGACCGCTAAGATTTGAAGAAACAGAGAAAATGATCGACTGGAAGCTCATCGACAAGCAATGGACCCTGTTCCTGGACCGCGATGGTGTGATCAATCACGAAAAGAACGGGGATTATATCCGGCATGCCGGTGAGTTCCGGTTCTACGACGGAGTGCCGGATGCCATGGCCGTGTTTGCGGCTCATTTCGGAAGGATCTTAATCGTCACGAATCAGAAGGGGGTCGGTCGGGGACTGATGACCGAAGCCGATCTGACGGGCATACATCACTTTATGATGGAGTCCGTGATCGCTGCCGGAGGTCGCGTCGATAAGATCTATCACTGCCCGGATATCGATGCCGCCAGTCCCTTCCGGAAACCCAATCCGGGGATGGGCTTCAAGGCGAAATCAGAATTTCCTGACATCGATCTGCGCCGTTCCGTTATGGTAGGAAATACCATGAGTGATATGGGATTCGGGCGGAACATTGGTGCCAGAACGGTTTTCATTCCCAGCACCAAACCCATGCCTGAATTGCCGCATCCCCTGATAGATGACTGTTTCCAGGGATTGCCGGCGCTTGCAAACGCTTTGCTAAAATAAATATGACTCCGGCGCTTTTGCGCATCTTTGCAACATGCGACTTACGATCATATTTTTGTTGCTGACCTTCGTCGGCCATGCTCAATGGCGGGAGGATTCCCTCAAGGTACTCGCCCAGACTATCCTGACAGGTAAAGATGCCGCGGAAAGATTCAGGGCTGACAGTGCATTCACGCGTACGTTGGTACGTGCTTTGTCCACCCCGCATTCCTTTCGTCATCCTTTTGATTCGCTGAAAAATATCTCCAGGGTTTACGCCCCTGACAGCAGTTTCAGGATCATCACCTGGCAGGTCGTTCGCGACGAACGCGTCTATCGCCGGCATGGGGCGATACAATTGCCAACGCCTGATGGTCGTCTCAAGCTGATCCCGCTCATTGATCGGGCATCCCTGATCAACTCTCGGGCGGATACCGTCACATCTGCAGATTGGTGGATCGGCGCTATTTATTACCGGGCGATCCGCACCGAGCATGCGGGCCGGCCTTATTACACCCTGTTGGGATATGACGAGCATACCGTCCGGAGTACCCGCAAAGTGGTGGAAGTATTGTATTTTGACGATGCCGGCAGACCCCGTTTCGGCGGCCCATTCTTTCGCTTTCCGGTGGGTGATACCGCACATCCGCCTCTGATGTCGAGGTTCTGGATCGAATACAAGAAAGATGGAAACGCCCGGATGCAATACGATGAGGAACTAAAATTGATCATTTTTGATCATCTTATTTCCGAGTCTGAGGAACCAGACAAGCCGCATACATTCATCCCGGATGGCGACTATGAAGGATTCAAATGGGAGAATGGTGCCTGGAGGTATATCGAAAAAGTATTCAATCAGAAGCTGGAAGACGGTCAGGCACCGGTCGTGGCTCCTGTGAAGGAAAAGAAATTTTGAGCGCAGGAGTAGGCAGATAATGGCACAGAGGGACATCCCTCAATACTATGGATCAGAATGCGCCTCACTTCATGTTGGTTCCACCCGGTGTGGAAACCCCAGCTGCTCTGATTTTTGGTTGAATGTATCCACAATGGCTTCCGACAGATCGATATCCAGCAAGGAAGCCATCAGATCAAGATAAATGGCGATTCCTCCGATCTCTTCTTTCAGCATCTCCCTGTTGATGTCTTTGGCCTGGTAACTGCTGCCGCCATCCACACCGCCGCGCTCTACCCGCTGCAGTTTCTTGATCATGTTGCACAGTTCGCCAACTTCGCCCGCCAGCGCGGTCGTCCAGTAGGTGAGGGGCTGGTTGTCATAGCACTTGAAACCGTTGCGCGCCCGGTCAACATTGATCGGTCGAAAGGATTGCAGGTCGATGGACATCTTCTTTGTGTTTGATCTTCAGCAAAGAACGGCTTTTAATTGAAGTGATCATATCGGTCGGGTTTGGGACTTATCCAGACCTGCTTTCAGTTTGCCCTGCCTTCCGTAACTTGAATACATGAAAAGAAGGTTCATTTTTGGAATGCTCGTCTGCATCTTTGCATGTGTTTTCGGTATACCTCAGACTATCGATGGCCAATCTCAGGCCACTCTGTGGTATCGACAACCGGCATTGAAATGGACCGAGGCCCTGCCGTTGGGCAATGGTCGGTTGGGAGCCATGGTATTCGGTGGTACAAGGCAGGAACGCTTCCAGCTCAACGAAGAAACCATCTGGGCGGGTGGTCCGGTAGATGATATCAATCCCAACTCCCGAAAGTATCTTGATACCATCCGCAACCTGCTGTTCCGTGGACAAAACAAGGCAGCATACGATCTCACAAAAAAACATATGCTCGGTACCCCGCCGAGGATCCGCTCTTACCAAACCCTGGGAGATCTGTTGATCGACTGGCACGACAGCCTCGCACCGGTTACGGATTACCGGCGTTCGCTTGACCTGTCTACTGCCACGCATCTGACAACATTCAGGCGGGCCGGTACTTCGATCGAGGTAAGATCTTACATCTCCGCTCCGGATGACATCCTGGTGATCCACATCCGATCGACAGGCGGCCCGCTCAACTTCAATATTCGCCTCCACCGCGACAGGGATGCATCCGTTTCACTGCCCGCAGGAGATCGGATCCTGATGTCGGGACAGATCCTGGATGAAGATGATCCGTTGTCCGGACCCGGCGGTGCACATCTGCGCTTTGCCGCTATGGCCGACATCGAACGATTGGCCGGGCGATCTGAAAAAACGACGGATGGATGGATCATCCGGGAGGCATCTGAAGTGACGATCAGGTTCACCGCCGCGAGCGATTATGATCATGACCGACTCGGTTTCAACCGGAAGATCGATCCGCAGGTCGTTTGTGATCGTCTTTTACAAAGAACCCGCTCAAAAGCCCACCAGGCTATGTATCAGGATCACCTGGCAGAATACATGCCAAAGATCTCCGGTTGCAGCCTGCAACTGGGAGGAGAAGACCGCAGCGCCATTCCCACCGACATCAGGTTGGCAGACGTCAAGGCCGGCAAACGAGACATCACACTGTTCCCGCTCTATTTCCAGTTCGGGAGGTATTTGCTGCTCTCCGGTTCCCGCTCCCCCGGCCGACTGCCGGCCAACCTTCAGGGGAAATGGAACCATCATTTCAAAGCCCCCTGGGAAAGTGACTACCATACTAATATCAATCTCCAGATGAACTACTGGCCGGCGGGACCGGCAAATATCAACGGAGTATTTGGCCCATTGGCGGGTTTCATGAAGGCCATGCTGCCTGCCGGGATGCACTGTGCACAGGATATGTACGGTGCAAGGGGATGGGCCATGCACCATGTAACCGACATCTATGGTCGTACCGCCATCAATGCCGATCCGATATGGGGGACCAGTCCGCTCGCCGGAGCCTGGATGGCACTTTCCTTATACGATCACTGGGATTTTTCGAGGGACACGGCCTATCTGCGGACATTTGCCTGGCCGTTGATGAAGGCATCTGCTGATTTCATCCTGGATTTTCTGGTTCCGGATCCAAAGGGACGCTGGGTGACCGCACCTTCCATGTCGCCGGAAAACGGGTTTTTTCTGCCGGGTGATCCCAAGACCAGGCATGTCATCACTTACGGACCGGCCATCGACATCCAGATCATCCGGGAATTGTTTGGAGCGATCCGCCGCAGTGCCGGCGTGACGGGACTCTCTCGAACCTACCTGGACAGTCTGGATGCCATCGAGCGAAAACTGCCACCCACAGCGCTCAATAAACACGGTGGGATCATGGAATGGATCGAGGATTATGATGAACAGGAACCCGGGCATCGGCACATATCGCATCTTTTCGGACTTTACCCCGGAACCAGTCTGACCCGCGACAGCAGTCTGCTGATCGCTGCCCGCAAAACCCTGGACCGCCGATTGCGCAACGGAGGAGGACATACCGGCTGGAGCCGCGCATGGATGATCAATTTCTACGCCCGGCTTGGAGATGCAGATACGGCCTTCCATCACCTCGAGCAATTGTTGATCAAATCTACTATGTCCAATCTGTTTGACGACCATCCGCCATTCCAGATCGATGGCAACTTCGGAGGCATTGCCGGGATCTCAGAGATGCTCTTGCAGTCACACAACGAACAGGTCCACTTGTTGCCGGCACTGCCATCCGCCTGGCCCTCCGGCAAGGTCAGGGGGCTGCGTGCCCGTGGAGGGCTCCTGGTTGATATGGAATGGTCAAATGGACGCCTTACTGCTGCCACCTTCCGCGCAACTGTGCCGGTCAATACCCGGGTGATCCTCAATGGCTACACCTCCCAACTCTCCATGAAAGCCGGTGAAATCAGAAATTTAGCCTTTGGCGTCACAGAAATGCAGTGATGAGCACCACCAGATACCCCTGCGCTTACCCAAAACTCTTGGAGAGTCCCGAACTCTTGGAGAGTCCCGAACTCTTGGAGAGTCCCGAACTCTTGGAGAGTTCCAAACTCTTGGAGAGTCCCGAACTCTTGGAGAGTCCCGAACTCTTGGAGAGTCCCGAACTCTTGGAGAGTTCCAAACTCTTGGAGAGTCCCGAACTCTTGGAGAGTTCCAAACTCTTGGAGAGTTCCAAACTCTTGGAGAGTTCAGAACTTACGGAGGGTTGATGTTGTCTGTTTTTATACAATACCTGCATCTACCGCATAAGGACATCAATATGTGAGGTTGAAAACCCGGCTGACATGACCCGGCACGCTACATTTGTCAGCCCATACACCCCAAAGTATACCAAACCATGAGAAATTTTCTGAACTGCATATGGTTGATTGCCGTTATCGTTGCCCAGTCCGCGCAAGCGAAACAAGGCAAGGACACCCTTGACCCCAAGATGCAGTGGTTCACAGATGCCAAACTCGGGATATTCATACACTGGGGTATCTATGCCGTCAATGGTATCGACGAAAGCTGGAGCTTCCATAATCGAAAGATCTCCTGGAAAGATTACATGGCGCAGCTTAACGGCTTCAACCCCAAATCCTATGACCCCGAAGCATGGGCTTCGCTGATCAGGGAAAGCGGTGCCCGCTATGCGGTACTGACCACCAAACATCATGATGGTGTTGCCCTTTGGGACACGAAGGAAAAACATTATGATGTGGTCGATAATACCCCCACCCGACGCGATGTCATCACCCCTTTCTTTTCCGCCCTGCGGAAGAATGACATCAAGGTGGGAGCGTACTATTCGCTGCTTGACTGGAGCCATCCAGACTATAACGGATTCCTGAAGGATAGCTCAAGGTACCGCCTAACCGAAGATACCGCCCGCTGGGCAAGGTTCTCCCGATTCAATATGGCCCAGATGCAGGAGATATCCGCTCGTTTCAACCCCGATCTCTGGTGGTTTGACGGCGATTGGGAACATTCCGCTGCGGAATGGGATGCCCCGGGCATCCGTAAGATGATCCTGTCACGAAACCCCAGTGCGATACTCAATGGACGTTTGCAAGGCTATGGGGACTATGCTACGCCCGAGCAGAACTTTCCCATCACGAGACCTGCGGAAAAGGCCTGGGAGCTTTGTATGACAACCAATAACAACTGGGGATATCAACCCGCAGATACCAACTGGAAAACACCTTACGAAGTCATCACCATTTTTGCAGATGCCATCAGCAACGGAGGAAACCTTTTGCTTGATATGGGGCCCAGGGCCGATGGCACGATCCCCGAACCCCAGGTACATGTCCTGAAGGAACTCGGCGCCTGGAACAAAAAACACGGAGAAGCCATCTTCGGATCACAGCCCGGTCTGCCGCAAGGGCATTTTTACGGACCCTCCACCTTGTCAAAGGACAGTACCACGCTTTATCTGTTCCTTCCGGGAAATGCGAGCGGACCGATCGTCATCAGAGGTTTGCAGTCAGCCATCAGGTCCGCACAGGTCATCGGCCCTGAAACTGCACTGAAACCGAAGATCGTAGGTAAGATTTCATGGAGCCATGTCCCGGGTCTCGTATATATCGATGTTCCGGCCTCCGCGCAGGATAAATATATGACCGTCCTCAGATTGAAACTTGATGGCCCGCTAAAAC
>VFQT010003358.1_pt1 | contig 14707 bp, 19 predicted proteins | sample 3512381 | NCBI WGS metagenome assembly VFQT01 (sample SAMN10412376, study PRJNA504923) | tailings metagenome | isolation source: Relicate 2 Philex TSF3 active mining site | place: Philippines: Tuba, Benguet | collected 2017-08-29 | reverse complement strand
GTGGCCCGATGGCCAACCTGCTGCCGGTGCCGCTGATGAACGTGATCAACGGCGGTGCCCACGCGGCCAACAGCCTGGATTTCCAGGAGTTCATGCTCGTGCCCCATGGCGCGCCCACCTTCCGCGAGGCACTACGGATGGGCACCGAGGTGTTTCACACCCTCAAGGGCCTGCTCAAGGACAAGGGCCTGAGCACCGCCGTGGGTGATGAAGGTGGCTTCGCCCCGGATCTCGGCAACATCGAAGCCGGCGACCTGCTGGTGCAGGCGATTGAGAAAGCCGGCTACCGCCCCGGCGATCAGATCTCCCTGGCCCTGGATGTCGCCAGCACAGAATTCTTCAAAGACGGCCGCTACGCCTTCGACGGTGGCAGCTACACCAGCGCCGAGATGGTGGATCAGCTGGCGCAGCTGGTGAACCGCTTCCCGATCACCTCGATCGAGGACGGTGTTGCGGAGGACGACTGGGACGGCTGGGCCCTGCTCACCGAAAAGCTCGGCAAAACCGTGCAGCTGGTGGGCGACGACCTGTTCGTGACCAACAGCGCCCGCCTGCAGCGCGGCATCGACCTGGGCGTGGCCAACTCGATCCTGATCAAGGTGAACCAGATCGGTTCCCTCACCGAAACCCTGCAGGCGATCGATCTGGCGGGCCGCGCCGGCTACACCAGCGTGATCTCGCACCGCTCCGGCGAAACCGAAGACACCACCATCGCCGACCTGGCGGTGGCCACCCGCGCCGGCCAGATCAAGACCGGTTCCCTCAGCCGCAGCGAGCGCGTGGCCAAGTACAACCAGCTGCTGCGCATCGAAGACGAACTGGGCAGCCAAGCCGTGTATGCCGGAGCTGAGGATCGCGGCCCCCGCGGCAAGGCCTGATCCGGCGAGGCGGATCGCCCGCCTCAGGATTGACCCAACTTGTCGATGCGGCCATCACGCCGTAACCGGGCCTGCAGTTTCAGCCAGCTCAGGCCCACCGGGGCTGACAGCACGATCGGCACTGCCGTGAGCATCGGCCTGGTGCTAGCCGCCAGCAGAGCCGTGGACACTAAAAGAGCCCCGAGCAGCATCGACTGACCAGCGCTCTGCTGGCTCAGAGCCACGCGCCGCAGCAGCCGATCGGTTTCACCGGCGCGGATCTGAACCTGAAGGTCGCCCTGCTCAATGCGCGAGAGGCTGTCCTCTAGGCGCTGAGGCAAGCCAAGGGCACGGCTGCCCACCTCCACCGCCTGGCGACCCAGCTGATTGAACAAATCGTTGGGGCCGTTGCCGGAGGCGCTCATCAGGGGAAGCAGGTAAGGGCGGGCAATCGCCACGAGGCTAAAGCTGGGATCGAGGCTGCGGCCGACCCCCTCAAAGGTGGAGAGGGCCCGCATCACGAAGATCAGCTCCGGGGGTAAACGGAACGGCTGGCCGTACACCAGCTCATACAGATCGCCGGAGAGCTTGTCGATCACATTGGGTGAAAAGGGAGGCGTGAGCGCCTCGGTGAGCATCACCCGCACCAGTCGGCGCACGGGGCCTGGATCGATATCAGGTGCAATCACCCCAGCGGCCTGAAGCTCATTCACCAGGCCGGCCGCATCGCGGGCGGCGGCGGCCGTCACCATCCGGCCCAGCCGACTGCGCAACCGCTGCGACAGGCTGCCCACCATGCCGAAGTCGTAATAGATCAGGGCCCCATCGCGGGCCACGGCGAGATTGCCGGGATGGGGGTCGGCATGGAAGAAGCCGAAACGCACCAGTTGCTGCAGGTAGCTGGCAGCACCCTTCTCCGCCACCGCAGCCGGATCGATGCCCGCTTCGAGGATCGCCGTTCGGTCGGTGATCTTGATGCCGGGCACGTAATCCAGGCAGAGCACGCGGCGGGTGGTGAGCTCCCACACCACCGCCGGGATGCGAATGCCGGGGTCATCGAGAAATTGCTGACGAAAGCGGGCGGCATGCTCAGCCTCCAGGCGGAAATCGAGCTCCCGCAGCAGCACCCGCCGGCACTCCTGAGCGATCGACACCCAATCGCGCCCCACGCCCCAGCTGGGATGGCGCTGCAGCACAGCCGCCACCTGCTGCATCACCTCCAGGTCGAGGCGGAACAGACGCTCCAGGCCTGGGCGCTGAATCTTGAGCACCACCTGGCGGCCGCTGCGCAGGCTGGCGCGATGCACCTGGGCCAGGCTGGCGGCCCCGAGGGGCTCGGGATCGAGATCGATGATTTCGGCGCAGCGCTCACCGAGCTCCTGCTCCAGCAGCGCCTGGGCCGTTTGGAACGAGAAGGCCGGAACGCTGTCTTGCAGGCGCGACAACTCCTCCACCCAGCTGGCGGGGAGCACATCCGGGCGAGCCGAGAGCAACTGGCCAAGCTTGATGAAAGCTGAGCCGAGGCTGAGCAACTCGGCGGTGAGCCAGCGGGCCCTGCGCCGCTGCCGGGCGGCGCGGCGCTCGGCGGTAGCCCCACCGGGATAGCTCAAGTCGCGAGCATCGAGCCAGAGCCCGAACAGCAGCTGCACCACAGCCGCCCAGATGCGCAGCACCCGCGTGGCGCTGCGCACACCCTGCATCAAGGCAGGCATCAGGGCTGCTCCTCGAGCCGACGGGCCACCCGCGCCACCTGAGCACGCAGCTGATCGATTTGGTGCTGAGGATCCGCGGACATGGGCGCCGAGGCAGGAGCGCCTGGAGATGGCGCGGCCTCACCGCGCTCGAGGCGCTCGGCCTCAAGCTCCACCTCTTCGCGGAACAGGTCCCATTCCTGCCGGAACCGTTCCGGGGCATCCTGAGCCAACACTGCCAGGCCCGCTGCCGCATCGGCCAAGCCACTGCCCAGGCGGGCCGATAACCGGTTCAGTGCTGCCTGCACAAGGGTCTGGGGAGTGCTCATGGCGGCCGTCCGGGCCGAGGCCAGGCGTGATCTGCTGAAACTGTGGCAGATCAGAGCTGGGGAGCGGGAGGCTGTGGAGGCGTGGGCTGCGGAGGAGTCACCGGTTCTGCCACAGGAGCTGAAGGCGCAGCCGGAAGCTCAGGCTCACTCGGCGGTTCGATCTGGTTGGCGCGTTGCAGCTCGGCTTCGGCCTGCTTGGCCGCTTCCGCGCGCTGCTGGGCCTCCAGCGCCTGCTGACGCTCCAGCTCCTGCAGCTCCAAATCGCCGCGGATTTCCCCCTGGGCATCGCCAAAGCGCAGCTTCAGGCTCTCCAGGCTCGTGCCGGGGAACACCTGCACATCAAAACCTGGGCCGAAGCGAATCAACTCGCTGACGTTGAAGCTGAGCAGCCGCTGGGCGACGCCATAGGCCAGGCCAAAACACACCCCAGCAATCAGGGGGCCTTTCCAGATCTGCTGCGGCCGAGGCTGGGTCGGCTGCGACACCCGTGCCATCCGCGGCCCGCATCAGGGGCCCAACTTTAAGCAGCCCAGGCCTGTGTGGATGCGGTGAATGACAGAGGGCTGCGCCGAACTGAACGCTTAATTTCAGCAGCGCGTAATGGGGAGAGCAGCTGTGGTCTCGCTCGACTGCCTCGCCGCGCTCGATCACCTCATCTGGCTGCGCACAGGCCAACGGGCTGCGGAAGCTCTGGCCTGCGCGCAGCCCACCGTGAGCCGCAACAGTCGCCGATGCCTGGAGGTGTTCGGCCTGGAGCTAGCCCGCAGCCGCGGCGAATGGCGGCTGATCGGCGACACCGAGCTGCTCAACCTGGAGCGCTCCGTGCATCAGCAATGGCGCTGGAGCCGGCGCTGCACCCTGAGGCTGGAAGCCCAGCATTGGTCAGCACCAGGCCTGGATGGGCTGGAGCTCAGCAACTGGCAACGCGGCAATTTCAACCAGCTCGATTACGAACAACCCCTCGCACTGCTGGAAGAAGGGGTGATCGATGCCTGGATCTGCTCAGCGCCGGATGCACCGGTGCGCAACGGGCTCACCGCCCTGCAGCTCACCACCATGCCCATGCATCTGATGGTGCCTGTGGGCCACCCACTGGCGGATCGGCGCAATCCGATCGCCTGGGATGAACTCTTGCCTTACCCCGTGCTGCCTCTGCCCAAGGGCAGCTTCCCGATCTTTGAAAGCATGCTGCGCCAATGCGGCCTGCTGCCCAGCGCCGAACGGGAACAGGCCATGAAACAAGCCTCCTGGTTTGGCCAGGTGCCGGTGGAATCGATGCTGATCGGCTACTCCTCCCCGCTCACCCTGCATCTCTTCGGCGACGAGTGGGTCAGGCTTCCTCAGCGTTTACCCGTGGAAGTTGGCGATGTGCTGATGGTGCGTGATGCCTTCCGCGATCACCCGCGCACCCAAGAACTGTTCAACCTGCTGAGTGATCACCTCAGCCAGTTGGCCGCCCCGCATCCTGATGTGACCGTGCACCGCAAGCCTGTGGCTTACGTCGTGTAGCCGGTGATCTGCTTGGATCCGGCTAGCAACGTCAGCCCGAGGAACGGGGCCACTCGCCTTATCGGCGCTGGGCATCCTGCATCCAGATCCGCTCCAAGGCCTGCCGGAATTGATCGGTGCTGGAGGCCGTGCTCAGCGTGCGCCTGCGGAAGACAGAGGTGATCGCCCAGAACTTGAGCCCAGCGGCAATGGCAAAGACCACCCAGGGCACCAGGGTCCACAACGGATGAGCGATCACCGCTTGCCACCTGCCTGGGTGTTGGTGTCTTGGTGCTTGTGGTCTGCGTCGTGGTGAGCGCTGGCGATGGTTGCGCTCAGGAGCGTCACAGCGGTCAGGGCAGCGAGCAACAGGCGCTTCATCGCGTTTTGAGCAATGGGCTCACGGTATGGGGTCACGGTATGGGGTCACTGGGTCGATTGCCTGATGTCTTGCTGGTTCGCCAGGTCGCCGCGTGCGTCTAATCAGGTCAGCATTAGCACCACTCCCAGTGCCAGACCGGCGATATGGACGGTCACCGTCTCGCTGTGGTGCGGTGGGTAGGCCAACAGGGGTCTGAGGGGATGCGGTTCGCTCCCGGTAGCCCAGATCAGCACCGAGAGCACCAAGAAGCATCCGAGCACTTGAAGGGAATGCTCCAGGACCTCAGCAGATGCGAACGGCCTGATGCTTTCAAGGTGAGCGGCAAGGTGCTGAATCTTTTCGGGGAGCACGGTGCTGACAGCAAAGATGCCGCCCATGCAGAGCGCCTTACGAAGATCCATTGAAGTGTTCGTTCTGCTTCTCACTGGATGCCTGCAAATCTGCTGCGATCACTGACCCTGATTTACGTCGTGTAATCGGCGTTAATGCGCACATATTGATCCGAGAGATCACACCCCCAGGCACAACCGCTGCCGGAACCAGATCCCACCTGAATGTGAATCAGCACAGTGTCGTCGATGAGGTAGGCGCCGGCGGCGCGCTCGCGCATGTAGGCCGAGGCGGCGGGGCGATCGAAAGGGAGCGGTTGACCGGCCGCCATCAGTTGGTGCTCGCCGAGCCACAGCGCCACCGCATCGGGATCCATCGGGACGCCGGCGCGGCCGGCGGCCGCCACGATGCGGCCCCAATTGGGGTCGCGGCCATGCACAGCGCACTTCACCAGCGAGGAGCCGCAGATGGTGCGGGCGATGGCTCGGGCAGCAGCGTCATCGCTGGCACCTTCCACCTTCACCTCAATCAGGCAGGTGGCGCCCTCGCCATCCCGGGCGATCGCTTTGGCGAGATGTTGCGACACCGCCGTCAGGCCGGTCTCCAGCGCCTCGTAATGCTCGGGGCTCAAGGGCTCACCGGCTGCAAACGCCAGGTACGTGTCGTTGGTGCTGGTGTCGCCGTCCACCGTGATCGCATTGAAAGAGCGATCCACTGCCCGCTTCACCATCGCCTGCCACACATCGGCCGGCACGCCCGCATCGCACGTGAGATAGCCGAGCATCGTGGCCATGTTTGGGTGAATCATTCCCGACCCCTTGGCCATGCCGCCGATGCGCACGCGGCGATCGCCCAACTCCGCCTCCAGGGCAATCTGCTTGTCGATCAGATCGGTGGTGAGGATCGCGGTGGCCGCAGCAGCGCCGCCTTCGGGGCCGAGGGCTGCCGCCAAGGGATCCAGCCCGGCGAGCATAGTTTCCATTGGGATCGGCACACCGATCACGCCGGTGGAGCAGATCAGCACCTCTTCAGCTGCCAGCCCCAGTCGATCGGCCATGGCCTGGGTGGCCCGCTGGCTGTCGATCAGGCCGCGATCGCCGGTGCAGGCGTTGGCCTGGCCGGAATTGGTGAGCACAGCCCGGGCGCAACCGCCACTGGCCTGCAGCCGTTCGGCGCAGAGATCCACGCAGGCGGCCCGAACCAGCGACGTGGTGAAGGTGCCGGCGCACACGGCCCCCTCCGGGGCGAGTAACAGCGAAAGATCGGGCTTGCCGGAGGCCTTCAGGCCAGCGGTGATGCCGGCGGCCTGGAAGCCTGCAGGGGCCGTGACACCACCGGGAATCGACTGCCAGGAGTGGGGCACAGACAAGGGTGTTGCTGCAGCAATCCTCCTCCCGAACTGGGCCCGCTCAGCGTTTGCGCCACCGGATAAACAGAGGGATCAGCACCAGGCCCACCAGGAGACCCACGGGGTTCTGCAGCACCACCCAGCCACAAACGCCCACGGTGAACATCAAGATCACACGCGCCATCACCCGCCCGGATCGACTGCGGTAGAAACCGCGGCTATAGACCGGGTCGTAGAGAGCCACGCAGCCTCCCTGCAAAGCCAGATGACTCACCCATCTTGGAAACGCTGGCAGGGAACGCAACGGCGCATTGGCCTCACCGGCGGCATCGCGACCGGCAAAAGCACGGTGGGGCGCTGGCTGGAGCAGCAGGGCCTGCCGGTGCTGGATGCAGATGTGTACGCCCGGGAAGCGCTGAACCCTGGAAGCGCCTGCTCGAAAGCCGTTCTGGAGCGTTATGGAGAGCGCGTTGCTTCAACGGGCGGCGCCGGGCAGGAGGCCGCGATCAATCGAGGGGCCCTAGGGGGAATCGTGTTTCATGACCCCGCCGAAAAGACCTGGCTCGAAGCCCTGATCCACCCCGTGGTGCGCAAACGCTTCGAGCAGGAGCTCAGCACCTTGAGCCAGGCACCCACGGTTGTGTTGATGATCCCTCTGCTGTTTGAAGCAGGCCTGGAGGAACTCTGCAGTGAAATCTGGCTGGTGGATTGCACCGCGCAGCAGCAACTCAAACGGCTGATGCAGCGGGATGGCTTGAGTGAGGCAGAGGCCCGAGCACGAATCAGTGCGCAGTGGCCGATGGAGCGGAAGCGGGGTCTGGCGGATCGGGTGCTTGACAACCAGGGAGACGCTGAAACCCTCAAGCACCAGCTCCTTGATCAGCTACAGCAAGAGAGCCTGCGTCGGGTGTGAGCAAGATCACAAAGACCCGGGACCCAGAGCAAAACCATGCGCAAGTCATCCGAGGAACCTGGCTTCATCACCACCAGTCACCCTCGATGAGCCGCACCACCACCCTTCTGGCCGCCCTCGCGATCACCTCCAGCAGCGCTTTCAACCTGGCTCAGAGTCCAGCTGCCAAAGCCATGACAATCAGCTGGGACTGCTTCGATCGCAGCACCACTGCACTGGTCGCTCGCAGCAGCGTTGACATCACCAGCCCTGCAATCAGCTGTCTGCCAGCCGCTGGAGCGGCACAAGCAGCAAGTCCCGCTGCAACACAAGCCGCAGAAACCGAGGCAACTGAGGTGGGATCTGGAAGCGAAACAATGACGGGAACGGAGGCCGGCGCGGAAACCAGCACCGAATCAGAACCTGGCTCTGAACAATCCCTCGGAACGATCCTGGGCACCCATCTCAGCAAACTGATTGGCCAAGGCCTGGCAGATCTGTTCCGCTGAATAATCCACGCAAGCCCTATTAATGCCAAACTAGGTTCTTCAACTTCCTTACTAGCCGCCTGCCATGCAATCCTGGATGAATCGGCGCTTCCGCGCGATAGCCTCAACCTCCATCGCATTCCTTGCAGGGGCAGCAGGGGCATACTGGCCCTCCCCATCATTCGCAAACTCTCCCGAATATAGACCCGAAGAAAAATATTCAAGCAATTTCGGCACCGTTAACATTAGACGCACGAACGGATCCAATTACTCCGGAACTTACCTCGATGGAACAGCATCTCTTCATGGAAGAAGAAACAATAACAACAAGTTCACGGGTCAATGGATTCGACGAGACAGCGCAAGCGAGCGATGTGACTACCCAATCGACGGCTCTTACTATTGGGGGAACGTGATTCTGCAATTCACAGCCGATGGCTTTTCAGGCCTGTACGGGAGTTGCAACAACCCGCCCAGCAACACCTGGAGCGGGCGAAAACTAACCACTCAACCTCTACCTTTTCCATTGCCACAGCCACAACCCACTCGTCTTGACGGCTGGTGGAGAGGTGATCGCGGTGGCTACTACTCCGTACAAAGCAGTGGATCCTCCTTCCAGATGAAGGGCTTCACAGATGCAGGATTACCTCTCACATTGTACGAGGGAACCATCAACGGCAATCAAATCTCTGGTCGTTGGAGCGACTTCTGTGGTGGCGCTTCCGGCAACGCAACACTGCTCTACCAGAACGGCACCATCCGGCGGATTGGCGGAAACTTTAGCCTCATGACCAACTCCTGGTCTCCTTCTTCCAGGCCAGCCAACCTCCAATCACAACCAAACTGCAGGAGCAATTGAAACACTAAACAAGTACGTTTAGAACCCTTCTCGCAAGCCCCCCCCCTACACAGGGGGCCACTAATGTGGCGGCTCAGGCCCATCCCCACGCTCAACCAACTCAGTGCGCGGGAGGGGATCGGGCTGCCGATCGGCGTAATAAGCGTTTTGAAATCGCCCCCCGATGTAGTGGTGACCAGACCTGCGGACATAATCCGACTCTCGACCCAGGTTGCCAAGATGGTTTCGCTTATAAATCCGGCGGTTGATCTCAACCAGAAGGAAGAAGATCCCTACGATAGAAAGATAAATCAGCAAAAAAGACATGAGATCATCCTAACGCGCCTCAGAATTAGCCCTTGAGTTTCTGAGTCAAGATCTGGTTCGCGAGCTTGGGATCGGCCTTTCCACCGGTTTTCTTCATCAGCTGACCAACAAAGAAACCCTGCAGCTTGGTCTTACCGCCGCGGAAGGCATCAACCTCTTCAGGGTGCGCCGCCAACAAGTCCTCAACGATCGCTGTGAGCGCCGCCGGGTCACTGATCATCCCCAGACCGCGCTCTTCGACGATCGCCGCCGGTGAGCCACCCTTCTCAAGGAGTTCGGGAAGGATCTCCTTGGCAATTTTGCCGCTGATCGTGCCGCCGTCGATCAGCTTCACCATCTCCGCAAGCTGCTCAGGGCGGAAGGGGAGATCGGTGTAGGAGAGGCGGTTGGCGTTCACATAGGCAGCGATATCGCCGGTGATCCAGTTGGCCAGGCCCTTGGCATCGGCGCCGGCAGCAACAGCAGCCTCGAAATACTCAGCCATCGGGCGCTCATCGGTGAGCACACGGGCGTCGTATTGGGAGAGCCCCAGGGTTTCGGCATAGCGGTGGCGCTTGGCGGCCGGAAGCTCCGGCAGCTCAGCGCGCCAGCCCTCGCGCAGGTCGGCGCTCACCTCGATCGGGCCGAGATCCGGATCCGGGAAATAGCGGTAGTCGCTGGCCCCTTCCTTGCCGCGCATGCTCTTGGTGAGCTGCTTGCCCTCATCCCAGAGGCGCGTTTCCTGCACCACCGGCTCACCGGCCTCATAGGCCTTGATCTGGCGCTGGATCTCGTACTCACACGCCTTCTGGATGGCCGAGAAGGAGTTCATGTTCTTGATCTCCACCTTCGTGCCGAAGGGCGCATCGGGCCCGCGGCGCACGGAGATGTTCACGTCACAGCGGAGGGAGCCCTCCTGCATATTTCCGTCGCTCACGCCCAGATACCGCATGATCCGGCGGATCTCGGAGGCGTATTCCGCTGCCTCACGGCCCGTGCGCAGATCGGGCTTACTCACGATCTCCGCCAGCGCCACTCCGGCGCGGTTGTAATCCACCAAGGAGTGGGTGGAGCCCGCCAGACGATCGCTGCCGGCGTGCACCAGCTTGCCGGCGTCTTCCTCCATGTGGAGACGCTCGATACCGATGCGCTTGAGATAGGTGTCTTTGCCCTTTTCAGCCACCTCCACTTCGATCCAGCCGTCTTCGGCGATCGGCTCGTCGTATTGGGAGATCTGGTAGTTCTTCGGCAGATCGGGATAGAAATATTGCTTACGATCAAACTTGCTGTGCTCAGCGATGTTGAGGTTGAGCGCCATCGCCGCCTTCACCGCATACTCGAGCACCTTCTGATTGAGCACCGGCAAGGTGCCCGGAAGACCGCACACCACCGGATCGATGTGGGTGTTGGGATCGTCGCCGAAAGCCGTGGAGGCGCTGGTGAAGATCTTGCTGTTGGTCCCCAGCTGCACGTGGGTCTCCAGGCCGATCACGGCTTCCCAGGCGGCCTCAGCAGCCATGTGTGTTCTCCAAGCGTGGGCCGATCCTATGGAAAGGCGCCGGTGGCCATCAGCAGGGCTGGACTGAAACACTGAAGGACCGCCGCCGCCCACCCTGGAGCCATGGCCGCCACAGCAGCCTCGAGCACTGATGCCCCGTTGCTGATCCTCGGCGGGGGCCTGATGGGGCTGGCGGTGGCCCATCAGCTGGCCCGCAGCGGCCAGGCAGTGGAGGTGCTGAGCCGGCGCCGCAGTGAAGCGGCCGGCTTCGTGGCAGCCGGCATGCTCGCCCCCCACGCCGAAGGACTGAGCGGTGCCCTGCTGGAACTCGGCCAACGCAGCCTCGAGCGCATCCCCACCTGGGTGGCCCAGATCGAAGCCGACAGCGGCCTGAGCTGCGGCCTGCGCCCCTGCGGCATCGTGGTGCCCTTCGCCACGGCAGCGGAGCGGGACGTGTATCCCACAGCAGCCTGGGGGGAGCCCCTCGACCGGCAGGGCCTGGAACGCGAACTCCCGGGCATCGGCCCCGGCTGGCAGGCGGGGCTGCTGTTCCGCCAGGACGGTCAGATCGATAACCGCCGCCAGTTGATGCGCGCCCTGGAGCGGGCCTGCGTGGAGCAGGGCGTGCGCTTCCAGGAGGGCGTGGAGGTGTTGGAGCTCCTCCAGGAGGACGGCCAACTGTGCGGCGTGCGGGTACGCGATGCCGCAGCGGACGTTCGCATCCTCCAAGCCGACACGGCTGTGCTCTGCAGCGGCGCCTGGAGTGCCCAGCTGATGCCTGAGCTCCCGATCGTCCCGGTGAAAGGGCAGATGGTGTCGTTGCAGGGGCCACGCGAGGCCCTGCAACGGGTGATTTTTGGACCTGGCACCTATCTGGTGCCGCGGGAAGACGGGCTATTGGTGGTGGGGGCCACCAGCGAGCGGGAAGCCGGCTTCACCGAGGGCTTAACGCCCTTCGGCCAGCGTCAGCTGCAAGCCGGCGTGGAAACACTGCTACCCGCCGCCAGCCAGTGGCCACCGATGGAGCGCTGGTGGGGATTCCGGCCCTGTACCCCTGATGAAGGGCCACTACTGGGGCCCAGCGCCATGCCGGGGCTGTGGCTCGCGGCAGGGCACCACCGCAACGGAGTGCTGTTGGCGGCCATCACGGCCGAGTTGTTGGCGGCGTGCCTGAGCAGCACTGGATGCACGGTGGAGCAACAGGGGCTGCTGGAAGCGTTCCGCTGGGATCGCTTCCAGGCATTCAACCCTCAAGCCTGAATCAGCCCTCGACGCGCCAGGTCTGATCAGCGGGGGTCCACTCGCTCAGCTCCGAGGGCTGGAACCAGAGGCCGATTTCGAACTGGGCGGTTTCCGGGGCATCGGATCCGTGGATCACGTTGCGGCCGATGTTCACCGCCAGGTCGCCGCGGATGGTGCCGGGCTCGGCCTCGAGGGGCTTGGTGGCGCCGATCAGCTTGCGGGCGCTGGCGATCACGCCGTCGCCTTCCCACACCATGGCCACCACGGGGCCGGAAGTGATGAAGTCGACCAGACTGGCAAAGAAGGGACGCTCGCGGTGCACGCCGTAGTGGCTCTCAGCCAGCTCACGGCTGGGGGTGAGCTGCTTGAGGCCCACCAGCTTGAAGCCCTTGCGCTCGAAGCGGCCGAGGATCTCGCCCACCAGGCCGCGCTGCACGCCATCGGGCTTGATGGCAATAAACGTGCGTTCAGCAGCCATGGAATCAAAAGGTTCAGATCAGGCCCATCGTCCGCGGCAGGCCTGCCGCTTGGCAAGCACAACAGCAGAAGCCTGCAAGCTGGCAAGCCGGGAACCCAGCAAGCTGGCTTTGGGCTGGTTACGGCATGAAAACCACCATCGATTTGCCAGACGTGCTGGTTCGGCAGGCGCGGCAACGCGCACTGCACCTAGGGCGTCCGTTTAAGGAGCTGGTGGCCGAATACATCCGCCAGGGACTGAGCGAACTGCCCGCGACCCACCAAGGATCCGGCGTTCTTGAGATCGGGCCCGATGGCCTACCCGTGTTTCGCCGTGATCCCGCGACAACGGACCAGACGCCATCGCTGGAGCAGCTCCTGGCCCTGGAGCAGACCACCCTCACAGAGGAGGACCGACGACGTGCCGGCCTCCCTGATTGACACCTGCGTGTGGCTAGCAGTGAGTTTCGAGGCTCATCCCTGCCATAGCCAAACGCGTCAGGCCCTGTTGGAGGCCACACCAGATCAGCCCTGGCTCTGGTGCCGAGCCAACCAGCAGAGTTTTCTGCGTCTGGCTTCGACCCCAACGCTTCTCAAAGCGTACGGAGCACCGAAAGCAACCAACAGCGATGCCTTTCACGCCCTGCAGGCCCTCACGGCCCTGCCGCAGGTGGCCGTTGGGAGGAGCCTCCCCACCTGATGCCGAGCTGGACGAAGCTCGCCTGCCTGGATCAGCCGGCACCAAAACGCTGGATGGACGCTTATCTGGCGGCCTTCGCTATGGAAGGCCGTTGGAACTTGATCACACTGGATCAAGACTTTCTGAGCTTTGTGGACCACGGACTGGAGCTCAGGCTGCTGCAACCAGACCCGATCCCACCAACCGGCTGCGCGTCAACCAGGCCCGGCAGGTGAAGATCCCCCTTCGTTCCCGGAGCCTTCAAAATCAGGGCCTACCCGCACCTGCCGAGCCTGTGGTGACCGCCCCATCCGCCATCGCAGGCCAGCAGCAGGGCTGGAGCACATCCGACAGCGCCGAGCTCTACGGCCTGAGCCGCTGGGGGGAGCCCTACTTCTCGGTGAATGGCCGCGGGCACATCAGCGTCCAGCCGCAGGGCGAGCGAGGCGGCAGTCTCGATCTGATGGAGCTGGTGCAGGGGCTGGAGGGACGCAACCTCGGGCTGCCCCTGCTGATCCGCTTCGACGACATCCTCGAAGACCGGCTGGAGCGGCTGCACGGCGCCTTCGAGCGCGCCATCGCCCAATACGGCTACGACGGCCGCTACCAGGGCGTGTTTCCTGTGAAGTGCAACCAGCAGCGCCACGTGGTGGAGGAGCTGGTGAGCTGCGGCCGCCGCTGGCATTTCGGCCTGGAGGCCGGCAGCAAAGCCGAACTCTTGATCGCCCTCTCGTTGATCGACGATCCGGAGGCGCTATTGATCTGCAACGGCTACAAGGATCAGCGCTACATCGAAACCGCGATCCTGGCCCGCCGCCTCGGACGCCAGCCGGTGGTGGTGATTGAACAGGCCGATGAGGTGGAGCGCATCATCAGCGCCAGCCGCGCCCTGGGGGCTGCACCGTTCATCGGCATCCGCGCCAAGCTCGCCAGCCGCAGCACCGGCCGCTGGGGCAGCTCCGTGGGGGAGAAAGCCAAGTTCGGCCTGGCGATCCCAGAAGTGCTGGCCACGGTGGAGGCCCTGCGAGAGGCCGGCCTACTGGCCGATCTGCGGCTGCTGCACTTCCACGTGGGCAGCCAGATCAACGACATCGCCGTGCTCAAGGACGCCCTGCAGGAGGCCGGCCAGATCTATGTGGAGCTCACCAAGCTGGGCGCGCCCATGGGCTACCTGGATGTGGGCGGCGGCCTGGGAGTCGACTACGACGGGAGCCGCACCGCCACCGCTGCCTCCACCAACTACTCCCTGCAGAACTACGCCAACGACGTGGTCGCCACGGTGCGGGAGTGCTGTGAACCCCATGGGGTCGCCGTGCCCACCCTGGTGAGCGAGAGCGGCCGGGCCATCGCCAGCCACTTCTCGGTGCTGGTGTTCAACGTGCTCGGCACCGCCACCCTGCCCGGCGCCGTGCCGACGCCGCAGGGGAGCGAACCACTCACCGTTCGCAACCTACGGGAGACGTTGCAGGGCATCACGGCAACAGCCAGCGACGAGGAGAACGGCATCTCCCGACTCCAGGAGGCCTGGAACGATGCGATCAAATTCAAGGACGACGCACTGGCCGCCTTCCGGCTGGGGTATCTGAGCCTGCCGCAGCGGGCCATGGCCGAGCAGCTCACCTGGGCCTGCGCCGAAGCGATCGTGGCCCGCCTGCCGCGCAGCGGCACCATCCCCGACGACCTTCGGCAGCTGCGGGCCGCCATGGCCGGCACCTATTACGCGAATTTGTCGGTGTTCCGCTCCGCGCCGGATACCTGGGCGATCGAGCAACTCTTCCCGCTGATGCCGATCCACCGGCTGGATGAGGAACCGACCCGGCTCGGGCACTTCGCCGACCTCACCTGCGACTCCGACGGCAAGCTGGCCCGCTTCATCGGCGACG
>VFQT010003357.1_pt1 | contig 14711 bp, 14 predicted proteins | sample 3512381 | NCBI WGS metagenome assembly VFQT01 (sample SAMN10412376, study PRJNA504923) | tailings metagenome | isolation source: Relicate 2 Philex TSF3 active mining site | place: Philippines: Tuba, Benguet | collected 2017-08-29 | reverse complement strand
TCACGGAGCAGCGGCTCCATCGAATCACCCTCGACCGAAATTGCCGAAAGCATCGCCGGATCGAGCCCCTGTTCGCGGAGCCAGCGGGCGGAAAAGCGGAATGCGCCCACCGAGCGTTCCTCGGCTGCGAACGCCCCCGGCCCTGCCGATGCCCCGAGCGCCAGGCGCGGCACATCGACCCAGCCCGAGCGAGGGACTTTTCCCCTGGCGCTGCCGCCATCTTCTTCCGGCGCGCCCAGCCGGGCCTCGTCGATACCAAAGAACCTGGCCAATGTCCGGCGGTCCGATTCCTCCAGCTTTCGCGGGCTTCCCTTGCGGATAAACTGCTGAAGATAGCTAGAATTACGTCCGATCATGGCGGAAAGCTGCGCCAAGCTGACGCCGTGCGCGGCGGCAAGCGAGGCCAAAGCCTCCCGAGGTTCGGGGTTAACCACAAACCGATCCTACACATAGGAAATATCCTAGACAAGTAGGATTTCAAAAGGAACAAAACAGAAACTTGTTTGCGATTCGCCGAAGGGGATGCTGATGCTGATACGCCGAATAGAACGCTTCCTGCGCCTTACGGGCATGCCCTGGACTAAGTTCGGGCGCCTCGCCGCGCAGGATCCGCGCTTTGTCGGCGATCTCCGCAACGGACGCACCCCTCGTGCCGAGACCGAGGCGCGAGTAGAACATTTCATGGACACGTATCTGGAGGGCCAGCACAATGCATCATGATCACCAACAGCATCGTGCCCGCCGGCCCTGGCTCCGCCTGCTCAACGCCGTGCTGGAACGCGCCGGCAGAGGTGCCGAGCTGCTTCGCCATTCGGAACGCCCCTGGGCCAGCGTGACGTTCGCCGGCACTCGTCACACGATTGTGCTCCGCTTCTCCGGTGATGCGATCACCGATGGCGAAAGTTTCATCGCCGCCCTTCCCGAACACGAGTTCGCCATCGCTGGGCAACTCGTCGCCGATGCCGCCATCGTCGCCGTAGAGCACGAACTGCTGCCCACCCCATCGTTGCAGGTAGAAGCAGAACTGCTGTTGCTGGAGGACGGCTGATGGCGGAAATATGGACGCGCGAGCCGAATGCCGTTCAGGCGTCCGGCTTCCAGTCCCAGCCGAGCGGATCGCCATCCATCACTTCGACCCCCTGCGCCGCGAGTTCGTCGCGCAGGGCATCGGACGTTGCGAAATCCTTGGCCGCGCGCGCTTCCTTGCGGCGGGACAGCACGGCTTCGATCTCGGGCTCGGCAATCGCCGCAGCCTTCGGCCGCAAGCGCAGCGCGCGGCGGTCGAGATCGACCACGCCAAGACCGAGCACCGCGTCCATCGCCGCGAGCGCCGTCAGCTTTTCGGCCGGATCGACCTTCTTGATGGCGAGCGCCTCGTCGAAGATGGTGAGCGCGACAGGCGTGTTGAGGTCGTCCGAAATCGCTGCGTCGAAGCGGGCAATGAGGTTGGCCATCGGCCCCCTCGCCGGAAGGGGAGCCGTCGAAGGGCCAGGCTGCCGGGCTTTCAGCGCTTCGACCGCCATGACCATCCGCTTGAGCCGCGTCAGCGCGGCGCCAAGGCCTTCCCAGCTGAATTCCAGTTCGCTGCGATAATGCGCCTGCAAGCACATCAGGCGATACGCAAGCGGGTGGTAGCCTTTGTCGATCAGCAGTTGCAGCCGAAGGAACTCGCCCGACGACTTGCTCATCTTGCCTGAACGTTCGACGAGGAAGTTGTTGTGCATCCACAGCCTGGCCCCGGAGTGATCGGAGCCGCAGAACGCCTGGTTCTGTGCGATCTCGTTGGGATGGTGGATTTCGCGGTGGTCGATGCCGCCGGTGTGGATATCGAAGGGAAAACCGAGCAGCTTGCCGCTCATCACCGAGCATTCGAGGTGCCAGCCCGGCGCCCCGCGACCCCACGGCGAATCCCATTCCATCTGTCGGCTTTCGCCCGGCGGCGTCTTGCGCCAGATCGCGAAATCCGCGGCGTGGCGCTTGCCTTCTACCGGATCGATCCGCCCTTCGCCCTCATCAGTGGCTGCGCGCGCGAGGCGGCCATAGTCGGCGACCGTCGACACATCGAAGTAAAGGCCGCTGTGGAGTTCGTAGCAGTGCCGGTCCGCGATGGATTTCGCGAACTCGATCATCTGCGGCACGTAGTCGGTGGCGATGGACCAGTGCGCGGGCTGGCAGATGTTGAGCGCCTTGACGTCGGCCCAGTAGGCTTCGGTGTAATGGCGGGCGATATCCCAGATCGACTGCGCGCTCGCCCGCGCCGCCTTCTCCAGCTTGTCCTCGCCCGCGTCGGCGTCGTCGGTCAGGTGGCCGACGTCGGTGATGTTGATCACGTGGGTGAGCTTGTAGCCCTTGAAAGAGAGGGTTCGCCCCAGAACGTCCGCGAAGACATAGGCGCGCATGTTGCCGATGTGCGGGTAGTTATAGACGGTCGGCCCGCAGCTGTAGACCCGCGCCTCGCCGGGATGGACGGGCTCGAAGGTTTCGAGCTGGCGGGAGAGGCTGTTGAACAGCTTGAGCGGCGCGGCATCGGACATGGCGGCGGGGCATAGGTCGATCAGGCGTGGGCGGCAAGCAGCAGCGCCAGCCCAAGCAGCACGAGCGCCATGCCCAGCCATTCGTTGCGGCCCATCGCCTTGCCCGAGAACTTGCGCGAGAGGAGCGCGGCCATCGGCATCTCGATCAGCGCCAGCGTCCGCACATTGGCGGCGGCTGTCAGCGAAAAGGCGATAAACCAGCCGGAGGAGGCCAGCGCGCCCAGAAAGCCGGCGCCGATGCTGGCCCGCCACTCGCGCAGCGACCCCCGGAATGCCTCGCGGTCGCGCAACGCGAGCCAAAGGCCCAGAACCGCGCTCTGGATCGCCAGCGACAGCACCAGCATCGTCAGGCTGCGCAACACGAAGCTGCCTTCCGGCACCGACTCGATCGCGCCGCGAAACGCGATGGCCGAAAGGCCGAACAGCGCGCCGCCGGAAACCCCGGCCAGGATCAGCCTGCCCTCCTTCAGCAGCAGGCCCGCCTCGCCCGGCTTGATCGACGCGAGGACGACGCCGGCCGTCACGACCCCGATCGCGAGCCATGCAAGCGGAGCCAGCAGATCGTTCAGCAACACCACGCCCAGCAGCGCGACGATGACCGGCTCGGTCTTGATATAGGCGTATGCCACGCCGAACGCGCGCGCCTTCATGACGACCAACATCAGCGCCGTAGCGCCGATCTGGCAGAGCGCTCCGGCGGCGCAGCGCAAGGCGGCGCTGCCAGTGATCTCGGGCAAGCCGCTGCCTTCCGCCCACAATGCCATCAGCAGGAACAGCACCGCGAACGGCAGGCCGAATATGAAGCGCACTTGCGTCGCGCCCAGCGTGCCGATCTTGTGCGTCAGGCCCGCTTGCGCACCGTTGCGCAAGACTTGCGCGCCGGCGGCCGCCACGGTGACCGGAATCCAGAGAAACGCTGCGGGCATCGCGGCTATTCCTCGAACATTTCCCGAAGCACCGCGAGCGCTTGCGATAAGCTGTGATCGTCGATCCGGCCCTGCCGGCTGCGCAACCGATGACGATCGACCGTGCGAAGCTGTTCCGCAAGGAGATAGCCATTCCGACTGTCGAACCGTGTCGCGACACGGAAAGGCGCCGCCCTGCTGCCGCTGATCAGAGGCATAATCGTGACGGTATCTAGATGGCGGTTCATCGCATCGGGTGAGACCACCAGGCAGGGGCGGGTCTTCTGGATTTCCCGCCCGACGGTAGGGTCAAGCTCGACGATCCATATCTCACCACGAAGCGCCAGTTGCCGCTTCACCACGTCCAGTCGTCGTCGAAGTCAGAGTGCATATCCAGCCAATCGCGCTCTTCGTCGGTCAATCCGGCAGCGCCGATTTCACGCGCCGATTCCTCCCACCCCTCGCGAACCTTGCGCTTGACCGGCTCGGCGATGACTTTGCCGTCCTCCACGCGCACGTCGATCTTGGCGCCGGAGCTGAGCCCCAACGCATCCAGAATCGGCTTGGGCAGGATCATGCCCGTGGAATTGCCCATTTTACGGAGTGAGGTCTGCATGCACCTACGTTAGCACAATGTAAGCACGCCCTCAACCGTCCTCGAACAGCCCCGCCAGCTGTTCGATCATCGTGCCGCCGAGTTGTTCGACGTCCATGATCGTCACCGCGCGCCGGTAATACCGGGTCACGTCGTGGCCGATGCCGATGGCGACGAGCTGCACCGGCGACTGGCGCTCGATCCAGTCGATCACCTTGCGCAAGTGCGCTTCGAGATAACCGGCGTTGTTCACGCTGAGCGTGGAATCGTCGACCGGGGCGCCGTCGGAAATCACCATCAGGATGCGGCGATCCTCGGGCCGCGCGAGCAGGCGGCTGTGCGCCCAGAGCAGCGCTTCGCCGTCGATATTCTCCTTGAGCAGCCCCTCGCGCATCATCAAGCCCAGGTTGCGACGGGCGTGGCGCCAGGGCTCGTCGGCCTTCTTGTAGACGATGTGGCGCAAGTCGTTCAGGCGGCCGGGGCTCGCGGGCTTGCCGCCGGCGAGCCAGGCCTCGCGGCTCTGCCCGCCCTTCCAGGCGCGGGTGGTAAAGCCGAGGATCTCGGTCTTGACGCCGCAGCGCTCCAGCGTGCGCGCAAGAACGTCGGCGCTGATCGCGGCGATCGAGATCGGGCGGCCGCGCATCGAGCCGGAATTGTCGATCAGCAAGGTGACGATCGTGTCCTTGAACTCGACGTCGCGCTCCTTGTAGCTCAGCGACTGGCCGGGCGAGACGACCACGCGCGCGAGCCGGGCGGCGTCGAGCAGGCCCTCTTCCTGATCGAAGTCCCAGCTGCGGTTCTGCTGCGCCATCAGCCGGCGCTGGAGGCGGTTGGCGAGCCGGGTGACGACGCCCTGCAAGCCCTTCAACTGCGCGTCGAGGTAGGCGCGCAGCCGGGTCAGCTCGTCCTCGTCGCAAAGGTCGGCGGCGCCCACGATCTCGTCGAAGGCGGTGGTGAAGACGCGATAGTCGAAGCTTTCCGGAAGATCGGTCCAGGGCCGGTTCGGGCGGACGGGCAGCATGCCCTCCTCGCCATCATCGCCGTCGTCGGCGTCGTCCATATCGTCGGCGCTTTCGCGCTCGGACTCGCCGTCGCCGTCGTCGCTGCCGTCGCTCTGCTCGGCGGCGGCCTCGTTCGGCTGATCGTCCTCGCCGCTGTTGTCGCCTTCCTCGTCCTGTTCGGTCTCTTCCTCACCGTCGAGATCGTCGCCTTCGTCGGGCGGCAGATCCTGCGGCTCCGCCCTCGTCAGCTCTAGGTGCTTGAGCATGTCGAGCGAAAGCGACTGGAACGCGCGCTGATCGTCGAGCGACGCCGCCAGCGCGTCGAAATCGGCCGATGCCTTGTCCTCGATCCAGGTGCGCAGCATTTCGACGCCGGCCCGCGCGGCGGGCGGGATATCCTGTCCAGTAAGCCGCTCGCGCAGCAGCAGCGCCAGCGCCGCCTGCACCGGCACTTCGTCCGCCGTCTTCGCGCGCGTCACCGGGTCGGCGCCCATCCGCACCATCATCGCCGCGTCGAGATTGTCGCGCATCCCGGCGTAGGCGTTCGAACCCAGCGCCTCATAGCGCACCAGTTCCACGGCGTCGTAGCAGGCGCGCGCATCGGGCTCGACCGGCGCATGACGCGCGTGGAGCACCTCGTTGTGATGGCGCAGCTTGAGCGCGAAGCTGTCGGCAAAACCGCGCGCTTCCATCGCCGCCGCGCGCGGCACGTTGCGGCCCGGCATCGGCACGCGGAACGTCCGCCCCGACTGGCTCGGCGCATCGGCCGTGAAGTTCACCTCCACCTCGGCGTCGTGCGCGATCGCGCGCGATGCGCCGGTGAGGACGGACTTGAAGCGGTCGGCTGGCGTTTCGTCGGACATGAAGACCTAGATCGATTGGCCCGTCTTGGCCCAATCGGCCAGGAACCCTTCAATGCCCTTGTCGGTCAGCACGTGCTTGAACAGCGAGCGTATGACCGCCGGCGGCATCGTCGCGACATCGGCGCCGATCCGTGCGCATTCGAGCACGTGGACGGGGTGGCGGATGCTGGCGGCAAGGATCTGCGTTTCAAAGGCATAGTTGTCGTAGATCAGGCGGATGTCGCGGATCAGGTCCATGCCGTCGAAACCGTTGTCATCGTGCCGGCCGATGAACGGCGAAATGAAGGTCGCGCCCGCCTTCGCTGCGAGCAGAGCCTGATTCGCGGAGAAGCAAAGCGTCACGTTGACCATCGTGCCGTCGCCGGTCAGCTTCTTGCAGGTCTTCAGCCCATCGATGGTCAGGGGCACCTTGATGCAGACGTTGTCCGCGATCTTGCGCAGCACGTCCGCCTCTCGCATCATCTCCGCATGGTCGAGCGCGACGACTTCGGCGCTGACCGGGCCGTGGGTCAGGGCGCAGATTTCCTTGGTGACTTCGATGAAGTCACGCCCGGCTTTCTGGATCAGCGAAGGGTTGGTGGTCACCCCGTCGAGCAAGCCGGTCTCGGCCAGGTCGGCGATTTCCTTGGTGTCGGCGGTATCGACGAAGAACTTCATGGCGGCTCCTGCGCGGGCGGGCGGCGCGCGTGGCGGCGCGCCGTAAGGACGAGTCTGGCCGCGCTATAGGCCCGGCGTCGTCCGCCTGCCAGTGCTAGCGCATCCGCAGCGCCGCGATCAAATCGCGGTCCCCGGTAGCTTCGGGGTTGGCGCGGATTTCGGATTCGGCATGGCCGATCTCGTACCAGATGGCGTTGTCGGCGCTATTCGCCAGCGCGTGAGCAACGTCGCGCAAGTCCACCCCGGAAAGCGCCATCACCGCCTGCCCGATCAGCGGATCGTCGGCCACGCGCATCGTTTCTTCCAGTGCCGGGATCATGGCGTTCACGAGCGCCGGCCCCATGCGCTGGCGCAGGAAGCTCGTCGCCTCGGTCGGGCCGCCGCGTAGCAGGGCGACCGCGTTCTCCGGCCCGATCGCCCGGACCGCGTCCGCGACCACCGGCGCTGCCCGGCGAGCACCATCTTCGGCGAACCGGTTCAGGCGCCGCTGCAATTGCTGGCGGAAGGGACCGGAGGTCAAAATGCCTTGCAGGATGCCTCCTCGGCTTCCGAACAGAACCGGCAGCTCAATGCGCGCCACCGCGCTGTTCCAGAAGCCGTCGGGCGCGGTAAGCCGCGCGAAGGCGTTCTGCGAGGCAATCGTCAGCAGCCGCTCGACGGCGTTGATATAGCCGCGCCGCTCCATCGAAGCGCAGCCCGGGAGCACCAGCAAGCCGATCAGCGCGGCACCGGCCAGCAGGTCGCGGCGGGCAAAAGAGGACGGTACGGGCGCGGGCATGCGGCTCTCCTTGATGCGATACGACAGGTACGTGCCCAATTCGGCATCGGATGGCTATAGGCGGCAAGGATGAATCGCGTTCGACTCCTTGTATTCAATGCCGCGCTCGGCGTGCTCGACTACCGCGTGCCGCCCGGAATGTCGGTTGAACCGGGCTCGATCGTGCTCGCCCCGCTTGGCCCCCGGCAGATCCTCGGCATCGTCTGGGAAGCGGAACGCCTGGATGCGAAAGAGGTGCCCGAGGCTAAGCTGCGGCCGCTAATGGAAGTCCTGCCCGTGCCGCCGCTCCGCGCGCCGCTGCGGCGGCTGATCGAGTGGACGGCGGACTATTACTGCGCGCCGCTGTCCGCCGTCGCGCGGATGACCCTATCGAGCGGCGCCGCGCTCAAGGGTGGCGGGACGACGACCGAGTACCGCCTTACCGGGGCCGAACCCGCGCGCCTGACCCCGCAACGCGCCGCCGCCCTCGATGCGCTTCACGGCGAACAGGCGACCATCCGCGAGCTGGCGGAGATCGCCGGCGTTTCCGATGGCGTACTGCGCGGGATGGTCGGCGCCGGCCTGCTGGAACCGGTAGTGGTGGACATCGACCGCCCCTACCCGCGCGCGCTCCCGGACTTTGCCGAGCCAGACCTAAGCCCCGATCAGCGCGCCGCCGCCGAGGCGTTCGTAGGCGCGGTGGAGCAAGGCGGCTTCGCCCCGTTCCTGCTCGATGGCGTGACCGGATCGGGCAAGACCGAATGCTACTTCGAGGCCGTCGCCGCCGCCCTGCGTGCCGGACAGCAAGTGCTGGTGCTGCTGCCCGAGATCGCGCTTACCGAGAACTTCTTGCGCCGCTTCGAAGCGCGGTTCGGGGTGCCGCCGGTGCTGTGGCACTCCTCGCTCAAGTCAACCGAGCGGCGCCGCGCGTGGCGCGCGATCGCCTCGGGCGAAGCGCAAGTCGTGGTCGGCGCCCGCTCAGCGCTGTTCCTGCCTTACGCGCGGATGGGGCTGATCGTGGTGGACGAGGCGCACGAGACCTCGTTCAAGCAGGACGACGGCGTCCGCTACAACGCGCGCGACGTCGCGGTGATACGTGCGCGCTTCGAGCAAGTGCCGGTGATCCTGGCCAGCGCCACGCCGGCACTCGAATCGATGCAGCTCGCCGAAGCCGGAATCTATCGCCGCATCGAGCTGCCCGCGCGTTTTGGCGGCGCGACGCTGCCGCACATCGACATCCTCGACTTGCGCGAGGAGCCGCCCGAGCGCGGCCGCTGGCTCGCACCCCGGCTGGTGGCCGAGATGAAGACGCGGCTGGAGCGGGGCGAGCAGTCGCTGCTGTTCCTCAACCGGCGCGCCTATGCGCCGCTGACTTTGTGCCGGCACTGCGGCTATCGCCTCCAGTGCCCGAACTGCACCGCTTGGCTGGTCGAGCACCGACTCTCGCGCCGCCTCGCCTGCCACCATTGCGGACATGAAGTGCCGGTGCCGGAGGCGTGCCCGGAATGCGGCACGCCCGACTGCCTCGTCGCCTGCGGTCCCGGCGTGGAGCGGATCGCCGATGAAGTGGCCGAGCTGCTGCCCGAAGCGCGGGTGGCTCTCGTCACTTCGGACACGCTCAATACGCCCGAGAAGGTCGCCGAGTTTGTCGCCGCTGCCGAAGGGAAACTGGTGGACGTCATCATCGGCACCCAGCTCGTCACCAAGGGCTATCACTTTCCCGAGCTTACCCTGGTGGGCGTGGTCGATGCCGACCTCGGCCTCGAAGGTGGAGACTTGCGCGCCGGAGAGCGGACCTATCAGCAGATCGCCCAAGTGGCGGGCCGCGCCGGACGCGGCGAGAAACCCGGCGAAGTGCTGATCCAAACGCGCCACCCCGAAGCCGCCGTTATCGCCGCGCTGGCCGCCGGAGACCGCGACGCGTTCTACTCGGCCGAAACCGAATCGCGGCGCGAGGCGGGTGCCCCGCCCTTCGGCCGCTGGGCCGCCATCATCGTCTCCTCGGAGGACGAAGCCGAAGCCCGCGACGCCGCCCGCGCCATTGGCGGCGCCCGCCCCGATCACCCGGACGTCGCCATCCTGGGCCCCGCCCCCGCGCCGATGGCGCTGCTGCGCGGCCGCTACCGCTACCGGTTGCTGATCAATGCGCGGCGTTCGGCGGAATTGCAGAAGATCATCGGCCAGTGGCTCGGACGCTTCCAGTTCCCGGCGAGCGTGCGGGTCAACATCGACGTCGACCCTTACAGCTTCGTTTGAGTAGCCTGAGCAAAACCCGTGATCTTTCCGTTCAGCTCGCATCCCAATCCGTTCGTGTCGGTGTTTAGCTGGCTATGCCTGACATAGCAGCGGTACGGATCGGATGGGGCCTCAGGGGTCGGGGAAGTGCGAGGTCCGGTTCAGCTTGTCCATGACCTCGTCCAGCGGCTCGACCACGGTAACGCTGCGCCCTTCGCCGAAGCGGATGCGGGTGCCGTCGGTCACGGGCGAGATGAAGGACACTTGCGAGGCGTTGATAACGGTGGCCACCCGGTCTGAGTTGGTCAGCTTCACGAACATTCGCGTCTCCCGATCTTGTGGAAGGCGATGATAGCCGCCCCGCCGCCGATTGCCACTGCCCGGTGCAGCAGGCCGTCGCGGAATGAATGGAGCGGCCCGGTTTCCCTGCTAAAGTGCCGCCCGGACAGCTCATCGGAAGGATTGCAGCTTATGCTCACCGTGCACCACCTGGGCCTGTCCCAGTCCGAACGCATCGTTTGGCTCTGCGAGGAATTGGAAATCGACTACCAGCTCAAGCTCTATCAGCGGCGAGCCGACAACCGCTTGGCGCCCGACACGTACAAGGCATTGCACCCGATGGGCATAGCTCCGGTCATCACGGACGGTGCGATCACGCTGGGCGAGAGCGGGGCGATTTGCGAATACGTGTCGCGCAAATACGGCGGCGGTCGGCTGGAACCGGCGATCGACAGCCCGGACTTTGCCGATCACTTGTATTGGTTTCACTGGTCCAACGCGACCTTCATGGCCGGGAAGCTGATGCAGCTCGCCTTGGTGATGGCCGGCGGCGGCAGCGAGGTTCCCGGCTTCGTCACCGACCGCGACCGCCGGGCGTACGAGATGATGGAGCGGCGCTTGTCCGAAAAGCCGTTCTTCGGCGGGACGCAGCTTACCACGGCCGACATCATGATGGGATTTCCGCTCACTACGATGGCCAAGTTCGGCTCTGCCCCGCCAGCGAGCTACCCGCCGATTGACGCGTATGTCGCGCGCATCCAGCAGAGGCCGGCCTATCGGCGCGCCATGGAGAAGGCCGAGCCGGAACTCTTCGCCCAGCTGCCATGATGCGGCTCAACCCTTCCCGCCCTCGCCCCGCTCTCGCTCCAGCAGTTCGCGCTTGATCTCCAGCCCATAGGCATAGCCGCCCAGCGTGCCGTCGCTGCGGATCACGCGATGGCAGGGGATCAGCACCGCGACGTTGTTGGCGCCGTTGGCCGATCCCGCCGCGCGCACCGCGCCGGGCTTGCCCACGGCCGCCGCGATTTGCGCGTAAGAGCGCGTCTCTCCCGGAGGTATGCGCTGAAGCTCGCGCCAGACCGCTTCCTGAAAGGCGGTGCCCTGCACGTCGAGCGGGATGTGCACCGATTCGCCGGGCTTCTCGACTGCTGAGACCACCGCTTCCAGCAGCGACGCCATGGCCTCGCCACTTTGGACCACCTCCGCATGTGGGAAGCGACGCGCCAGTTCCTCCGCGCCCTCGTTGAAGGAGAGGCGGCAGACGCCCTTGTCGGTTGCGGCGACGAGCATCTGCCCGAGCGTCGTCGGCACCACCGCCCAGCGGATCGTCACCCCGCGTCCACCGTCCCGCCAGGCCGAGGGCGCCATCCCGAGCCGCCCTTCGCTTGCCGCGTAGAACCGCGAAGGCGCGCCGAACCCGGCGTCATAGACTGCATCGGTCACGCGCCCGCCCGCGCTCAGGGCGTCCTGCGCGCGCTCGACCCGCAGCGCCCGGACATATGCGGCGGGCGACAGGCCGACCGCCCGCTTGAACAGGCGCTGGAAATGCGTGGGGCTGTAACCCGCGTTGGCCGCGAGTTCGTGAAGCGAAGGCGCTTCCGAGACCGTACCCAGCCATTGCAGCGCAACTGCCACCGCCGCCTCGTCGCGCGACACATCGCCGGGGCGGCAGCGCAGACAGGCGCGCAGCCCCGCCGTTTCCGCCTCGGCTGGACTCGCATAGAAGCGCACGTTCTCGCGGCGCGGTGGGCGCGCGGGGCAAGAAGGCCGGCAGTAGATCCCGGTGGAATGCACCCCCGTCACGAAGGCGCCGTCGAAGCGCCGGTCCTTGGCGAGCGCGATGCGCCAGCGGGCTTCGTCGTCGGCGGGGGCTTCGCGGATCACGGCGTCAGCATACATGGGCTCGCTCCTTTGCGCGACCGTCGTGCCATGCCAATCCACCGCGCGCGTCCCGCTGCTTGCGGTCAAAGCCGCGCCGCCTGTAAGCAGTCGCGCCAAGGAGGACCGGATGATCCGTTTGCTGGCCGCGATCGCGGCGCTTCTCGCGATAATCGCCGCGAGCACTGCCCACGCCGACCCGGCGGACATCGCCGCCACGTCGCGCAGCGTTGTGCGGGTGGTGCTGATTGGCGAGGAAGAAGGAGAGCTCGGGCTGGTCGGCCACGGCTCCGGCGTCGCGGTTGCACCTGACACGATCCTTACCAACGCGCATGTGATCGAGGCGGCGGAGGAAGACGACCGGATCCGGATCGGCATCGTCCCTTCGCAGGGGAAAGGTGGCTGGTTCGCGCGCGTGCTGGCGGTCTCGCGCGGCAACGACCTGGCGCTGCTCAAGCTCACCGAGCCAGGATCGCTGCCTGTTGCGACACTGTTTACCGGCGCGGTCACCGATGGCGAGGACGTGTTCGCCGTGGGCTATCCGGGCGGCGTCGACCTCGCCCAGGGCTTCAGCATGAACGACATGGTCACGCCCGCTACGCCGGTGAAGACGCGCGGGACGGTGTCGGCGGGCCGATCTTCCAAGCAGTTCGACACGATCCTCCACACCGCTCCCATCGGCGCGGGCAACAGCGGCGGGCCGCTGCTCGACACCTGCGGCCGGGTCATCGGAGTGAACAGCTTCGGCACGCTGTCCGACGGCAGCGATTCGGAGTTCTTCTTCGCGGTCTCCATGCGCGAGATCGCGCGCTTCCTGCTGCGATCGCAAGTCAAGGCGCCGACCACTGGCGCGCCGTGCCGCAGCATCGCCGACGCCGATCGGGCCGAGGCCGAACGGCTCGCCGGCCAGCGCGAGCAATCCGCCGCGGCCGAGCGAACCGCCGCTGCCGCGCAGGCGAAGGCCGAGCGCCAGGCCCAGCTCGAAGTGATCGGCGAACGCGAGAACGGCATGGCGCTGGCGGGCGTCGCGCTCATGCTGGCCCTCGTCGCCGGCGGATCGGCATTCATGCTCGCGCAGAGAGAGCGCAAGCGCGAAACCTGGATCGCCGGGGCGCTGGGCGCGTTGCTGACCATCGGCGCGGCCGTCGCATGGATGGCCCGGCCCTCGCTGACCGAGATCGATTCGCGCGCGGCCGAGCTGGTTGCCAAGGGCGACGCCAAGGCCGCCGCGCCCACGGCTGCCTCGGGCGAGCTGGTCTGTGTGCTGGATACCTCGCGCAGCCGCGTGACGGTGTCCGACACCTCCGACGTGCCGCTCACCTGGAGCGAAAGCGGCTGTGTGAACCAGCGCAGCCAGTATGGCCTCGGCACCGAAGGCTGGTCGCGCGTGCTGGTGCCCAATGGCGAGGACACGGTGACGGTGGCCAGCTTCGATCCGGCAACTGGTGCATATCGGACCGACCGCTATCTGCTCGGCATCGACGACATGGCAAGGTTGCGCGCCCAGCGCGAGAAGCTGGTGGCTCCCGCATGCGGCGCCGGCGAAGAGGCGGCGCGCAAGCTCGGCGCCGATCAGGCGGCCCTCACCGCCCTGCTTCCCGCCACTCCCAACGAGCGGCTGGTCTACAATTGCCAGACCGCCCGATGACCGGATCTGTCCGATAGCTGCCCCACCCGCCTTGCATCGTGTGACAATCGTCGCTATGCGCGCCCCCGTCTGCGGGACGCCGCGCGGTTCCCGCGTGGGCTCAGCGCCCGCTCATCCGGTAAGAGGGAACCGACGCGCGTGGAGAATTCCGGCGGCATTACGGCGAGCTTGCAGGGGCGTTACGCGTCCGCGCTCTTCGATCTGGCGAGCGAGCAAGGCTTCGTCACCGCGGTCGAGAGCGATCTCGACAAGCTGGGCGAGGCGCTGAAGGGCTCCGACGATCTCGCTGCGCTGATTCGCAATCCGAAAGTCGGCCGTGACGCCGCCGCCAAGGCGATGGAAGGCGTCGCCGGCGTGCTCGGCCTGTCCGAGCTGACCCGCAACTTCATCGGCGTGCTCGCGGCCAACCGCCGCCTGTCCGCCCTTCCCGAAATCGTCCGCGCCTTCGCTACGATCGCCGCCGCCCAGCGTGGCGAGGTGACCGCCGAAGTGACCAGTGCCCACGCGCTCAGCGACGATCAGCTGACCCTGCTCGCGCAGAAGCTGAAGGCGCGCGAAGGCAAGGAAGTGAAGATCAAGGCGAGCGTCGATCCCGAGATTCTCGGTGGCCTCGTCGTCCGGATCGGCAGCCGTCAGATCGACAGCTCTATCCGCACCCGTCTCAACACGCTCGCGAACGCGATGAAAGGCTAAAAGGCTCAAACGATGGATATCCGCGCCGCAGAAATCTCGAAGGTCATCAAGGACCAGATCGCCAACTTCGGCACCGAGGCCCAAGTCTCGGAAGTCGGCTCGGTGCTGTCGGTCGGTGACGGCATCGCCCGCATCCACGGTCTCGACAGCGTCCAGGCGGGCGAAATGGTCGAGTTCGCCAATGGCGTGAAGGGCATGGCGCTGAACCTCGAAGCCGATAACGTCGGCGTCGTGATCTTCGGCTCGGACGCCGAGATCAAGGAAGGCGACCAGGTCAAGCGGACCGGCACCATCGTCGACGTTCCCGTCGGCAAGGGTCTGCTCGGCCGTGTCGTGGACGGCCTCGGCAACCCGATCGACGGCAAGGGCCCGATCGTCGCCGAAAAGCGCAGCCGCGTCGAGGTCAAGGCGCCCGGCATCATCCCGCGCCAGTCGGTGTCGGAGCCGGTGCAGACCGGGCTCAAGGCGATCGACGCCCTCGTCCCCGTCGGTCGCGGCCAGCGCGAGCTGATCATCGGCGACCGCCAGACCGGCAAGACCGCCGTCGCGATCGACACCTTCATCAACCAGAAGGAAGCGCACCAGGGCACCGACGAGAAGGCGAAGCTCTATTGCATCTACGTCGCCGTCGGCCAGAAGCGCTCGACCGTGGCGCAGATCGTCCGC
>VFQT010003356.1_pt1 | contig 14712 bp, 19 predicted proteins | sample 3512381 | NCBI WGS metagenome assembly VFQT01 (sample SAMN10412376, study PRJNA504923) | tailings metagenome | isolation source: Relicate 2 Philex TSF3 active mining site | place: Philippines: Tuba, Benguet | collected 2017-08-29 | reverse complement strand
ACATTATGATTTTCACTCAAATATTTAGATGAATTTTTTAATTGAATTAAAGTTCGTTCAAGATCATCTATTTCCTGTGGTAGCGTAAATATTGTTATAACGGTTTTCATTTATATTTATCCAACATTAATTGTTTTAGGTGCGGATCTCTATCATATTGATGAACTACATAGAAAGGATTACCCCTACTATTACATATCAAATCACCATTCAAAATAGGTATTGGTTCAGTTAGTTTACCCGCAAACTCATCTCGTTTACACCAGACTGTTCCCAATTGTGTAATAAATCCAACTTCTTGATGCATAAACTCCACAATTCGTTTAAAATGATTTAACCTAATTAAAACATTATATGCAGCCTGATCGGATAATTGATCTGGGTTTGATGTAGTTTTAGACCATCGATATATTTCTATGAATAAATCTCTTAACGCATAACCCATCCCCAAAATTGTTCCAGCACAATATGAAACATTATCACTATTCCAAGTCCATTCGAGTGGAAAGGTAGTTCCTGAATTCACACATGCCCATGGATCATCTTTAAGTTTAATACATTCAGAAAAAGCATATATCTCTTTACTGTAAGAATGCGATAATTCTTCATCTACCCACTCCTTTGGATTTCGTTGAAAAATAACATCCTTTATATCAGTCCAAAATACGGGTTGCTTTGAATATTCTGTATTTAATAGTAGTGAGTATGCATCAATAAATCTCTGCAGTATGATGTGTTCTTTTAAATTACTTTTAAACAGTTCCCAACCATTTGATTTTAGGTACTGTATTACATCATCACTAACATCATAAACCAACGCAACCTTTTGATCTAAATACCCACTTTGATTTAATGATTGGACAAATGGCCGTATATCATTTACATTATAATTTGTAATTGCAGTTAAAATTATCATAGTGTTACTAATGTATGTTCTTTTAATCCAGTCACAATTTCAAATGACTCCCAGCTATCGGGAACTTCCCAATGTTCACATAATTTATCATTTTGTATTATTTCATATCCACCAATCTGCATTACAAATTGCATCAAATAGTCTTGCCATCCTATTATTGAGCTTGTAGATTTTAAATAATCATAATATTCTATTAATAATGGTCTAGTCTTTTCCCAAGATTCGATCATTTCGACTCTGTTAAAAATGGTTCCACCACCCGCCCCATATCCAGGTGAATTCCCAACTCCACCATTTTTACTTATAAAGTTTACAAATTCAGTTGGTATATAATTTGCTCTAAAAACACCAGACGGTGATGGTGATGTTGGGTGTATCGCCATAGAAAATGTTTGGTTTAATATAGATATTGGCTTTAATACAAAATCATCCTCTTCCATTAATAGAATATAAGTTGAATCTGTTTTTAGGCACGCAGCGTATAAACGATCCATCCATTCAACCGATGACTCAATAGGCCAACAATCCCTTCCTAAATTTCTATCACCAAAATTACCACAATATCCTAATTGAAATGAGTTTACACTTAATGTGTAACCATTTTCAACACAAATTCTATCATAGGTTTCAATATCACCCTCATAATCCACATTTATAAAAATATCAGCATCTGGATAAAATTTCTTTAATGTTCCAACTGATTTACTACCTGCTTCCCAATTTCTCCACGCCCATAAATAACCACTTATTAATTTACTCATAATGTTAATACCAAACTTTAAATTCTCGTAATAGTCTAAAATTCATATCATTAGACTTATACACATATTTATATAAATTCTTTTTTTGTAAAATATTTGTGAAATTTCTTTCAGCAAAATAAATAAAACGCTCATCCCTTATAATATCACAAAAGACATCAAATATATCTGTTAACAACAGATCGCAGTTTTTTTGATTAGATACCATTAAATTGTCATCGATAATATTTGAACCATTCCAATGGTGATTAGTTACATTAATTTTGGCTAAGTCTAAATTTGAAAGATTGAGTGGAATATCCCAACTTAAGTCAAATCGACTTCTAACAATGCAATCGTATTCAGTTTCAATTAAATTATACCCACATTGCCACGAATAAAACATAGGTAATGATGTAAAATTACCAGCAACATCATACTCTTTAATCGGTCTAGCCATATCATCATTTACAGATGTTACATTTTCTTTATACTTTGTAAATTTGAATGGGTCTTCGCAGATATACTTTATTGGATTATAAGTATCTAAAACAATATCAGATTCAGCATCGTTCCAATAGTGTAAATAAACATCTGCACCATAGTTTTGTATAAATGGTTTCCAATAACTTTCGTATGCTTCTTTAACTTTTCGTGGTAATCCGTTTAAAACAAGTGCTACTTTCATAGTTAATTTATTAAGGTTAGCGGATAAAATATAATATACCCATTTGGAATTCCCTTTTCTTCTATTCTATTAACTCCGTGCGAAAACATTGAACTATATTTTAGTTTATAATCTTTAATTGTAAACCCATCTAATCTGAATGGTTCTAAAAATGTAATTTGATTTAAAAATAAATCTTCTCTGGTTATTTCATTTACTACATCAAATCGGTGTGGGCTTGAATGATACATTTTATTATTTATTATACCATTTGAAATTGCAGCGTGTGCAACTATGGTTCTATTTTTAATTCTCATAGGAATTGTACTCCATTCACCGCAATAGTAAAATAAATTAGGATACTCATTAAAATCTAATAAAATGCTGTCAATCGATTTTTCATCATATATTACATAATCATCCTCTATTAAAAAAACCAAATCACTAACCCCACCATCAATATCAAGTCCAAATTTCCAACTTGTATACGATCCACCAAGATTTTCTTTAAATGAAATATTAATTAAATCGTTAGAATATTCACTTAAAATATCTCTGTATTCTTCATAATAGTCTTCGTTTTGAAAAGTTACCACAAAGTAAAACTTAAATAATCGATGTTTATATCGTTCTAAATATTCTAACTGCTTTTTAAAGTAATATAATTTATCATCTGATATATTGGATACTTGAACTGGCCGATCCCCAATGTATAATGCACATATTACTGATATTTTTTTAGAGTTATCGTTCATAAATCATTTCTATATATTTTCTACCACGAATGGTTTTCACATTTCCATTTTGAACAAACCCAAGATCTAGATAAAGGTTTTTAGCAAAATTATCATCAAATACCCAAAGAGATGCATATTTCTTATCCTTTAAATAAATATTGTACGCAGATCTAGCGTAACCTTTACGCCTGTGATTGGGGTGAATATCAACCCCAACCACATATCCGTCCGTTCTGATATAACCAACTGATTCGTTATCTACTTCTATAATGTACCATATTGGGTCTGTTTTAAAAAACCAATCAGTACACTGTTCTAATGTAAATATAGAATCATTTTCTAAATTTATTCTAGTTGTCTCATCATTTCTAACTTCTAGCAAAAATGATAAGTCTAAATTATTTAGTCGTCTTAATTTCATTTTGAAATTTTACCAACCCTTTTTAATACAATCTACAATATACTGTCTCTCTTCTTCGGATACCCACCATCCAACTGGTATAGATACAACTTTACCGATTGTCTGCTCGAGTGTTGGAAGTGGAGATCTAAATTCTCTAACGGCAGTATGTTTATCATTTCGCTCGTGTACTTGTGATACAACAATACCACACGAATTCATCCATCGATAAAATCCATCTCTATCATCTACCAACATACTATAAATCCAAAATGAGGATTTATGGTTTGGTTTTCTTTCTAATAGAGTCACGCCTTTAACCCCATCTAATTCTCTATCGTAGAACATAGCATTTTCTCTATGCGTAGATAGTATCTTATCAACATCTTTTAAGTTTTCCATACCGATAGTGGCACATACATCATTCATATGAAATTTATATCCCCACTCTAATATATCAGCTTCGCATCTAAAATCTTTTCGGTTTCCTTCACGATCGATACCATACCATCTAATTAACTTTGATCTATTATATAGTTCTTGATTTGGTAGTATTAAAACTCCACCATCAACCGATGTAATGTGTTTTATTGCTTGTAGCGAATACATAACAATGTTTCCGTGATTCCCTAACTTTTTACCATTGAACTCCGATCCAAACGAATGGGCACCATCTTCAATTATAGCGGGTTCAAACCCATACAATTCAAGTGATTTTTTTTGTATACTTTTTAATCTATCCAAGTCAATAGGATAACCACCCCAGTGAACTGCCATTATAGCTTTTGTAGTGGGAGATAGTTTGCGTTCTAGATCATCCAAATCCATATTCAATGTTTTTGGGTCTATATCAACCCACTTTATTTTTAAGTGGTTTGCCAATATTGGCCAATTTGATGCAGTGCACGTAAGCGGCGTAGCTAACACTTCATCACCGATTGAGATTCCAGGCCAGTTTATACTATTGGAAGTAGAATAACCATCGGCTGAAATAATACTTGTTGGTTTTTTTAATAAGTGAAGTGCTAGGTGTAAACCAGCTGTTCCTGAATTTAGAGTAACCACTCTATCGTTATTAAAATAATTTCTTAGTCTATCTTCAAACTCTTCAACTTTTGGCCCTTGTCCAATATACCCACTATCCAAAACTTTACCAACCTCGTGCTTGGCGTTTGGATTCATATGTACTTTAAATAATTGTATTGGTTTATTTATATTGCTCATAATAACTCTTTATATTGTTCTATGTAATCCGAGCATACACCTATAAAAAGTTGATCTATAACATCATCTGTAATATGAGATGCAGTTTCGGGTAATACCGCAATTGCATTATTACAAAGGATTCCAGGATATGCCCAAATGTAACCATTATTTGTAATTGTAACTTTATCGCTTTCGTGCCAGAACACATTTAAAACTTGAAAAATACCCCACTCTAATGCTTGAAAGTTTTTTGCGTGTAACCATAGGGCACTATTCATTAAAAATTCAGCATCTATCTTAAACTCTGGTGAGTCGTGACCTAAGAAAAAGTCATCCCCAAACTTCCAAAAGTCAACTTCAACATCAAAACCCTTACCAATTGCCTGCATTATGTATTCAGGTTTGTTTTCTAGTTCTGGTATTCTGCCTTTTAAATTCCCTCTATGTGATATGAGTATCTTTGTGTCCATTTTATTTTTTATCGTTTATATACGTTTGTAAATCTTCGGGAGTTCCCAATCCCATCATTTTGGTTATATGGTGTGTTTTAATTAATTTACCATCACCTATTGCTTCATTAAACACAGGAGCAGTGTAAAATTCATTGTTTACTCTTATATTTTTCTCTATCATCTGCTCTGCATATTTAACATAATCACTCCCCCGTTTCCAATAATAAATTCCAACTGTCGCAATGTTAGAAATCGGGTTCTTCTCTGCAACTTCAGTTACATAACCCACATCATTTACTTTAACAAATGACCACTTGGGATGGGTTGCAGTAAATGTAACAATACCACCATCTGAATTTGATTCATTCATTTTATACATAAATTCATTAGAATCCCAATCCACCCACTGATCTGAATTAGCCATAATAAGTGGATTTTCATTATTTATAAATTCTTTTGCTAGTAATGTTGTACACGCTGCACCTTCAGTAATACCATCAACTTCAACAATACTACAATTTGGTGTTATTAAATTTAAAAGGGTATCTAAATTGTACCTCTCTCTATGTGATTTTTGAACAACGTAAATGTAATTTGCATCAATGTTTAGATTTTCAACCACAAGTTGTATCATTGGCTTACCCATAACATCTATAAGTGGTTTGGGAAATGTATAACCAGCCTTTTCAAATCTACTTCCAGCTCCTGCCATTGGAACTAATACATTTAATTTATCATCACTCCATTTTGGTTTCATATTTTTAATAGTATTTTCATTCAATATATCATAAATTTTTGTAATTGTCAAATCATCTTTATTATCCACTCTTAAAACATTACAATTTGCTCTACTTGCAGCCATAAGTCCATTTGGTGAATCTTCAACAATTAATGTTTCTTCAGGTAATACACCCATCATAGACATTGCTTTCCAATATATTTCAGGATGTGGTTTAGAATTTCTAACATCTTCATTAGAAAGTATTATATCCATAAACTGAATTAATCCAATTTTGGATAACATTATCATTACTGATTTGCGTATAGAATTGGAACAACACCCCAATTTATATCCACTTTTAACCAACTCCTTGAATAGTTGAATTAATCTTTCATCCTCTTTTAATTCAGATATAGAATTTAATGTGAGGTGTTGCTTTCTAACCCAAATTTCATCATACAATTCAGGTGATAAACCTTTGTTTCTTGTAAGTAGTTCTAACTTCTGTGTCGTCTTTAATCCATCGTAGATTGATAAATGTTCCGATTCGGTGATAACATACTTTTCATCAATTTCACCCAATGCCCGATTGAGTGTATTATAATGAATTTGTTTTGCATCTACCAAAACACCATCTAAATCAAATAATATCAGTTTGTAACCCATATTTTACTAAATCGACGTGTTTAAAAAGACCCTCGCCGTGAGCGACTTTAAATTCCTGTTCAGCCCACCACTTACTTATATTACCTTCCAATCGTATACCATCGCCAGCAAACGGTGTTACTGTATCGATATAAAACTCTTTCTTATACATTGTTGGATTATTCGTCCAATTACCCCACCGTGAGGTGGTAATAAAGTATTCACCTCTTTTTTGTATTTTATCGGGGAATGATTCCGCAGGATCTAACCAATGTAACGAATCCAATAGATGCGGTGAATGACACCCAATCTCATCATCCCAATACGTTAGTTCGTTTCCTTTATGACGAAATGAAAAATGCGGATACCCAGGTTGTGTTCTATGACGATATCTAATGGCATCGAAACCATCATCCAACAATTCAATACCACTTTCTAAACGTTCACGTGTAACCCGTTTTGATTCAATCAACTGCCAATCGTGTTCTAATATCAGAACATTAGGAGTTTTACTGTTTTTCGTTAACTCCAAAAACCCATTACCAATTCCAATATTATCGCTCAATCCGATGTAAGGTAAACCAAAGTGATTCGCAATTTGTTCATCTTCCTCACTCACTTGTTGAAACAAAATAGTTACATCATTCACCAACTCTAATAACCCATTCATATAATAGGTGTGTAGTGTATCAACTAGAGTTTGCCCACTACCCCACGCCAAAATACCTATGCTTAAATTTAACTTATTCATTTAAATTTCCATAAATGATTCATCCACTCAGTTAAATCGGAATCTGTTATTTCCCTAACCCATGGTATAGAAGTATCTGCAGATGATGACATTTTAGTTTTAATTTTCATACCATCTAATTCATAAATAGGACTTCCATACTTGTGTATAAAATTATCACCATAATAAATTTTTATAGATTCTGGTATTGGAATCCACAATGATTTATGAAATGTAAATAAACAAGCCCATCCCCCTTTATTATGAGATCCATATTTTCTTAAATGCAGTTCACCCGATTCTTCTCTTTCGTAATTATCAGATGATGTGCCAATAAACCCCCATTGTTCAAATGGATCTGCTAAACCTTCTATAAATTCAAAATATAAATCTACATCAAAAAGGATATCATCATTAGATATTGTAATATAGTTTTCTTTAGAAAGTTCAACTCCTAAATTCCACGATGGGTTTACATATAAATTCGATTCGGATTGTATCAAATTTATTTTTTCGTTCATTTTAAATTCAGCAGGTCTATTTAAAAAATCGTTATCAATTAATATAACTTCTTTTACATATTTGGAATCACAGTATCGTTGTATTAATTCACATACATCGGGACCTTTCCAAATCGTTGGTATTATAACGGAAAATTGTTTCATAATTCGTAATGTTGAATAAATTGTTGCGGTGTTATAACATTAAGTAGTTGATCTCTATATGATAAGAAATCGTCGTAAGTTAATGTAGTTGTACCTGTTGGTACTTTATATATCAAATTGTTACCACGTCGGATCACCGCACATCCGTAATCGGTATCAATCGTATGTATTTCTAAATCATCTACACTCATTCTTAATTCGGCAATAGATTTCCAAACATCACCCGTCCACGCACCTTCAACGGGATATCTCAACTGCATTTGATATGTTCCGGGTAGAATATCGTGACAAATAATGGTTCCGTTATCATTTAAATGTTTTAACGAATTATGAATATCCTTTGTTAATTGCTCGTGTAAATGTAAACCATCAATAAATATTATATCAAATTTAGAGTCTGATGCTAATTGTTCAAAGTATTCATCAGAAGTCAAATGAAAATCAGCTTCAACGTTTATATCTGGATCAACTGAAACTTTATAATTACAATTTATTTTATTAAAATTATTTTTAAGTTGAACCCCAATTTCTAAGTAAGATTTGTAATCATACTTATTAATGAATGAATTTATTATATCCCATCTATACATAAAGTTATACTCCTTTTTTAACGGGATTGTAAAGTCCCATTATATATTCTTTTAATCTATCTGTCGGCTTCCATCCTAATAAATCTAATGCAGTAGTGTTAACTCTTCTAGTTTCTCTATAGTTTCCATTTTGATCTTCTATATATTCACACGTTGCATCAAACTTATCTTTAAAGATTTGGTAAACTTCATTCATAGAATAGTTGTTACCAGTACCAAGTTCCCACTCATAAACATCGTTATTTGAATATTTTGAAATTCGTATAAGACCATCTACGATATCATCTACGTGGGTAAAGTCTCTACGTTGTTCACCATCACCAACAATAGTAATTGGTTGATTGTTTTTAACTTGGGTTCTCCACTTACCAATAACTGCAGCGTTATCACCCTCTAATACTTCATATGGACCGTATACATTATAAAATCTAGCGATATGAACGTCCACATTATAAACTCTACGATACATATGGCACAGTTCTTCACCTAAATATTTAGAAAGTGCGTATGGGGATTGGTGCGGGTCGTGCCAACGTGATGATGAACCTGCATATATTAATTTAACATTGTTCTTCATTGCCCAATTTAAAACTTTTTGAGTCCCAACAGTATTAACCCTAAATGTTTCACTTGGATTTTTAAATGATGGTTGTATTCTAGGTAAAGCTGCAAGATGAAAACATATATCCAAACCCTCACCATCAAACCAATCCATCGCATCAATATCTATACTATTGTAAGCACAACCATCTATTTCATTTTCAATAAATCCAGTTTCGTAATTATCAATCGATTCAACGTAATGACCATCACGTAATAGATGTTTAATTAAATTAGTTCCGATAAATCCAGCACCGCCCGTGACTAATATATTCATACTTCATTTGATTTAAACTTTTCCCATTCTTCAATTAGTGTATTAACTCTTTGTTTTTGGGTGTGATTATTTAATACTCTATGGTACCCTCTTTGAGCAATTTTATTACGTTCTTTATCATTAGTTGCATAATAATTTATTTTTTCAATACAGTCTACCATATTATCATATAAAACTATATGTTCATTTTCAGTAAATAGTTCTTCTAATTTACGTGAGTGGTGTAGTCGATCTGTAATAACCATTCTCCCACACGCCATACCTTCAAAAATTCTTCTAGTAACTTCACCCCATCTAGAATTTTGCACAACCATTTTCCCACTCTGTAAAAATCGTGAATGTTCTAAACCTTCCATTCCATTTTTATTACCAATACTTCCATTAGAATGATCTGTAAGTGTATCCAAAAATTCAGAGTTCCCATAACCACGTGTAGTTACGGCTAAGTATGGTAACGTCTGCATAGCCATTGGTAAATGAATTCGTGTATCGGCCCAATGTGGCATCCATAATGCGTTTATATTATAAAAATTTTTATACATTTCGTATGATGGATAATCAGGTGTTACCGTTAAATGAAATCCTTTACATTTAGGTGAGTTAAATTTCCAATTTTGTGGATCATCACCACTTTCTTGAACCCAAAATGCGTCTACTAAATCTTTGTTTAGGTATGGAGATGAGAACCTACCCCAATCCATAAACAATACTATATCCGTTTTTGGTTTACTTTCTACCCATTCCTTTAAATTGGTTTCGTGATAATGACCAGTTGAATTTGAACCAATAGATATAATTTCAGTGTCCCAATTTTTAGAATACTTAAATTCGTTCAATAGGCTTAATGGTGTTGACCATTTTTCACCCTCATACGCATATATGAATGTTATTTTTGGTTTTTTCATATACTAGAATAAAATTCATTTTGTTTTATTTGTCTATCTAACGTTTTATGGTGTAATAGACAATATTTATATTCGGTTGGTAATATGGTGAAGGCAGAAAACCCAACTAAAACTTCGTGAACTTTATTCTGCCAATGTATACTATCTATATTTTTAAATAATCTATATTGTAAATCAGGAAAGTTTATAACTTTATCATCCACACCATCTATGTTTGATGTTACCCATCCCCATCGAGCTATCAATTCATCCGTAATACCTTCAACCGTATTTACTCGTGGAACAAAGTATATATCAACATCATTTGATGCTAAAATGGATGGTAGGTTTTTAATTAGAAATTCAGTAAGTAATTCATCTGCATCAATTTGAAATATCCACTCTTTACTACAGTTGTATTTTAAGTTATTTTTAAATGATGCAAAATCATTATTAAGTGGATATCCAACAACTTTTATATTATCCTTTATACCAATCATCACATTCAAATATGAAAGTACTGCAGGTGTAACTTTATGTTCATCATATTGAACAACTATTTCATCTTCATCACGAATCAGTGCTATTAATAATGTAATTAATTTTGTTAATTCTTGTATCTCGTTACATACTGTAATTGCGTAGGATATACTATTCATTTTTTTCGTATAGTTTATTTATTTTTTGAAAATCAAACATTGCAAGTTTTAAATAATTTAATTCTTTAATTACATAGGTTTCATTATTTGGTTTTATTTTGTGACTGGTTTTTACATGTTGTAAATAAAAATCTTTTCCATTTCTATTAAACTCCTTAATCACCGATCTAAATTTTAAGGTTTCCTCTGTAATTTCTTTTAACTTATCATATTCCAATACCTTCTCGAGCCACTTAAAAAAATCCATAGGTTTTATATAATTTAATTTAACTGCAAACAGCTCTTTATTATAAATACCAAATGAAAATATTAGTAACTCTTCAAGTTCTCTCCTAAGTGCTTTTGGATCATCCGATTTTTTGTATACTTTTATTTTATAAACATTTAATGGTTGAATTTTATCACGAGGTACACTTTCATACTTTCGTATGTAAGGTTTGTACTGTGACATATAATTTACAGTATTACCTATCATAATTTAACCAATTCTGGTAATACTATTTGTTTATATTCTTTTACTTTTACATGTTTATCAAATAATTCTTTCAATTTAATATCCATATTTGTTAACGAAAATTCTTTTTTATTTCGTTTTCCTAAAATTTCAGATTTTTGTAAATATTTTTTATAATTTTTCCAAACATCGTGTAATTTATTACACGCATCAGTCGCGTTGACAGTAAACCACTTAGATTCTCGTATTAAAAAATCGTTTACAACCGATTGGTGAAGTGGAGTCAGTTCCCCGTCTATCAAAACCGATCCCTCGGGTGTTAGAAAATCAAGTTGACCAGACCATTTGGATGCAATTACAGGTTTTCCAGTAAAAGTGAACTCACATAGGGGTCGACCAAATCCCTCACCCTTTGTAAATGAAACCATAGCTTTCACTTTGGGATCATGGTACAAAGATGACATTTCCTTTACATTCAAATCACCATGTAGTAAATATATTGGAGGGACATTGTTAAACTTATCAGTAACCCATTTAATTTTTTCAACCATAGCTTCCCTATCAATCACCGAAAATGATGCTGATGATGTTTTTAAAACAAGTGCAGGTTGTTTTCCGTTTGGTTCTTTACTGAAAACAGTACAAAACGCATCAATAAGGGTATATACATCTTTTCTATCTTCACCCGGTGCACCTTGCAACCAATGTCCAACAAATAAGAATGCAAAATCTTCTTTTACATCATTCAATAATTCAATATTGTATGTGTTTGAGTATATAGACTCATCAACTCCTTCAAATAAAACATGAATCGGTTTTTCTATTCTATGTTGTCGTATAACCTGATTTGTGTGTTTGTTTACCTCTTCATATGATGTATTTAAAAATGTATCTCTAACAAAATTAGATGGAACTACAATTAAATCCATTCGATTGCACCCCTCGATAAAAGATTGTGGTGCAATGTTACTTTCCGTTCCTGCAGTTATGCCTATGTTAAATTCACCAACAGGTTGAAATTCGTTTGGTACTGTAATTTGTATAAATACATCTGGTTTCTTAGTTAAATTTGTTTTAACTATACGTTCACGACACCAAACTGAAAATTCATCATCATCTTTCAATTCGGTAAACGGTGTTTCACCCCAACGTTGTGATAAAATTTTAATTTCAAACTTATCCAACTTTCTAATAGATCTTAGTAAATCTCGAGCATGATCGCCATACCCTGCTCGACATAGAATTGGAGCACTCATAACTAATAATGGTTTATTCATCTATCTTCAAGGCCTTGTTTTTTTTATGGTTTTTGATAAATAATTGTTCATTTTCTTTAGCCAATCTAGCATCACTTCTACGGACTGCTTCATAGATTTCACGTTTTGCGATATCATCTAATCTCGAAAATGAGCTCAAATCCTCAAATTTACGATCCCGGTTTTCATTTAGTATAGATTCTAAAACTTCCTTATTAGCAGCAGCCACTGCCTTATACGCTTCACTATTTTTGTTTGGTTTATAATCAACCAAATCGACTCGTAATGATGTAGGTTTTCTAAACCAATTCTTTATTCTGTTAAATACGTTCATATTATACTACCTTTCAATTATGTTATTAATTTATGCTATTTTATACAACGACCATTTTTGCCGTGGTTTCCAATTATTTAATGTAGTTTCAATTCCATCGATAATACCTTGAGCCATATTTTTAACTTCAAGGCCACCTTCGTTTATCATCCAATTTCTACCTTCAATACCACATTCTTTTCTAGATTCTTTACTCATGTTATACCAATATGAAATTGCGTCACTTAAATCATCAACATTTACCATATCATCAAATATATATGGAGTTGGAACTGAGCCATTTAATTTATGGGCAACTGACCAAATTGGATATACCCATTTACCCCACTCTACTTTGTTTGACCATTCTTTTTTATTGTGTAATGTTTTTATATTAATATAATCATCTGGTATGAAATATTTACCCGTTTCCTTATTTTTAAATCCGCATTGATCTTGTAAACCACCGGTAACATTAACTGCGATTGGAGTTCCTGCCATTACAGATTCAGCAGTAGTTAAACCAAACCCTTCGTTTCCAGCAATGTTAACAGTAACATCTGCTAAATTATACAAATAATTCAAATCTTCAGCCAATAGCTTACCTTGTGAGAATTTAACATCATAATCTGGACATATCGCATCTTTAACTGCGTTTAAATCGGTTCCATTTTCATCAACTGCAGCCGTGTGCATTAATAATAAACACTTATCTGCTGCATCTTTTGGTAAACTATCACAAAACTGTTTGTATGCAAGTATCACATCTGCTGGTTGCTTTCTTCGTATATTTCTATTAGACCAAAACACAATAAAATTATAATCTTTATCACCTAGCATACGTTTTTTGAATTCGTCTGATACAGATACTGGTTTAAATACATCACTATCTATTCCGTGTGGAACATAAGAAACTTGCCAATCATCAAACTTTTTACGAGTGCTACTTTCAATATTACCAATTCGTTTTACTATACCATATGTCTGTTTTGAAATACAACCCAACCAATCACAACTTTCATAATAATTTCGATTCCATAGTGGATCTGGTACATCATCCCAAATAGTGTAATACAAAATTGGACATTGCTGTCTAACCTCGTGTTCAATTTGGTACAACCATGTCCAATAGCGGGGATCGGTGAAGTGTAAAATAGCGTCTGGTTTCTCTACTTCTAATAGTTGCCTAATTAAACTTGCGTCCCCATAACCATTCCACGGTATAATACGTAATGACGCGTCTTCAACCTTTGTTATATTTCTAATGTCTTGTGAAATATCCAGTATCTTACCAACTTCAGGATGATTAATTCCCGCTCCGACTTGTACCCAATCATATTTATGAATAGTATTTAAAACTATGGCACGGCTCATTGTGGCAATACCACTATGTAACCTCAAATCATCCGATAATAATAATATTTTTTTCTTGTTACTCATTTATTTCAATTTTAGTATTGAGATCCACTTACAATTAAACTTCGTTCATTATCTATGTTTTCTCGAAAATCAGCATCATTTACATATTTGTATAATGATCGGTTAACCACTCGTTGTAATGTGGTATTTGTGTCAAAAGCGGTTTGTTTAAATTTTGAATAAATTTCGTTTAAAATTTTGACAGTAGTTAATTTGTTGTTTTGTTCCATTTATAGTCCTCTATTATGTGTTATACATATATAAGTATATATAGAATAAAAAAACACAAATTATTTTTTAGCATCACAGTGCCCATTTTTTAAAAATTCACACCAATCACAGTGCTTTCCAACACTCTTTGGATAATCTCTATTAATATAC
>VFQT010003354.1_pt1 | contig 14728 bp, 10 predicted proteins | sample 3512381 | NCBI WGS metagenome assembly VFQT01 (sample SAMN10412376, study PRJNA504923) | tailings metagenome | isolation source: Relicate 2 Philex TSF3 active mining site | place: Philippines: Tuba, Benguet | collected 2017-08-29 | reverse complement strand
GGATTGCTCGTTCAAGAATCGCGTCGATAGACAACGACGCCAGCCTTGCGAAGCACTCGCGTACGACCGTGCGATCCCCGGACAAAGAAGCCACATGAATCAACTCGCGCGATCACCCCGGGGGTGCGCCAATACGGGGTTGGTGCGCCTGCGATCTGCTTCATCGTGGTCGGATCTGGAGCTTCACCGGCCACGGGCCGGATGACTGAAATCCCCAATGTGGCCAACTCGCCCTCGATCAACTTGAGAAGGTCGTAGATGAATTGCGAAGGCCGCTGCTGCCCCGACTCTACAGCTAGAACATTGACGAACACCGCATCGTGAATGTTGAAGAGACTTGGCAAGAGGGACTCTGCCCGCTCAAAGTCGTCCAGCGCCAGCTGCGAACGCAACTCAGCAACATCACGTTGTACTTGGTCGAGCGATGACCGCAGCCCTAGCAAGACCTCGCGCGCTTCGTTTCGGGGTGAACTCTCTGGAACACTGGGGCCAGAATGTAAACTGGGAACCGGCTCGCTCATAGTTCGCCTATGTTAGCGATCGATGTCGGGCCATATAAGGAAGGGGTGCATCAACTGATTGTTCGTTCCATGCCGCCCCCACCGGGGCTTGGCCCTCGTCTCGCATCTTACCGACCGCAACGGGCGATCCAAACCACTAGCGCAACGGCACCAACTCGCCCCGTGTCTGCGAGTCGCTGAAAACCCTGCCGTCCCCCTGAAAACTCAAGTAGTACACGGTTCACGTCGGCGTCGACTGCGCGAGCGCGCCGGCGATCCCCTCGTCGACGAGTACCTGCGCTTCATCGATGCCTCCAAGCGCGGCCTGTGCTTGCGCGGCGGAAGGCGGACGGGTGATGAGGGGTGAGGGCCTACACTCCCACCGCCATGGATGGCGCGCACCTTTCCATCACGATGCTCGGCAGCGGCTCAAGCGGCAACGCCGCCATCGTGCAATTCGGATCGCTCACGCGCCGCGTGGTGCTGCTTGATGCCGGACTGAGCCCGCGCAAGGTCCGCGAGGGACTGCTGCACCGCTGCCCGCCGGGCACCGAACTCGGCGCGATCCTGCTGACCCACCTTGATGGCGACCACTGGCACCGCGGCTGGTCCGCTCAGCTCGCCCGCCGCGGCGTGCCCGTGCTGCTTCGCGCCGCGCACTTCGCCGGCGCGCTGGCGCTTGGCATTCCGCGCTCGTGCCTTCACGTGATCGAGGGCGAGGCCGCGCTCGGCGAACACCTGCGCGTGCGCGCCGTACGCACGCCGCACGATCAAGATGGCAGCACGGCCTTCATCATCAACACCCCCGCTGGCCGCATCGGCTGGGCGACCGACCTGGGCTCCGTGCACGATGAACTCGTCGAGGCGCTCACAGGCGTCGACCTGCTGGGCATCGAATGCAACTACGACGAACAGCTGCAGCGCGAGAGCCCGCGACCGTGGCACCTGAAGCAACGCATCATGGGCGGGCACGGCCACCTGTCGAACGACCAAGCGATGGACGCGCTCGATCGGATCCGAGCGGTCGCCGACCCGGCGGCGATCGGGCTGCTGCACCTGTCGCGCGATTGCAACTGCCCACACCTGGTCGCGCGGCTGCTTGCTGCGCGCCACGCCGACCTTGTAGCCCGCACCGTGATTGCGCGGCGCAGCGAAGCAAGCCCCGCGCTGCGATTCACTCGCTCCAGCGAACCGCTGGCGCCTGCAGGTCGCCCAGCGCCTGCTCATGCATGGCCCGCCACGCGGGTGCCTGCGTGAGCCAGCCGCCGATGCGGCGGCCATCTTCATCGATCGGAACCAAGAGCGGCATCCCTGGAGGAAGCTCCTCCATCGGCGCGATCACATCCTGCACCACGCGGCCAGCATCATCGAGCTGGCGATAGACCTGGCTCGGCCCGTGCTCGGCATCGCGCACCGTGAGTCCAGGCACGATCAGGTCATCGCGGTCGATCCACCACGCGACCGGCGAGCCCGGCAGCACCGGCGTGCCCGGCTGCATGCACGCGCATGAACCACACGGCTCGCCCACGTCCACATCAGGCACGATGAACCGACCCGGGCCGGGCCAGATCGCCTGGCGGCAGCCCGCATGACGCGAGCGATCCACGGCCAACCGCGCATCGTCGACGATGTCGGCGATCTCGTTGGGGGCCTCATTCCCCCACACCCCGATCAGCCGCTCGACGGCGGTCTCGATCGTGGCGCGCGCATGATCGCGACACCACGGACGCTCACGCGGCGGCACGGCGGTGATCTCTCCGAGCGCCTGCGTGACCGCCTGCAACTGGATCAGCCACGGCACGCTGGCCCGCGCGCGACCGGCATCGCCATGCTCCGGCCACGCCGCGCTCGCCGCGGCCCACTCGGACCAACGACCGACCAAGGCGGCCCACGCCATGCTGCGCACATCGGAATCCATCGGGAAAGCGTAGCGATCCGCCCGCGATCGCTGCGCTACCCTCCTTGCTCCCCATGAGCGACGAACTGACCCACGAATGCGGCATCGCGGCAGTCCGGCTCAAGCACCCGCTTGAGTGGTATCGAGAACGGCACGGCGATGCGCTGTGGGGGCTTCGACGCCTGTACCTGCTGATGGAGAAGCAGCACAACCGCGGCCAGGATGGCGCCGGCATCGCGAGCGTGCGCTTTGACATGCCCGCCGGCGACGAATACCTGACTCGCCTGCGCAACGCCAAGCGCAGCCCGATCGAGCGCATCTTCGACGAGGCCACCGAGCCCGCGCGCGAACTCGGGCCGCATGCGCTCGCCACGATGCCCACGCTGGAACTCAAGCGCGCCATGCCCCTGCTGGGCGAGGCGATGATCGGCCACCTGCGCTACGGCACGCACGGCGGCCGCGGCCAGTCGATCTGCCACCCGTTCATCCGCCGTCACAGCGTGGCCGCACGCACGCTGGCGCTCTGCGGCAACTTCAACATGACCAACGCCCCCGAGCTCTTCCAGACGCTGGTGAGCTACGGGGTACACCCCGTGGGCGAGAGCGACACCGGCGTGGTGCTTGAAAAGATCGCGCACTCGATCGACCGGGAACACAACCACCTGCGTGCGGCCATGGGCGCGGGCTCCTTGCGCAACCTTGAGGGCGCCGAGCTCGTCGAGGAAAGCGCGCGCCAGGTCGACTGGAAGCGCGTGCTCGAATGGGCAGCCGAGCACTTCGACGGTGGATACGTGCTGGCCGGCCTGGTCGGCAGCGGCGACCTGTTCGTGTGCCGCGATCCCAACGGCATCCGTCCCGCCTTCATCCTGGAGACCGACGAGGTCGTGGCCGTGGCCAGCGAGCGCCCCGCGCTGGCCGGCGTCTTCGGCGTGGATGACGCGCTCGTGCGTCCGCTGCCGCCGGGCCACGCGCTCACGGTGCGCCGTGATGGTTCCGTGCGCTGCGATCGCTTTGCGCCCGAGCGCCCCATGCGACAGTGCTCGTTCGAGCGCATCTACTTCAGCCGCGGCAACGACCGCGACATCTACCGCGAGCGCAAGGCGCTCGGCCGCAACCTGGCCCCGATCGTGCACCATGCGCTCAACCGCCGGCTCGAGGATGCGGTCTTCAGCTTCATCCCCAACACCAGCGAAAGCGCGTACATCGGCCTGATCGAGGGCATCGAGGCGATCCAGCGCACGCACCACGCCGACCTGGCGTGGAGCCTGCTGCAGTGCGGCGAGCTCACGCGCGATCGTCTTGAATTCCTGATGGACATCCACCCCCGCGCGGACAAGGTGGCGCACAAGGACCAGAAGCTGCGCACGTTCATCACGCACGATGCGGCGCGCAAGGACCTGGTCAGCCACGTCTACGACATCACGCGCGGCACCGTGACGCCCAACGACACGCTGGTGGTGGTCGATGACAGCATCGTGCGCGGCACCACGCTGCGTGATTCGGTCATCACGATGCTCTCGCGCTTGGGGCCCGCTCGCATCATCGTGGCCAGCAGCGCCCCGCCGATCATGTACCCCGATTGCTACGGGATCGACATGAGTCACCTTGGCCGCTTCATCGCCTTCGAGGCGGCCGTGAACCTGGTGACCGCGCGCGGGCAGGCCGGGATCCTTGACGAGATCGAAGCGGCGTGCCGCGCGCAGGCCGACCTGCCGGCGGCGAAGATGCGCAACCACGTGAAGCGGCTCTACGACCTCGTCACGCACCAGGAACTGTGCGCCGAAGTCGCACGGCTCATCACGCCGCGCGGCGTGTCGTGGGCCGGAACGGTGGAAGTCGTCTACCAGACCGTCGAAGGCCTGCGGCAAGCCATGCCCGGCCACACCGGCGACTGGTACTTCACGGGTGACTACCCCACGCCAGGTGGTTACCGGGTCCTGAACCGCGCTTATCTGAACTGGCGCAGCGGCATCGACGGCCGGGCCTACTGACCCGAGTCTCCAAGCCGCTTGACATCCGACGCGATTTGCTGTGCAATCGCCGATTCCCCAATCGAGAACATATGGCACGCTACACAGGTCCAAAGGTCCGTCTCTCTCGCCGCGTCGGTGTCCCCATTGCGGATACCCCGAAGCACACCGCCAAGCGGCAGCTGACGCCTCCCGGCCCGCACGGTTTCCGCGGCAAGCGCCCGAAGCCCTACGGCATCCGTCTGGATGAAAAGCAAAAGCTCAAGTTCCACTACTGCGTGATGGAGCGTCAGTTCCGCCGCATGCTGGCGGAAGCAGGCGCGAGCAAGGGCAACACCGGCGAAGTGCTGCTGCAGATGCTCGAGCGCCGTCTGGACAACGTCGTGCGTCGCGCCGGCTTCGGCCGCACCATCTGGGCCGCTCGCCAGATCGTGGCCCACGGCCACGTGCTCGTGAACGGCAAGAAGGTCGACCGCCCGTCGTTCCCGGTCAGCCCCAACGACGTCATCTCGATCAAGAAGGAGAACGTCCAGAAGCTCGTTCGCGAGACCATGGAATCGCTCGCCGGCCACGTCACGCCGGGCTGGATCGAGGTCAACCCCGCCGAACTGACGATCAAGGTGCTCGTGCTCCCCTCGTCGGAGCAGGTGCCCTTCGACGTCAACACCAACTTCATCGTCGAGTTCTACCGCTGAACCCGGCGACAGCCGCAAGCCCCGAGGGCGTGGACGAGTTCCGTCCGCGCCCTCGTTCGTTTCCGCGATAGATTCCATGCCCCGGCAGGCCACGCCGCCTGCCCTCCGAGGCCCAGAACCATGTTGAAGCTCTTCCGCAAGAACCAGCGCTTCGTCAGCATCGCCATGGCAGGGTTCATGATCCTGCTCCTGGTGTCATGGCTCCTGACCGACAGCAGCACGAACATCGTCGACAACCTGCGCATGAACACGACCACCTGGGCCGTGTCCGACGGCGAGTCGATCTCGGCCAGCGAACTCAACGACACCATCGCCGAGATGCGCGTGCTCGAGGGCCTGGGCGACCGCACGATCGCCGGCATGGGCGTGCTCAAGGAGCCCGGCTACTGGTACCTGCTGGTCAAGGAAGCCAACGCCTCGGGCCTGATCCCCCCTCAGCAGGAAACGCTGCGCGAACTGTCGATGACGCAGATGCCCGATGGCGTCACCCCCGAGGGGTTCGTCGCCACGCTCGCCTCGCGCGCGCAGACCAGCCAGGAAACGGTGCTCAAGACGCTGTCCAACCTCACCGGCGTGCGCCGCCTGATCGCGCTGGTTGCGAGCTCGGGCCGCATCAGCGATGAACGCCTGCGCCGCGCCGCCGCCGAGATGACCATGACCATGGACGGCGACGTGCTGATCCTGGATGCTGGCAAGATCGCCGGCATCGATGCCCCTGCCCCTGAAGCCGCGGCGCTCGAGGCCCACTTGAAGGCGCACGGCAACACCGAGAAGGGCCAGGGCGAGAAGGGCTTCGGCTACCGCCTGCCCAACCAGCTCAAGCTCGAGTGGATCGTCATCCCCGCTGCCACGATCAAGGCCAAGCTCGAGCAGAGCCCTGCGCTCTCCAACGTCGAACTGCGCAAGTACTGGATCGAGCACGAGGCGGAGTTCAGGGCCAAGGAAGCCATCTCGGCCACGCCGATGACCTTCGACAGCCAGCGTGATGCCGTGCGCGAAAAGGTGCTCGGCCAGCTGCTCGATGCCGAACTCGCCTCGATCTCGAAGTTCGCCACCGACCGCGTGCAGATGGACCTGCGCAGCGTGCCCAGCGCGGGCGGCTACTGGACGCTGCCGGCCGATTGGTCATCGAAGGCCGTGACCATGGCGGCGCTCGGGCAGGAACTCGCCCAGCGATTCGGCATCGATGCCCCCGCGGTGCAGACCTCGGGCGAAGGCTGGATCGAAGTTGCCGACATCGCCGCGATCCCCGGCATCGGCACGGCCTCGAGCAAGCGTGTTGGCGCCAGCGACGTGAAGGTGCAGCAGCTCGCCACGGCCCTCAAGGAATTCGGCGGCTCGCCGACCCTGCCGACGCAGCGCGGGGTGGCGTTCCCCACGCTCGCCGATCCGACGTCGCGCGATCTCTTCGTGGTCCGCGTGACCGAGGCCCAGCCCGCCCGTGCGGCGACGGCCGTGGATGAGGTTCGTGCAGACCTGGAAGCCGACTTGAAGCGCGTGGCGGTCTACGACATCCTGGCCACGCGTCTTGATGCGCTGCGCCAGACGGCCGCGACCGAGGGCTTGGGTGCTGTTGGTGTGGCCTACGGCGCGGTGTCGCAGCCCTTCCAGGCGCTGAGCGAAGTGAACACGCAGTTCCTGCAATTCGGCATGCGCATGGGCATGCCGATCCCGGGACTTGGCAACGACGAGACCGCGATGAGCGCGCTCGTGAAGGCCGCGATGGCGCTGCCCACCGACAAGCCCGTGGCCGATGCACCGGCGCTCGACCGCACGGTCGTGGTGGCGCTGCCGGACCGGCTCGCGGTCATGGTCGCGCAGCTGCGTGGCATCGATCGCATGGACCGCGCCGAGTACGAAACCCTGGCTGCGGGCGGCCGCTTGCGCGGCATCGCCATGCAGGACGAGGTGAAGGACATGCAGGAGCTCTTCTCCTACGCGGCGCTCAAGCGCCGGCACAACTTCACCACGATGGGCGAACTGGTTGCCGAGCCCGCCGTCGCCGATCCGGGCACGCTGGGCACCACCGAGGGGCTGGGCAGCCTTGGCGTGGGCACGGGGGACTCGAAGTGAGCGAGACCCTGCCGCAGATTCCGTTCGATCACTTCGCCAAGGTCGACCTGCGTGTGGCCACGGTGCTCAGCGCCGAGCCGCACCCCAACGCCGACAAGCTGCTCAAGCTGCGCTTGGATGACGGCACCCCCGAAGGCCGTCAGGTCTGCGCGGGCATCAAGGCCTGGTACGACCCGGCGAGCCTGGTCGGCAAGCAGGTCGTGATCGTGGCCAACCTCGAGCCTCGCACGCTGCGCGGCGAAATCAGCCACGGCATGATCCTGGCCGCCAGCGACCTGAAGGCCGAAGCCGCCCCTGCTGCCGACGGCGCGAAGCCCGGCCCCGAGGAGCGCGACGTGGTCGTGCTGTCGGTCGAGAAGCCGGTCAAGGCCGGCAGCCGAGTCAGCTAACACGCATCACGCCACGCCGACCGCGGCCGCATCGCGGTCGCTCAGCATGCCGCCATCGGAACGCTGGCGCACGGTGCCGTCGCGTCGCCATGAGCGATCGCAACGGGGTTCGTTGCGAAGGTCGGTGATGGAGACCAATCCCCCGCCACCGAGCGCCACCCGCGACACGCCGCAGAGGTCGGCCAAGTCAGCCTGAACGGCCGCCAGCGCCGCGAGCGCACCGGGGATCTCGGCATCGATGCCCGAGCCGACCGACACGCCCGCATCGAGCGGGTTCTCGATCCCCGCGGCCTTGGCTTCCTCAAGCGCCTTGAGCGCGCGATCGCGCACGGCGAAGGCGACATCCCACGCACCGTGGCGCGCCACCGTGCCAAGATCAACGTGCGTCGAGGCCATCACGCTCATCGTCGGCGAGCCGCCGTGCAGCGCGCTCCATGCTTCATCAGCCGTGTGCGGCAGGATCGGCGCCAGGAGCTGGCAAAGCACGGTCACGGCATCGTGCATCACCTGCTGTGTGCGGCGCCGGCGCACGGCATCGCGCGCATCGCAGTACAGGCGGTCCTTGGTCGCGGCGCAGTAGATCGCCGACAGGGTCTCGTTGCAGAAGTCGAAGATCGCCACGTGCGCAGCGCGGAAGTCGTACTCGGCGTACGCGCGGCGCACGGTCGCCTGCAGCGCGGCGAGCTCGGCCAGCGCCCAGCCGTCGATCGACTCGGGCTCGACCGCCACGCGCGCGCCGGGCACGAAACCCTCGAGGTTCGAGAGCAGGAAGCGGATCGTGTTGCGCACCTTGCGGTAGCTCTCGCCGGCAAGGCGGAAGTACTCGAGGTCGATCTTGATGTCGCCGTCGTAGGGAACGCTGCTCACCCACCACCGCGCCACATCCGCGCCGTAGTCCTTGAGCAGCGCCGCCACGTCGAGCGCATTGCCCAGGCTCTTGGACATCTTCAGGCCATCCTTGTCGACCATGAAGCCGTGCGTGAGGAGCGTGCGGAAGGGCGGCTCGCCCGTGACGGCCAGCGCAGGCAGCAGCGAGAGCTGGAACCAGCCGCGATGCTGGTCGCTGCCCTCAAGGTAGAGCTCGCTCGGGAAGCCGATGCCGCGCGTGCGCAGCACGGAATGCCAGCTGCTGCCAGCTTCGAACCAGACATCGAAGATGTCGTTGCCCTTGGTCAGCGTGGCCACGTCGAGACCCGCGGGCGCCTCGACATCCTTCGTGGCGTCGTAACCGGCTAGGAGCTCCTGCGCCGAGAGCTGGAACCAGGCATCGCTGCCCTTCTGCGCAAAGACTGCAGCGACCGCACGGATGCTCGCCGCCGTCATGAACGCGCTGCCATCGGGGCGCAGGAACGCCGGGATCGGCAGGCCCCACGAACGCTGGCGGCTGATGCACCAGTCGGGACGGTTCTCGAGCATGCCGCGCATGCGGTTGCGGCCCCAATCGGGGACGAAGGTGACCCGGTGCTCGACGGCATCAAGCGCGAGCTGGCGCAGCGTGCGGCCATCGCGCTTGACGGGACGGTCGACACCGATGAACCACTGCTCGGTCGCACGGAAGATGACCGGCGTCTTGCTGCGCCAGTCGTGCGGGTACGAGTGGGTGAAGGCGTGATCGAAGACCAGGTGCCCGCTCTCGCGCAGGTGCTCGGTGACCTTGGTGTTGGCGTCCCACACGCTCAGGCCGCGCAGCCATTCAGGCACGGTGTCGTCGTAGGTGCCGTCGTCGCGGACCGGGCAGTAGGTGGGCAGGCCTTCCTTGAGGCCAGTGCGATAGTCCTCGGCACCGTGGCCGGGCGCCGTGTGGACCAGGCCCGTGCCGTCCTCGAGCGTGACGTACTCGGCAGCGACCACGCGGCCGGAGCGGCCGCAGAACGGGTGGCGGTAGGCCAGGCCAACGAGTGCAGCGCCGTCGCATTCGGCGACCATGCGGACCTTCTCGGCCTTGATCGTCGCGGCGACCTTCGGCCAGAGCTCGGCCGCGACGATGCTCAGCGCGCCGTCATGCTCGACGAGCGCATACCGATAGCGCGGATGACACGCGATCGCCAGGTTTGCCGGCAGCGTCCACGGCGTGGTGGTCCAGATCATCAGGCACGGCGTCTGGTCGATCTCGCAGCCGAACGCGCGCTCGGCGGCCTCGCGGTCCTCGAGTTCGAAGTCCACGTAGACCGACAGGTCTTGGCGCTCTTCGTACTCAAGCTCGGCCTCGGCCAGCGCGGTGCGGTTGGCGATCGACCAATGCACCGGCTTCAGGTCGCGGTAGACGACCCCCTGCTCGACCATGCCCGCGAAGACCTCGAGCGTGGCGGCCTCATAGGCCGGCTGCATCGTCGCATACGGGTGCGCGTAATCGGCGAAGGTCAGCAGTCGCTGCATCTCCTCGCCCTGGAGCTTGATGAACTTCTCGGCGTACGCGGCGCACTCGCGACGGATCGCCATGCGGCGCACGTCGGGTGCGAGCGTCTCGAGCTTCTCGGCCTTGCCGCCCTTGACGATCTCGGTCATCACCTTGTGCTCGATGGGCAGACCGTGGCAGTCCCAGCCGGGCACGTAGTGCACGCGGCGCCCCTCGAGGATCCGACTGCGCACGACCAGGTCCTTCAGGACCTTGTTGAGCATGTGGCCGACGTGGATGTTGCCGTTGGCGTACGGCGGACCGTCGTGGAAGACGAATGGCTCCGCTCCGTCGCGCGCACCCATGATGCGGTCGAACGCTCCGCCTTCCTTCCACGCCTTCAAGGTCTGCGGCTCCGCCTGGGCCAGGTTCGCCTTCATCGCGAAGCCGGTCTTGGGCAGGTTCAGCGTGCTGCGGTAGTCACGGGCGGTCGATTCCGTCATGGGACCGCGATCCTACCCCGGACGGGGTCATTCCTCGGGCTCGTCACCCGGCTTGACGGCCTCGTCGAGGTACTTCTGGAACGCCGCCATGTTGTAGGAGACGAAGCAGAAGACGTGGTGCACCGTGAACCACTCCAGGTCCTTTGGATCCTTGGGTACGTCCTGGCGGATGCGGTTGAGTTCGGCAAGCAGGCGTTCGGCCTTCATGGGCGGCAGGATAGGCCGCGCGCTTGGACGCGGCTCAATGATCGTGGCCGTCGTGGCTGCCGTGGTCGTGGGCATCGGGGTTCGATGCCGGCGCACCGTGGTCGTGGCCCTCATGGCTGCTCGCCGCACCATGATCGTGGTCGGCGTGGCCGTGCATGGTGGCCTCGAGCCTGGACATGCCCCACGCGAGCAGGATGCCACCCACGAGTGCCGCGGTGAGCTTCAGCCGGTCGTGACGATGGAACTGCACCTCGGGCAGGAGATCGCTGCAGGCAATGCACAGGAAGACGCCGCCGCTGAAGGCCAGCGCCAGCGCGATGACGTGCGGATCGTGCCGAACACCCGCCATGAAGAGGAACGCGCCCGCCGGCATGACCAGCGAGAAGAGCACCTGAATGACCACCGCCTTGCCCGCCTCGACGCGGTCCTGGCGCAGGAGCGCCGCCAGCGTCATGGCATCGAAGGGCTTGTGGGCCACGATCACCAGCAGCGTGCCCAGGCCGGCGAGCCAGCCCGCGCTCGATTCGGCCTGCACGCTCGCTGCGAGCGCCACGCCCTCCATCAGGCTGTGGACCGTCAGGCCAAGCAGCGCGCCCATCCATCCCAGGCGAGGTGCGTGCGTGTGTGCATCCGCGTGAGCGTGCGGCGCGTGCTCGTGCTCGTGTTCACAGGTGTGCGCGACGTGGCCACAGCTGCCGGCGCCGCAGTCGCCGGAACCGCCATGTTCGTGTGCATGGAACGGCGCAAAGCGCTCGAGCACGAACAGCGCCATGAACCCGATCAAGGCCCACAGCATCACATCCATCGGAGCAGCGCCACCGCCGTGCGTGCCCAGAGCGTGCGGCAAGAGATGGAAGAAGACGATCCCCAGGATCATGCCGCTCACGGCGCTCAGCACCAGCTGCAGCGGTGTGTGCGCCAGGCGCCGGGTCCCCACCCACGCTCCGAGCAGGCTCGCTGCAACGACAAGTGCGGCCTCGACAGCAAGCACGGTGGATGGAGCAGCAGCGAGCGTTGGCATGGGTCCTTCCGATGGTCTCCGGAAACGACGCGGGCGCCGCAGAGCGACGCCCGAATCAAGTGGACTGGATGAGACTCGAACTCACAACCTCCTCGATGCGACCGAGGCGCTCTACCAATTGAGCTACCAGCCCAGCGGGGCGGGAAGTATAGCGGGAAAGGCTCCGTGGCGACGCTGCAATAACAAGCCTCGGGCGATGGCCACGCGGGCTCACGCGCTACCCTTCCACGCGTGGAGAAGATGGCCCCCCAGGCGCCCGCGCCCAACCGCGACACGCCCGCCATGCGGCAGCACGCGCACTTCAAGGCGCGCTATCCCGACTGCCTGCTCTTCTTCCGCATGGGCGACTTCTACGAGCTGTTCGACGACGACGCCGTGACCGCGCACAAGGCGCTCGGCATCACGCTGACCGAGCGCACGAGCGGGATCCCCATGGCGGGTGTCCCCTTCCACAGCGCCGAGACCTACCTGCGACGGCTGGTCGATGCGGGCTTCCGCGTGGCCGTGTGCGAGCAGGTGCAGGATCCGAAGGAAGCCAAGGGCGTCGTCGAGCGCGATGTCCGTCGCGTCATCACTCCGGGCACGCGCGTGGACGAGAGCCTGCTCGACGACAGCACCAGCAATCGCATGGCGGCGCTGTGCATGCAGGGCGCGGCAGCAGCGATCGCCACGGTCGAACTCTCGACCGGCGAGTTCTCGCTGCGAACCGTTCCGGCGGCACGCATCGTCGACGAAGCGCTGCGGCTTGGTGTGGCCGAGCTGCTGATCGAAGAGACCGACGACGAGGCCGCACGCGAGCGCCAAGCCGCGATGGTGCGCGCCATCGGCGTTGCCCGAACGGAACGTCCGGGCTGGTACTTCCGCGCCAAGGAGGCAACCGAGGCGCTCTGCGCGCACTACCGAACCTCGACGCTCGCTGGTTTCGGCCTTGATGCGGATGGTGCTCCCGCGCGCGCTGCGGGTGCGCTGCTGCGCTACCTCCACGAAGCGCAGGGCCCTGATTCGCTCCGACACCTCCGCGCACCGACGATCGTCGAGTCCGGTGCCGTGCTGGCCATCGATGCCACGAGCCTCCGAAGCCTTGAACTTGAACGCACGGCGCGATCAGGCCAGGCGGCCGGCAGCCTGGTCGCGTCGATGCAGCGATGCAGGACCGGCATGGGGCGGCGGCTCCTGCGCGACTGGCTTTGCGCCCCACTGGCGCAGCTCGCGCCGATCGCGCTGCGGCTCGATGCGGTGGCGGCGCTCACGCAGGACCAGCGCGCAAGCGCCATGCTTGGCGAGGCGCTCGATGGTGTGCAGGACATCGCCCGCATGCATGCGCGCATCGCCATGGGTCGGGCCACTCCGCGCGACCTGGCCGCCTTGGCGAGATCGCTGGCACGCTGCAGCGAGATCGCCGTCGCCTGCGCGGGCACCCCGGCCCTTGCGCCGTTCGCGCAGCCGATGAGCGATGCGCTCCCGGCGGTGCGCGATCCGGCGATCCGCCTTGCTGGGCAATGCGTGGACACGCCACCGTCGCATCTGCGCGAAGGCGGGCTCTGGCGTGACGGCGTGGACGCCGAGCTGGACGAGGCACGGCTCCTGCAGCGCGATGCCAACGCGTGGCTGGCCCGGTATCAGGCCGAGTTGATCGAGCGATCAGGGATCGACACGCTCAAGACCGGCTACAACCGGGTGTTCGGCTACTACATCGAGCTCTCGACGGCGCAGGCCGGACGCGCGCCTGATTGGTTGATCCGCAAGCAGACCTTGCGCAACGCCGAGCGCTACACGACGCCCGAGCTCAAGGAGTTCGAGCACAAGGTGCTCACAGCCGAGGCGCGGGCGATCGAGCGAGAGCAGCGGCTGTTCGGCGCGGCATGCGCCATGCTCGCCGAGCACGGTGCCGCGATCGCGATCATCGCCGAGTCGATCGCCGCACTGGATGTGCTGCGGTCGTTCGCCACCGTGGCCAGCGAATCGGGCTGGACCCGGCCGCAACTCGTCGATGACGCCGAGATGACCATCGACCAGGGCCGGCATCCGGTCCTGGATGGGGTGCTCCGCGAACGCTTCGTGCCCAATGATTGCCGCCTCGGGCACGATGGCAGCGCACGGCTGGCGCTCATCACCGGCCCCAACATGGCCGGCAAGAGCACCTACATCCGCCAGTGCGCGCTGATCGCGCTGCTGGCGCATGCCGGGAGCTTCGTCCCTGCACAGCGGGCGATCGTCGGCCTGGCCGACCGGATCTTCACGCGCATCGGCGCGAGCGATGAGCTGCACTCGGGCCAGAGCACGTTCATGGTCGAGATGACCGAGACCGCGGCGATCCTGAACGCGGCCACGCGGCGCAGCCTGGTGATCCTGGATGAAATCGGCCGCGGCACGAGCACGCTCGATGGGCTCAGCCTGGCGTGGGCCATCACGGAAACGCTCGCTGATCGTGGCTGCCGCACCCTGTTCGCCACGCACTATCACGAGATCACCACGCTCGCGGACGAACGCCAGGACATCACCAACTTGCACGTCGCCGTGCGCGAGTGGAAAGACGAGATCGTCTTCCTGCACCGCATCGAGCCTGGCCGGACCGATCGCAGCTACGGAATCCATGTCGCGCAGCTGGCGGGCGTGCCGCGCGCGACGGTGGAGCGCGCACGGGCGATCCTTTCGGCGCTCGAAGCCGGCCATGCCGCGCCCGCGCGTCCAGAGGCGGCCACGGCAGGCGAACAGCTCTCGCTCTTCACCCAGTACCTGCCGCATCCCGCGCTTGATCGCCTGCGCGGAATCGATCTCGACCATCTCACCCCGATGCAGGCCTTTGACCTGCTGCGCGATCTGCAACGCGAATCGCGCGGATGAGCGCGGGCGAGCGCACGGGATCGCGCCCCAGCGCCACGCTGCGGAGAAGGCCGACGACCGTGCGGGGTCGCGGCCATCACCGCCGATCGTGACGTGCACACCAAGGTCCTGCTCGGGGGCTTCGTGAGGCAACCCCGCCGGCGAGTTCGTCGCACCGCTAGGCTTCGTGCATGATCGATCCTGCCTTCCTTCGTGTGAAGCACGCCGCCGGCGCCACCTACGACGACTACGTCCGCTCCAGCCCACAGCATGAGCCCGGCTGGCGATCCGTCGAGGCTCGCGTGTCGCTCTCAG
>VFQT010003353.1_pt1 | contig 14728 bp, 26 predicted proteins | sample 3512381 | NCBI WGS metagenome assembly VFQT01 (sample SAMN10412376, study PRJNA504923) | tailings metagenome | isolation source: Relicate 2 Philex TSF3 active mining site | place: Philippines: Tuba, Benguet | collected 2017-08-29 | reverse complement strand
ATAAAATCAATACCGTCTATGGTTAGGAATGGATTTTGTTTCTTAAGTTCATTAATTCGTGACATGTTATATTTCGTTTTTTAAATTATAGTAAAATAAAATTTTAAGTTCAAACTTTTTTTGTATCTTTGTTATATGAAAACGATACTCACAACAATTTTACTTTTTTTATCTTTAACTGTCAAGGCTCAACAGTGTGATGTTTTATATGTTCCAAGTCAAAAAAGTTTGGTTGCTTCTTACAACTATAAACAAATTGGTTTGTATTGTGGAGGGTATTATGTGACAACTTTTCCACATCCTTACATCTACACAACACCATTAACAATTATCAACAGGGTTGGTCTAACCTATGTTAATGAGAAAAACACATTTAGTATTATGGGTGGTGCATACCTCAAAGCTTACTTTGATGGACCTCAATTAAGTCCTGATATTTGGGTAAAAATTTATCCTATCAGAATGATTACTGGTGAGAAAACCAACATGGATTTTGCGGTAGGTATTAACTATATGGATGGATTTAGGTTCGGAATTGGATTATCTATTCCATATGGTAGTATTTATAAGTAATGGATATTATTGATTTCCCTATTGAACGTCTTAATGAGTTTTTAAGCGACCACTCATTTGTAATTACAAATCCTTATGGGTTGCCAAATGATGTCAGTAAAATAGATGTTAAAGTAAAATTGACAGGAATGAAACCAATGATTTCTATTGGTGAATGGAAAAATTTTATTGAATATACTTTAATATTAGAAAAAGTTGACGACGAACACTTAAGACAAATATTGGGTTATGTGTTTGCAGCAGCAAAAACACACGATTATGTTATATCAAATACTGATACTAAATTCTACTCATTAACATCTCAAGTCAATGAACTATTACGTAAATTTTTAAAATATTGGGGTATTGATAACTATGTGACTTGTACCAGAATTATTGATAAAGTGACTGATGTTGACCCAAAGTATATGTTGGAAGGAGTGATAAATGAAGGTAGATACGATATTGCAATAAGAAATGTGGTAAAAGACATTCTAACGACATTCAAATATCAAAAAGAGGGTGATTTTAATTTACCTGAAGATATTCTTGGTGGCGAAGAGATGGTCTATATTTTCCCTAATATAGACTCACCATTTTCGGTTGAATTATATATGGAAGTGGATGATGATGTTGACACGGTAGATGTTGATGGGGAATACTATGCAGATGATGACACCATTGTTGTTAGAATAAAATCAAATCCGAATTTAGACCGTGAAATGTTGGAAGAATTACATTTTGAATTGGTTGAATTAATTTCTCATGAAATAAAACATTTAGAACAAAACGAAAGAGGTTATAAGTTCCCAAGAAAAGAACCAAAAAAATCATTGAAATATTATACACAACCTCACGAAATCGAAGCTCAAATTGCTGGATTTAAAAAACGAGCCCAAAAACAAAGAAGACCATTTGCGGATGTGGTTGATGATTGGTTTGATAAAAATCGTCACAAACATGGTTTAACTGACGACGAAATCGATATTATTGTCGACAAAATATTGGATAGTTTATAATGAAAAATTTAGTTAAATTTGCAAAAAACTTTTTAATGTCAGAACCATTCATAGTTGATGGATTTGAATACCAATTTATTTCCGTTGAACCTCACGAAGATTTTGGGATTGAGATAACTGTAAATGTTATTTTACCTAAAAAGGGACAATCATATGTTGTTGAAAAGTTTAGTTATGATGTGTATCATATACTTGAAAATATGAATCAATATTATGGTTCAGGTATTTCTTATCAAGAAGTAATATTAGTTGAAGGTCAGTTACCAAAAAGAAAGGCATATATTAACGAAGAAGACCAAAATGAAATTATTGATTCTTTGAATGGTAATCTGTCAAATTTTTCAATTTTCACTATGGGTTCAGATTATGACGACTTTAGAGTTAGAGGTAGTATGGATTGGGAAAAATCAAAGATACGATTTTATGAAGTTAATGGGTCTGATATTGATTTTTATTTTTATTTTAATGTTTCAGATATTATAGTGAATAATGGAGAATTCAGCATTAACCCAAGTCAAATTGATGAATTCGCATCAACCTTGAATGATAGACTACAAGATAATGACCAATTAAGAGATAAAGCACAAGATATAATCTATAGGGTCTTAGAACCTAGTGTTCAAATAGAATATCTTGAAGTTTATTTTAATGCCAATTATTACCTTAATAAAATTAATGGTAAAGAATACCAACCTACATCACCTGCTATGGGGTTTAAACTTCGTATGTTTATCGACTAAACTTCTTAACTAATTTCTTGATTGCGTCAGTTAATATTATTTTACTGACAATAATTACACCTGAAGCGACTAATCTTTTAACTATTAGATTAACTGCTGCGTCCACACTACCACCATGATATGCAACATCCATAATATCATTTACAATTGGGATTAGAAATGAATATGCTATTAAGTCCATACTTGAACCTAAAGTTATGTTAGATGAATTTAAGAATTTGAAGAATGAATTTTTTAGGTTTTTAGATTTAACTAAAACTTCTTTGAACACATCTTCAAGACCTTCAGCTTTAATCTTCTTATAAATTAATCTAATGGCTCTTGAGTTGTCGTAAAAGTAAGTACAGGCAATACCAACCAAGATAAGAACTTGTTGTTCTTCAGTTAAATTGAATCTACCTGTTTTGATGAAGTTATCTAATGGTAATACAAATCCACCAACTGATGCACCCCAAGTCAAAAGTAATTTAAGGTTTAACCCATAAATCTTCTTTGACTTTTCAACCAAACTTTTAGTGAACGAATACATTTCTTTCATGTAGTCAGTCATTTTAGATTGGTCTTGTTCTTGAAGTATTAATCTCAGTTGAGATTCGTTAATTAAAAAATCCATATACTTATAAATATATCAAAGATATTTAATGTTATGAGTAAGCCAAGAAGAGAATTAAATCCGCAATTAACTAAAGGTGATAGAGTGATGTGTCTTCACATGGATGGTGAAACTGGGATTCCTCCTGGCACACTTGGTACTGTTAGAAATGTGAGTAGAGACCCTTTTGAAGAAGATGCTGAGATTATTAATGTTACGTGGGATAATGGTAGTTCTTTAAGTTTATTATCACTTACAGACAGTTGGGTTAAGGCTCCTGAAGAAAGAATTGATGAGGGTTCAAACCAATATGAATTCTTTGAGAAAAACCCTGATATTTTTGAAAATTTTGACTACAGATTTTTTAGAGAGTACCTTAAGAAAGTACAGAAATCTGGCGCGATTAACATGTTTCAGTCAGGTGCATTTTTATTTTCAGGTAGAGATTGGATTGACAGATACTATGGTGAAAACAGAGAAGATAGTGAAGAATTCCAAGAAGTATTAGATATGGCGGATGAATCAAAAGATAAGATGATTCAAGGTGTAATAAAATACATGTCGTCAAAAAATAATGACTTTAACGACATGTATCGTATTAATAATCTAATCCAAAGATTTGCTCAAAAAATAGTACAGATGTACATGCATTTTTATTAATCAACTTTTTCTAGTTGGTCTTCGTTAAAAATGTGTAATAATCCGTAGTCATCCATTTCTCCGACTACTCTAACATTTCCTTCCACTGTTTCAAAAACTGATACGATGGTGCATGGGAATTTGTATCCCTTAACTTTGATTGCTTTGTCTCCTACTTTAAATTTTGTTTCTTTTGTCATATTAATTTGATAATGGCGCTTTGATTGATTCGTGTGATTTATAATCTTTAAGTGTGAAATCACTAACCACATAAGATTCTATTGATGGTCTTGAACCTTCGTAAGTTGGAAATTGATTAAGAGTTGGTAATTCAAATGGTTCTCTTGTAATCTGTTCTTTTGCTTGCTCAATATGATTAAGGTAAAGATGGGTATCACCTAAATTACCAATCAGTTGGTCAGGAACCATGTTAACTTCTTTTGCTAAGATTGTAAGTAATAGACCATAAGAAGCAATATTGAATGGAAGCCCCAAAAAAGTGTCAACGCTGCGCTGATTCCACATTAGAGATATTGCTCGGGTTGGAATATTTCCCAAATCAATTTTAGTATCACTTCCTTTTAAGGATTTATGTAAGTTATTTCTAAAATATTGCATATCTCTAATTTCATTTCTTTCTTCCAAACTCAACTCTCTTGTATAAACTTGAAATCCATAATGACAAGGTGGAAGAACCATTTGGTCTAATTCACCTACATTCCAAGCTGAAACCATTAGTCGTCTTGAGTCTGGATTTGTTTTAAGGTCGTTGATTAGGTTTTGGATTTGGTCTGTCTTAATAATAGGAAATTGACCTACTTGATTATCGATGATATTTTTTTCCATCTGTATTAAATCTATATTTCTCCAACTTCTCCATTGCTTACCGTAGATTGGACCTAGTTCACCCCACTTCTTAGCAAACTCATCATCTGTTTTGATTTTGTTGATAAATTCTTCTTTTGTTAATCCATAACCTAACTCAGTCATTTTTTCCTTTGACATATTAGGTAAAACTTTAGTGTCCTCTATCAAATAATTCTTATACGCATCACCATCCCAAATATGACAACCATTATCAACAAGAAATTTGATGTTTGTATCACCACGAAGGAACCAAAGCAATTCAGTTACCATCGTCTTCCAAGCCATTTTCTTGGTTGTTAATACAGGAAATCCTTCGTTCATATTATGACGAATGGTATAACCAAAAATAGATTTGGTACCAGTACCTGTTCGGTCTTTCTTTTCAACCCCATAATCCAAAATTGATTGGAGTAAATCTTGATATTGTTTGTCTAAACTATTCATATTTTAATCTTGTTTTGTTCCTACTGCCCAAACTGAATTTGGGAATAATTCTTTTCTTAGTTTTAATATTGTATCCCTGTGTTCTTGGAACTTATCCCCATAATATGGTTTGTGACCGTTTAAAACCGCTTTGGTCATTTCATAATCTAACTTTGATATTAGTGCCGATTTTTCAACATCAGTCATATTATTCATAATCTTACTTCCAAAATAATTGTACCATTAATATTCCAAATGCCAACATTAAACACACAAATGTTTTTAAACTCAAAGGTTCGTTAAAAATCTGCCAACTTAATATGGTGAACACCATTGCGCCAATGCTGAAACCTATTAACCTTGAAGGCCACATTTGACCACCAAAGGCCAATATCATATTCTGAACTGAATATATAAATAACATTGAAATAGGTATACCAAGTAACACATTGAACCAATAATGGGTTTTCAACCATTCATATTTCATGGGACCTTGTAATTGGAAAAATGTTCCAACCTGTGCAATGAGTCCAAAAACAATACCTATTAATAATCTTGTTAAATCTACCATTATTCAAATATTTGTATTTTCGCATCAACCTCTCTGAGTTCTGACCAAGTACCTAAATAAGTGACAGCTCTAACTTTTCGATTATCAATCCAAACGTATTCTTGATTATCTTTAATTCTTGGTTTGTCCATCACTAAACCATGATATTTAAAACCATTCTCTTTCAACCAAGTTTCAGTTACTTCACGGTCTTTACCTTCACGAGCGGTAAAGAATGTTATAACATGACCTTCGTCATACCACTTATTGATTATCTCAAGTGCCGATGGAAATAATTTGGCTGTTGGATATAAGTGACTTTCTTCATTTTTAATGTCATCACAAATTGTCCCATCAATATCAATTAGGAAAACTTTTGTGTATTGATTATCCTCCATTATTATTTTTGCAACAACGGAGTGAACAACCTTAACACCATCAATGACAGAACAATTTGTTTCAATCTCAAATTCAACCTCATCACCATCTTTAATATTGAATTTACCACTGTTAATTTTTTTAACTGATAATTCCGACACTTGATAAGATGAATCAGAATGAATAAACCATCCCTCTACACTATTGACCATCTCTGGGTCCGCAGTTTGATATACTAATTTACCCTTCATTATTTTCTTTAAAATCATTGATTAGTTTTTCGATTCGGTTTCTACCCTTTTCTCCAATCGGAATCGGATTCCCTTCTTCGTCAATTCTAACAAATCTTATGTTTGTTTTCAAGACCACAACTTGATTTCCTGTGTAAACATTATGTGCTCTTGCCTCCATGTAGAGAGTTACGGATGTATTACCCAACTTACTTGGGTGTCCGTAAATTTTTAATAATTGACCCTCTCTTGCGGGTTTCTCAAAATAACATTTATCAATAGATACGGTTACCATTCTTGGGCTATCACATAATTGCATTGAGTAACCTGCAGCTGCGCCATCTAAAAGTGATAATAATTTTCCACCGAAAAGATTTCCGTGAAATCCTAAATCGGATTTTTTAATTGGGTGTGTTGTGATTAATTCCATCATTTGTTTCATTTAACCATTCTTGTTTATATTCGTCACAAACCGTTTCGTACAATTCATATTGGTTTGCCTTTGGGTTTATTTTAATCAATTCTTTAACTTTAGTCATAACCTTATGGTAATAACCCCTTTCATGTGCGTGCATTAATCGTTCTTCGATTCTTTCTTCATTTGTCATGATAGTCCTGCCTCCTTTCTCCAGTCCTCTTCCATGTGATTACGGGAAGAATTGTATTTCCCATAGTCACCCCAAAGTTCCAGCAAATCTTCAAACGCACTTTTCAGTTTGTCGTATTTTTCTTGAGATTCTTCTTTTCCAATCTCATAAGATTTTTCAATACAAACCATAACAGATTCTTTGTCAAGAATCATGCTATGGTCTATATTTTGTTCGTAAATTTCTTTAAACACTTGTTCCATATTACAATTTTTTGAATTCAGGTTTAAGTAGGTTCCATATAAGTTTATCATATGGTTTACCATCCCACATTGCGAACATTACTGAACGATATGGTGGATGTGAATTTTTCATTACATGCTCCGCATATTCTTTTTTAGTTGGTTCAGTTTCACGGTCACCATATTTTCCATAACGGAAATAGTCGTGAGCTTTACCGCATTGTTCTGATACTTGATAAAAACCATACTGTAAAGTTTTTGCATACTCCTGTACTTTATTGTAGAATTCATCAGGAACGTCTTTCAAATGTTCGTTGATGTCACCACCTGAAGATAACATTTCCCACACACCAGTAGTTGATACGTTGGTCATTATCTTGTGAAGTCGTAGATATTCCTCACCTTTGATTTTCATTCGGTCACCGTTAGAGAATTTAACAACAAAACCTTCAGAGTTATTATCAACCAATGCCTTTAGTGAGTTGTAATCTTTGATACCATCATATCTCTTAACCACTGGCATACCTGATTCACTCGCCAAATTAACAACTGATTCATAGTCCAACTCCTTACCGTTAAATCGGTTAGTCATACCCAATACCACCAACATTTCTTCATTACCATAATCAACCACGATACGGTTTTCAGGATAGATGATTTCAAACAAAGTGGTATAACCTTTAGGTAAAGATTCCAAGTTGTATTTTGAATTCAACAATTCTGTTGCTTTTTTTGCTTGGTCAGAATGGAATGAACCACGAGTTGCAACCACCCATTTACCTTCATAAAAGAACAACATACCCAACGAACCATCCATTTTTTCGTAAACCTCAAAACTTTCTGTCGGAGTGTGTTTTTGTTCTTCGATGTTGAAGAATTTCTTGAATGGGTAAGATATAACGTTACCTTTGTCGTCGGTTACTAAACCACGGCATTGTAGGGTTATATTATCCCACTTTTGACCGTATTGTACTTCAGGAGTGTAGTTCCATATAGACAATGGCAAAGTGCGGTGGTTCTGTTTGAATAGATGACCAGTTCGACTGTATTGTTCCAAAGTGTATAGAAATTCGCTCATGGGACAAAGATACGAATTTTTTGGTAATAAAAAATCCCCACCTGTAAAAAAGATGGGGATTAGTTGATTATTTTTCGATAATCATGTTTGTGTTTGAAATTGGTACCCTCATCACAGGGATGGATGAATTTGTATCCTCACTTGTCTTTTGCATTACCTGATAAAAACCATCTTCGATTTTTACGGTTGATATGTTTTTAAAGTTTTCAAGAATACCTGATTTACCTCTCGCACCCTCTAATAGAGTTACTTCTTTTGTTGTTGTGTTGAATATTAACGTTTGCATATGTTTTATTTTAACTTTATTTCAAATCGGTCTTCCATGACTTGTACTTTTTCTTCGGGAACTCCATGGACGTTAGTTCCCCCGTGTCTGTTCTCAACAATAATTGTATGAACTTTATAACCGTATCGTTTTGCAATACAACGATAAAATTTCATTTCCCAATCTTGAGTGAATGTATTTGACACCACAATATTACTGAAAAAAATATCATTAAACAAACTTTGTCTCATTCTTCTTGCAACTCTTTGTTTGCAATCATGATGAGCGTCTTTTAATTTTTTTGGGTCAAAATTATATTTCCCCCTTTTCATGAAATACTGGTCCGCCTCAAATATCTGATACGATTTGGCTATCGACCTTGCGAATGTTGATTTACCTGAGCCAGGTAATCCTCTAACTAAATATAGATTTTTCATAATCTTGTCTTCCTTTACATTTTGTTTTTTCTTCCACATTCCAAAGGTCTTTTCCTCCTTTTACCATGTGACAATTGTGAGGTTTATCCATTCGTTTGGAAAACCCCACAATTGATTCGTTGTGCTTATTTTTTATCCTCCAAGGACACTCTTTACAGGTAGCCATATTTTTCTTGTGCCTCGTTTTTACCCCAAATACTGAAGAAATCTGTTTCACAATGTTCAACACCAGCATTTAATCTAATACTGATATCGTTTCTTGTCTCCAAAGATAACATTTCTGCAAGAATTTCCCAATTTAATACATGAAACATTTTAATCATCATCATGTAATTTGTTGCGTTGTTCTCCAAATCCTTGATACTATTAATTTTTTCGGTTGCATAACCAAACTGGTCGTCAAACAATCCCCAAGCTTTAATGCAAGCTCTCTTTACCTCGTCAAAGTATTCTTGTTTTGGTTGTTTATAATAATATTCAATCTTAATCATCCTACAACTCCTTTCAAATCATCGGTGTGGTGGTCATTATCCATTTCAGATACTTTAGGTCGGTGTCGTAGCATTGGGACAACTTCACGTCGAATGTTGTATGGACGAAACTCAGGGTGACCATCCATTCCCACATCCATTCGTTGTCCTTTACCAAACCTCATGTGTGTTGGTAAGTGACAGTGACCGTGAAGGTGCATTACACCTTTGTTAAGACCATCCCAAGAACTGATTGGGTAGTGCATCAATCGAAAGGTGTGTTCGTCAATTTTTAATGTGTTATAATGACTAACACTTACAAAATACCCCTGACTCCCATCTCGGTTGTTCTCAATGTGGTGGTCGTGGTTTCCAAGAATTAAGTGAATGTTTTGACAAACAATACGACGTTTGAATTCCAAAATTGATTCAAATCCACCAAATGACCAGTCACCAAGACAAATCAAAATGTCATCTTGCATTACAACTTCGTTGATGTTATTAACAATTGCGGCGTTCATTTTTTCCAAATTTGGAAAGTCCCTTGTTTGTGAAATAGGGATTTCGCCATCAGATGTACGCCAGTTGGTAACCCCACGACAGATGTTTTTGTGATTATAATGTGGGTCAGAAAAAATCCACACATCTCCTTTAAAGTCTTTATCAATTTTAATCATACTGCAAATCTAATACTTTTTCTTCAAACCAAAAAGGTTTTTCTCTATTTTTCCAAACTGCAAAGGATGCTTTTGCACCTCTGTAGTAATTTCTATAGGATTCTACCACAGAATCCACTTTGTATTCATCGGGCATTGCCTTTGGAGGTTCAGTGTATCCAATGTCCTGAATACTTGGTTTATTGATGACACACCACTCAATCACATCTTGAGATTTATGTCTTTTACCATAACGATAAGTGTATTCAAGACATAACTCCAAACCAAGTTCACATAACACCAAATAGTTGGTTAATGACTCACGAGCCCAAATGGCGCAAGGGTGATTTTTGTGAGATAACTTGTATGGGACTTGGGGGGCGACTTGGGGGGTCATATGATGAACACCACATAGGAGTTGTGCGGTTTCCAAAATCATTTTTACCACGTGTTTATCACAGTGATATTGCGCACATTTTTTGATATCATTATCAAGAAAAAAGATGTTCATAGTTGAATATGTTTAATTATTCAACAAATATACAAATTATTCTGTTACCAAAAAAACTGGATTTTGTTCTCCAGCATATAATCCCAAAATATTGTAGCCATAAAACTCCTCAGCCTCGGAGTGAGTCATCAAGTCACGTTTCATCAAAATATCCAAAATTTTATCTTTGGAATATAAAATCCTACGACCATTACCAAACTCTTCAGTAATACCAACAATGGCATCATCCAAACCATCCAAAATGATTGCCCCCTCGGCAAACTCGTGTATATTGTATTCTTCAATTGTACCCATACCGTAATCATAACCGTTATTTTTGGTTAGGTCAAATAAATTGAGTTTTTAGTGGTATTTATAAATAAAAAAACTATGAGAGGATATTTCGGACTAGGTCAATTATCTGCTAATGAAAAACAAGATATTTTGAACCAACATAAAAGTTTATATAATGGATACCAAACAATGCAGCCACAGGTATCTAACACTCAACCATTAACAGTATACGACTTTGCTGGTGATAAAGAAGGTATGGTCGTTAACAATAAAGGTGAAGTAAAAAGATACACTAACATGGGAATCAACGAACAAGTTGAAACCAAAGAAGTTTGTGATGAGTGTGGTTCCATGATTATGGATGGTATGTGTACTGAATGTAATTACGGACACATGGAAGAAGAAATGACTGAAGGTTCAGAAATGTGTGAATGTGGTGGAACTATGTATGAAGGAGTTTGTAATGAATGTGGAAGTTCATATATGGAAGAAGGTACTGGTCACCTTGACGATATCTACCATGAAGAAGATTTAAATCCAACTGCAGGTTTTGATTATATTGAGGGTTCATCAAACGATGACGATACTTTTGAAGGGATGCACAAGAACCTTTATAAAGAACAAGATGATGATGACTTTGAAGATTATGAGTCATCTTATACCGAAGATGGTGTTGATGACCCTGATAATGAAGATGATGGGTTTGAAGATATTGAAACTAGTGAATTAGAAGAGTTAGGTACTCATGAATTAGTTAAAGGTAAAAAATATAAATATAATAACCCTCTTGGAGACCCACATGAACTTGAGTTTGATTCAGAACACCATTATGAGAGCGGAAATCCAATGTATTCTTTTAGACAAGGTAATACAGGACATTTAATGGGGTCAAAGGCAATCGAAGATTATCTTGAGGATATTGAGGATGAAGATGAGGTTATTTATGAATTAGAATTAGATGAATATGATGCTGATGATATGGATGTATCTGATGTAGAACCAGCATACAATTTCCAATCTGATGGTCCTGGTGATGTATATCCTGTTAATGAGGATGACATGTATTCATACGACCCTGAAAAAATGTACGAGTATGATGAAATGGAATCTGCTTGGGCTGACGAAGAACTTGAAGAACAACCTGACATTTCAGGAGTTCAAGGAATCTACGGTGACATGGACAGAGCTTATGATTTCACAAGTGATGGACCAGGTAAAGGCGGACCATACCAAGAATTCTCATACGAAAGTGAATTAGACGAGGAAGACGAAGAGTTTACCTCAACAGAAGATGAGTTTGAAGAAGTTGATGAAGATTTGAAAGAATCATTTAACAATCAAAGAACTCGAATCATGGAAATGTTCAACAGATTTAACAAATATAATTAATTTGAAACCCCTCCCAAAACGAGGGGTTTTTCATTTTTAAAAATTACCTCAATAATGTCTTGTTCTTGTGGAAATACAACAGAGAACATTCGTTTAGTTTCATTCATCATATATTCGTCCTGAAACGTTTCAGGTTCCCCATATAATACAACTGTTGGAAGATATAATATACTTTTTGTTATTTTGTCTGAAAGTTTTTCACATAAAATTTCTTGGAGGTTCGAGTTAAAATTAATTATGGTGATTGTATCATAATAATCTTGGTTTACAAACTCCAAGTCCGACTCAACCAAGAATAAATGTTTTTTAACCAAATCACGACCTATTTTGAAATAAGGTAATAAGTGTAAATTTTTTGGTAATGGGATATTATTGTTATGTTTAATTAACTTATAAGTTGATATTGGATTGATTTCTGTTGGGGGTAGTAATTCATTTATTTGATATTTGTAATTTTCATCGTACCCAAAATTTGAAAACCTCCATCCGTTTTTAAAAATTGTATCTTTGTGAATTGTAGGGCTAAATCGCCTATCAAATATTGTTTTAATTATATTATTTTGTCTTAAAATTAAACTAAACGAAAACATTAAAGTACCCCTATGTAAATCGTTATCAATGTAATCTTTACTCCAAATAAAATTAGTGTGTTCTAAAATTAATGAATCAAATTTAAGTTTATTTAAAAATTCGTTCACATCATTAAAATCGGGTAATTCATTGACTTGGGATATCATTAGAACATCCTCAAAATTTGGTTTTAAACTGATAAATTGTTTATTAATGTCATTTAAAAATGTAGTATCAGTAACAGATAAATGAAAAATTTTATCATTCCATATTTCAAATAAATGTTTGTTTTTAGTGAACGATAAATCACTATCCACATGGTTAAAATCAGCAATTATAAAATAATCAACGTAAGGGTCTAATTCAGTCAATCTGAATTTCAAAAATTCAACATCACCACTGAATATTATTGAGTCAAAGAATTTAATTTTTTTTACCATAATCAAATATTGAAATACTAACCCATTTCAACTATACTTATAATAACAAATTATATTAAAATGTCATCAAAATATTTTTTACCTGAGCAAAGAAATAATGTAAATCATTTAAATTACTATTATTTTGAGAATGCATTCTCTGAAGAAGAGATTAATAAAATAAAACAATTAGGGGATTCATTATCTAAGGAAAAGGCGTCGGTAGGAAAAGATGGTGATGTCACAGATTATAGAATTAGTGATATTGCTTGGATTGGTGAAAGTAATGAAAGTGATTGGTTATATTCTAAAATTGCGGATTATGCCAAAACTGCAAATAGAGAAATGTGGAATTTTGACATTTGGGGTTATCACGATTCACTACAATACACAACATACTATGGAGATGGCGGTCATTATGATTGGCATTTAGATTTAGGTCCTGGATTATCAAATAGAAAATTATCTGTGGTATTACAACTATCAGACCCAAGTGATTATGTTGGGGGTGATTTACAAATGAATGTTGGTGGTAGTCTTTTAACGGTCCCTAAATCTAAGGGTTTATTATGTTTCTTCCCATCATTTTTATTGCACCGAGTAACACCATTAAGTTCAGGTACAAGAACTTCTTTGGTTACTTGGCTTTGTGGCGCAAATTTAAGGTAATATGGTTAGAGAAAAAATTCTTGTTCAGGATTTTGAAAAAATCAGTAGAAAATATGACTACTATCTTTGGAACTTTGTTTGGAAAGGTGAGGGTATGTGTCATGCAATGCGTACCATATTTGATGAAAGTCAGAAAGATATTGACTATGGTAATTATTTGAAATATTTTTTAGAGTATTTTGATGTCCCTTATTTTGAATCCTATATACAAGATAGTATGGATTTTTTAGATATGTTGGGAGTACCACTAAATGATTTAAGAATGGGTGACACAGGTATGATTAAACCTTTTATGATTACATTTAATCGTAGGAGATTAGTTAATGCAACTTATAACGGTTTCTGTGTTTGTCCTGAAGGGATAACGGATTTGTTATATGATTTAAATCCTGAAATAGTACTGAACGCTAAATTAGATTAACGTTCAGTATTGAAAAAGAATACTTGGAATAGTCGACCATCATACATGTCCTTACCAAAATAATCTAAAGATACGTGATAGTTATCGGCACGATACATAATTAATCTGTTGAACACATTCCCAACGCGGTCAACCATTTCCCATTTAGTATAGTCTTGCATATCGTGTCCTGGAGGGGCTCCTTTCATATATTCAGGGTCATTCTCTTTTTTATAATCGAAATTAGACCAACCAGTTTCTTTATGTCTAAATAAACCCGTACCTGCAGATAATGGCGCATCAGGAGTTAAATAACATACTGCGGCCCAATCAGTTGTTGAGTCGGCATGAATCCAAGACCTATCCGCAGCTGTAGTATATTGGAATGAACCCGTATATTCACCTCCCCACCATGTGATTTCACCCGCAAACGGATAAAGAATTTCTCTCAACTTTTGTTTTGTATTGTCAGTTAAAAATGGCTCAGTTCTTTGACCTGGATAATTACCTCTGACTTTAAATTCTTGTTTAAGTGCAAATTCTCTAACCTCCATTGGGTTTGCGTAGAAATCATCGATTGTTAAGGAGTTGATTCTCATAAATTATATTTTATACTACTAAATATAGACCACTACTTTTGAAAAAAAATGGTTGTTTTTAAATAAATTCATGACTTTTGTCATGATTTGTAATATTTCATAGTATATAATTTAGGCATGGAAATTAAAGAAATTGTATCATACTTCTTAAATGCTGAGTCCAACATTTTGGA
>VFQT010003352.1_pt1 | contig 14735 bp, 11 predicted proteins | sample 3512381 | NCBI WGS metagenome assembly VFQT01 (sample SAMN10412376, study PRJNA504923) | tailings metagenome | isolation source: Relicate 2 Philex TSF3 active mining site | place: Philippines: Tuba, Benguet | collected 2017-08-29 | reverse complement strand
AAGCCCCAGTGGTTGACGAGACCCCAGTGGTTGACGAAGCCCCAGTGGTTGACGAGACCCCAGTGGTTGACGAAGCCCCAGTGGTTGACGAGACCCCGGTCGTCGAAGAAATTCCGGTCTAGTGAGACCTTTCGGAAGCAGTCTGAGTTGATCGGCTGCAAGCTCAGGACAACGAGGCCTGGCTGTGCTCCCATGCACGGTCGAGGCCTCGTTTTTCTTTGCGCCCCCGCGATTATTCTTCTGCCTTCATTCTCATGCCGAGCAGCTCACTGCCATGTGAGCATTGATCATGAGACCGGAGCGTTGACACACTCCGCTGGCCGAGTAAGTTCGTGTTCCGGCCGAGGAAACAGAAGAAGCGACAATACGGGCCACGCGCACCATCCGTCCTCATTTGATCGATTCAAGTTCGACTAACCATGATCGGAAGTCGCCTTCACGGTTCAGCGAATAGAAAGTACGGCCATCTGTCGCGAAGAACTTTTGATAAGATGACGAAATCTCCATCTGGCAAACTGGCTCTGCAAGGATCCTTCCCTGCATCAAGCTCCGCGGTCACGCCAGTTTTTTCGTCGCGGATGACGGTCTTGCTGCCATCGAACCAGCTGGCCAGGCTTCCATCCCGGCTGATCGTGAATCCCTGAGTCTCGCTTTTGTTAATCTCTCGCAGAACCTTGAGACTTCTGTCATCCACGACCGAGGCGCCGTCTCTGGAAAACAGCAACAGTTCGTTTCCTCCCGGGCCATTCTCCAGGAACAGAGCATCATTCTTTGTCGCAGACAGCAGACCAACCTTGTCCACCGAGTTCAGCGAAATCGGGATACCGCTCTTCTGCACTTCCTGAGCGGAGACGGTGGTTGCGAATGCGACACTCAATATGACTTGCAGAGTGAATTTCGCAGCTTGCATTGACGAGCCCCTTCGAGCAAAAGGAAGACCGCACTTCGGGGATCATAGCGAATTCATTATCGCCTGTCGTGTGCAATCGATTTGCGGCGGTCTACACACCTGCTTGAGCATCTGATTCTGAGCCATCAATGTCACACGAATCTGCGGAACCGGTAAGACATCGTCGATGAGACGACATTCGTGATCGCACAGTCGGCACCGAACCACCGTTGTTTCCGGAAGATCGACGAAACCCTCAGAAATCTGGCCGTGTTTAATTATGAGGCTCGATGGCGTGGCAGGATCACTATTCCGTTTCACCATTCAACACACAAGCCATCACAAATGTCTCGCTGTCTTGAGCTTCTCGCCTTCTGCTTCACTCTTCTTGTCGTGTTCATGGGAATAGCGGCTGGAAGTACGTTTGTCCCTCGGCTTGTCCAAACCGTTGACGCAGCGCTTCACGGAAAACCGTGGGAGGGTCCTGCATTGGCCCTTCTCGTCGCAGGCTCCTGTGGACCGATTCTGATCGGGGCCGGCATGGCTGGTGGAATGTCCTGGCTCCTGTGGACTGCCCGAGGTCTTTGCCAAAGAATGAAGGAGTTTCCTGAAGAGCCATGGCTTTGGCGCACGGAATGGAGGCGCCGGCAGGTCCGATTGTCAAACAAAGTGGCGACCGGGTTCCTTGTCTCTGCGATAATCTGCTATCTACTGATCATCGCTCCCCTCGGGATTTACCTCGCTTCAATCAAAAATGCGGGAATGGTCTACACGTTCCTTGTCGCGTTACTGCTCTTCCTGCTCCTCTTCACCTGGCGCCAGTGGGCCAATCGAAAGCGAAATCGATCTGTATTGACGTTTGAAACTCTGCCGGGCCAAATCAACGGAGAGTTCTGCGGCGTCGTAACGCTGCCCCTGGAGTTTCCCAACGGCACTGCTTTTCATGTGCGACTGATGTGCGAAGAGACTCTCGTCAATCATGCTCGTTCCGGAAACACTAATGACGGCTATAGCATGCTGACCAATACGCAGAACGGTCGGTCCCGATCTGATTCACAAACATCGAAGGTCTATGACGAGACAAAACTGATCACACCTCAAGCAAGCCAAATGACTCCGGGCAGCACTTCTGTGCCGGTGTCGTTTGTCATCCCCGGCAATCTGCCATCAACCGGTACGATCACTCAACCTGGTGATTCCGGGATACACACCGCATCAACACGGCACTATTGCTGAACCGTTCGCATCCGACTCAACAATGAGAGTGACCTGCGAGAAATCGTGTTTGAGATCCCAATCTATGATCTGAGCCCGAGGCGCTAGCCGAACGGTGCCCCCGTAGATCCGTCAGTGTTCTTCCTTCATGACGGTCGGTGTTTCCACAGGACACACACCGACACGCATCCACCACAGATTCCAGTCAACGGAGAATTGCTCATGCCCGAATTTCATTCGCTCGTCGAAATGCTGCGAACGTGGCTGGGAATCTCGCAGGCGAACAGCTGCCGAAGACGTCAGCGACACGATCGCTGTTCAGAGACACTGGAAGCGCGTCGAGTCCTGACCGGAGCCTACATCGCGGCGTTTCAGATCGGCGGCGTGAGCACTGACGAAGTCGCTTCGGTAGCCGTCGATCTGTCAGGCAACGTCTACACCACAGGCTATTTCACAGGCACTGTCGATTTTGACCCCGGAGCCGGTGTCGCAAACCGAACCAGTGTCGGTGACCGTGACATTTTCGTTGCAAAGTACACGACGGGCGGTTCGCTGCTCTGGGCACATCGGTTTGGCGGGGTGGAATCCGACGAAGCGAACGAGGTCGTCGTGGATGGCGGCGGCAATGCAATTGTTGTGGGCCGTTTTCGCCGCACAATAGATATTGATCCAGGTGCTGCTCAGCAACTGAAGATCTCAAACGGCGAGAGTGACATCTTTGTACTGAAGCTGAATTCCGCTGGAAATCTGGTTTGGGGACATACGGTCGGCGGGCTGCTTGATGACGTTGCATACGACGTAGCGCTGGACAGCAACGGCAGACCTCACGTCGCTGGCTGGTACAGCTCGACGGCCGATTTCAATCCCGGTGCAGGAGTCAACGTTCTGCAGAACACTACCAGCACTCCCAACATTTTCGTGCTGAAACTGAACTCCACCGAAACTTACGCCTGGGCCAAAGACGCGGGAGGCACGGGTGATGACAAAGCGTACGGCATCGCACTGGACAGTAACGGAAACCCTTTTGTGTCCGGATACTTTTCGAACTCCGTCGACTTCGATCCGTCCGCATCGACACTCAATCTGACGAGTGCTGGCGGTCGCGACGCCTTCGTCTGGAAGCTGACAGCCGGCGGCAACCTGAGCTATGCTCATCCCTTGCCGAGGAGAATGTGGCCTTCCGGGATATGGTCTCCCGGCTCCGCAATTCGCAGACATTTTTGGTCAGTCGCTGTCAGTCACTGCTGGAGAACAGTGAAGACAAGATGCGAGCCGGCGACGCTGCACTGGTCCATTTGTTTGGTGGCGGCTCGATGACTAAGCCCTACGATATTATTCGCTGGGCCACAATCACTCCGGAACTTGGCGAGGCAGAGCACAAATGGGCTGCAGGGAAGCGTGAAGGTGCCAGACTCAAGCTGGGGGAAGCCTCATTCAAACTGCTTCAGGCTGCTCGCCAGCTGGACCTATACGAATCGAATCTGGGCATCGGCGCCGAACGTTCCGAGGCGGTGCTCAAGGTCACAGCTGCAGTCGCTATGACGGCGGCGTCAGGCGGAACGACTCTGTCTGTCGGCGGAGCCATGGCGGTCGCGGCCACCGGCGAGGCCGCGCTGCAAGGCACTCTGCTGGGCGCAACTGCTGCCGAGGGTAAAAGCACAATCAGCAGCGTGGATCTCACCAATGCAGCTCTGGAAGTCGCGATCGCTGGCGGCTCAGCCGGACTCGGAGCGTATGCCAAACGTGTCGCAAAAGGCCTGGCACCGCAAATCCTGCAGAGCGCTCTCGGGCGCAAGGCAACGGAGAAGGAAATCGAATGGGCCGTGAGTCGAATTGCAGCCTATATCTCGGCACATGCCGGATACTGGACCAAGCGAGGCACCGGCCTGGACAAAGAAAAAGATATCAACTGGTGGCTAATCGCAGTAACGCCCGCTCTGGGTGACATCCCGGTGGAACTTTCCAAGGAACAATCCGTCAATCGAGGTGTCGGCGAGCAGCTCCCGGGCACCAGAGAACCTCGTTATTCAAAACCTATGATGTGATCGTTTCAGAGCTTGAAAAATCTCCCAAAACTGCAACGTCCCGGCCAGCAGCCATACTTTGGTATGTTCCGCAATACCAGGCACATGTGCTTCCTGTTAGGCCAGTATCAGGGAATGGATTCCCTCCGTTCGATCGCATCTTGACGAAAGTTACCGGTCCATCACTGACTCCAGCCACGGCCGTCAGGCTGCCACGCGCTCATTGCCATGATACTTGTTCATCGACCATCCCGCTGCGGGTTCGTGCCAGGAGGTACGGTCTGGCAAGATAGACAGGCCTTTCCGGCCATGATGACTGGTATCGCCTGCGACCGGTGAGAACGATTGAATTGTGTCGCACGGCTTTACCAGACTCGCCGATAAGTCCAGATGAAGGGCTGCTTTGGTTGTTGGCATTCAAGGATGATTGACCGCAACCACGAGTACTCTTTTCGGCTGTTTATGCCGAACCTGCAGACTTGCCAAGCAATGTCTCTCAGTCTGAATGGATTCGTACTTGGGGGCAAAGTCGACATGAAGTCGCCTGTGTTTCAATTGGTGCGTGCGACCTGTTTTGTTGTTGCGATCCCGATTCTGTTTACGGACGCGTTCGCTCAAATCGTGCCTGGCACAGGCATGAAACTGAATCAGGTCGGTGACGATTTCGAAGATGAATCATGGAAGTGGATTCCGAACGGCGCGAAGGCCAGTCGGGAACAGGACGAGCAGGTTCGTTCTCCAACGGGATACTCTTCCAACAAGAAGTGGTTCGAGAGCCCAAAGCGAGGCATGCCGGACCATATCGTTCGAGTGATGACGCCTGAGGGCGGTCTCCCGGGAAGCAAGGGCGCGCTGAAGATTCAGACGCTGAACTCAGGCATCCCAGGTTTCAATTCGAACAAGATGGAGCAGGATGACCTGATCATGGCCTGCTCTTCGAAGGTGGGAGCTATCTCAACCGGCCGCAACCCTAACGTGGTGACTCGAGTCTACCTTCCACCGTTTGACAAGTGGGAGAATCGTTCCGGGTCGCACTTCGGTTACCGCATCGACCTGAAGACAACAACGACCGACACGGAGAAGAAGTTCCTCTTCACGAAGACGGTGCGAAAGCAGGAAGACTACTGGCCGGGCTTCTTCATCGAATTCCACAGCAGCCACGATGGCCGCTACAAGGAAGACGAAGCCGTTCTGCTGATCCGAGGCAACAACCTGGGACATGAAGTAAAGAGCCTGACTCTTACACCAGGCTGGTGGACTTTGGGAATGTCAGTCACTGGTGACGGTCGAGTCCATTACTATGGTCATCAGGGTGTGGAGAATCTGACGGCAAAGGACCATCTGTATTCCGGCTATCCTTATGGTTACCAGGCGGAATACTTCGCGACTCACTTCTTCAACGTGTGCAACCAGAATGATGGGACCACATGGTCAACGCCGTTCATCATTGATGATCCAGCCATCTACGTGAGCCACTGATACGGTGAGCCACTGATACAAGACGGCCTTCACGGCCATTTGTTCGCCCGTGAACACGCCACGGGCGAACGAATTCAATGCCGCCTGATGGGACAACTTCCATCAGGCGGTTTTTCATGCGCGATGCGAAGGACTTCATTGAAGTGCTGCTGCAGCTACCAGCGGCTGTTCACGACATTGGGCGCCTGATACGGCGAGCCTGGAACGCTGACGGTCTGTCGAGCCGGGATGACAGGGAATCTGCGACGCTGAGATTCCTCAAGGTGTTCAAGCAGGATGCGACGTATTTCTGCCACAGTTTCCGAATGGCGCACGACCTCGCTGTGTCCTGCATGCACGACCTTTTCGCTCGTGACATCTTCGCGATGAGCACTCGAAAAGGTCACGACTCCGTCCGTCCAGTTCTTCTGATCTTTGCCGCGCCAGACTGCCACAATGTTGTGGTGTCGAACCTCCGGTGGAACATGGGATTCCCGAATCATCTTCAGCACGCCGTTCTTTCTGGTGAGCGAATCGATGCTGGTGCGAGGCGCGGCAACTCGATCCCAGACGCTGACCTGATTCTGCTCGAACACAACCTTGCTGAGTTCCATCGTTCGACTGGGGAGCCAGATCAATGAACCGCTCAGCCATCGAGTGAATCGGTTTGACAGCGTGCTGCCTCCGTACGGACTTGCGATCGTCACGATGCGGCTGACAGACGGATTTGACTTGAAGAAGAAGACCTTGCGAATCTCTGTCTTCACATCGTCAGACGTCTTCAACTCCTCAACAGGCTTCTTGCTGACGCTGTTCCAGAACTTGTCACCACTGTCGATCGTCAGCATGTGGGACAGCAGGCCTCCCATGCTGTGACCGACGACAACCATTTCGTCGAGCTTGGTATTGCGATAATCAGGATCACAGGCGCGACGAACTTCCTGCAACTCTTCGCGAAGCTTTGCGGCTGAAAACGCAACGGGCTCGCCCGTGGGATAGAGATAGAACCAGAACTGGTACTTGCGCCGGATCTCAGGATCCGCCTGAAGATCGTTGAACATCTCCATCCACGTCATCGGACTTGACCAGAAGCCGTGAACCATCAGCACAGGGATCCGATCCGGATCATACGGCTGCACCATGTAAAGGCCCTCCACACGATCCGCCAGGTCCGGGCGGATCAGGCCCCAGGTATCCAGAAGACTGAGGTCCGGATTGCTGAGAAATCTCGCCAGTGGCGTACTCACATCGGATTCCAGGGGAACCAGTGTCGATCCAACCACGAGCCCGTCGGATTCACGCGGGTCGAAGATCTGCAAATGCACATTCGACACTCCCTCGGCAGGTTCGGATTCGTCGAATCGAAGCACCATCGTCGCCGCGAGGCTCATTCCCTGCGTGTAGTATTTCTCCAGAGGATCTCGCCCCATAGTCGCCGGGCGAATGGCGATAATGGGAACGCCCAGCCCTGATGAAACATGCCGGTGAGCAAGGTTCTTAAGCTGGTAGTCGGAGACGAATTCGAATTCTCCGAAATGCTCCATCGACATCATTCGCGACGGAAACGGAATCTCGAACAACAAGCGTCGTCCGGTCAAAGGCATTCGGAGAGACTGACCGAGCTGCAGTCGTCCTTCTGACTTCGCAAGTCGAAGCAGCTTCTCTGTGCTCGTGTTATAAATCTCGGCCGTACTTCGATGCTGCGGATCGGCTGGATTGAGGACGAGACCAGTTTCGCTTTGTGCCGCAAAGTAGCTCCATGATGTGCGAGCAGCATCGAGGTACAACTCCATGGCAAGCTGAGGATCTCGCGTGCGAATCGATTCGGCGGTCAGATACTGGAACTCCGCGAGCGCATGCTTGCCTTCGATGTTTTCGGCGGTCATCGGTTGCCGGAGGCAAAACTGCAGAAGAGATTTCACATCGCCCTCGCCCCGATAACCCGTCTGTCGCAGATACACATCGCTTCGTTTGGAGTGGCGAACGTAGCCAAACGATGAGGCCTTCAGGCGATCTGTTACCGGGTTATGGGGCCGCTGTCGAACCTGGACGAACTCCGTCGTTGCGCAGCCCGAAAGCAATGCCATCACGCCAGCCAAAACCAGCGCGGCTCCGCTCCTTCGGATCACGGCAACATCCAGAATCATGGACGCTGAATCACACCATAACAGTCTGCAAATTGGTGCGCCCGCCGTCAGTGGCTGGACCTTCCATGGTCGTCTGACGGGGCGTAGCTGCGTAGAGTCATTCTTTTCGTAAGTTCAGTCAATATCATGTTTTGAGTTCGCTCGAGACCCCCTGGGGCTTGTGATCCAAAGCGGGCCGCAAGGAATGTAGAGCGATTGTCCTCAATCGCTCCTGCACAAATTGCGGAAGGCCCAAAACATCACAAAACCTGGAAGGCCGAAACGGCTGAGAACAGCCGTTCTACACTGCGGCTAGAGGGTGATCTCAAGCAGGTCTTCCGCCAGTTGGGTGTTTGCGAAGATCTTTCGAATTCCTTCCAAACCAATGGGGTCATCATCCTCGCGCTGGGGATCTGCGTGGACCAGAATCAATCGCCTCACGCCGGACGAATGGGCAATCTGCGCGACTGGCGTTGAGTTGCTATGTCCAGTTTTGACGGCCCATTCAGCCATGTCGTCGGGGAAATAGCACTCATGCACCAGAAGATCCACTCCCCGAATGAAGTCAGCATACTGTCCCGGAGCTGTCGTGTCGGTCACGTAAGCGATGGACTTACCATGAGATTCAATGCGATACCCGGTCGCTCCGCCCGGATGGTCAAGACTGGTCCAGGAGGCTTTCGCACCGCAGAGAAGCGAAAGAGTCGTCGCTGCCAGCGGACACCATTCGAATTCAGGCAGGACAGGAAAAAGTGCGGGCGCGAAAAGATGCTCTCGCACTGCCTGAAGAGTGGATTCCGTTCCGTGGACTCTGACCCGTGTCAATTGCCCCTTCAGCATCGGAACGAGGAGAAAGGTCAGCCCGACGATATGGTCCAGATGGGCGTGAGTGAGCAGAATGTCCAGTTCAGAACTCTTCAGTCTTGAGGCGAGGCGATACACGCCGGTTCCGGCATCCAGAGCGACACCGAGATCCGGAAGAAACAGACTGGCCGTTTGTCGTCGCTCGTTGGGGTGATATCCACCAGTCCCAAGAAAGATCAGACGCATTTGTCTCGCCACAGAAAAGGGTGTCCGCTAATTCACTGCAGAACGGATTGTGGCACATCTCCATACCGAGGCAAGCTTGCGACGATCTTCAAACGTCCTGCCCTTGTTCGGCGGCCGGCCCCTTTGCAAGATAGAACATCAGAACCGCGATGTCCGCCGGCGTAATTCCACTGATGCGGCTTGCTTGCCCCACGGTCGCAGGTTTGTGTCGTGACAGCTTTTCGCGAGCCTCCATGCGCAGTTGCACGAGTGACCGAAAGTCGAACGGATCTGGTATGCGAATCGAATCGACCTTCTGCAATCGAGCAATCTCCGTCTCCTGCCGTCGCACATACCCAGCGTACTGAGCTTCAATTTCCATCTGTCGGCGAACGGCCGCGCTGAGGTTCATAGCCGCGACGTCGGGAAACGCGTCGTAAACCTGCTCCCACGTCGGAGCGCGTCGCAGCCATTCTTCCAGCGTCGCTCCCTGAGCTCGAAGCTTCTTCATCGCAGCAAACGCACGGCCAAGTTCTTCGTCGTACGCTTGAAACCGGGCAGCGCGTTCACTGCACACAGTTCCCAGTTCCAGCCCAATCGGTGTCAGTCGCCGGTCGGCATTATCCTGTCGCAACAGCAGGCGATATTCCGCTCGCGATGTGAACATTCGATATGGTTCGTCCACGCCTTTTGTCACGAGATCATCGACGAGCACACCGAGGTATGCCTGGCTTCGGTCGAGCACAAAGGGACTCTTGCCGGCGACCTTTCGCGCGGCATTGATTCCTGCGATCAGACCCTGGCCTGCGGCTTCTTCATAGCCTGTGGTCCCATTGATTTGTCCGGCAAAGTAGAGTCCTTCGACGCGCCGCGTTTCGAGGGTGGGATGCAACTGCGTCGGAGGAGCGAAGTCATATTCGACTGCATAGCCGTATCGCATGATCTGAGCATTCTCGCAGCCCGGGATGCGACGAATGATCTGGTCTTGCACGTCACGAGGAAGGCTGGTGGAAATCCCATTGCAGTAGACTTCCTGAGTGTTTCGGCCTTCCGGTTCGAGAAAGATCTGATGCGTTTCCTTCTCTGAGAACCGAACAACCTTGTCCTCGATCGAAGGGCAATAGCGCGGCCCCGTCGACTGGATCTGGCCGGAGTACATCGGAGCGCGATGCAGATTGGCTCGAATGATCTCGTGAATTTCCGGGGTCGTTGATGTGAGGTAACAATGAATCTGCGGCTGAGCAATTCGATCCGTCATGTACGAAAACGGTTCTGGATTGTCATCGCCTGGCTGCGGTTCGCAGCGCGAGAAATCAATCGTTCGTCCGTTCAGTCGTGCAGGCGTCCCGGTCTTGAAGCGTCGAAGTTCGATGCCCAGTTCTTTGAGCGACGCTGACATTCCATGAGCCGCCTTGTCGCCGGCTCGACCACCTTCCGCCTTCTGCTCCCCGGTGTGCATGATCGCCTTAAGAAACGTGCCGGTCGTCAGCACGACCGCGCGAGCACGATACAGCGCGTCACCGGCCACTCGAATGCCTGCAACTTTGCCGTTTTCAGTGACGAGCGATTCCACCATTTCCTGGCATAGTGTCAGGTTCGGCTGCTGTTCGACACGATTCTTCATCTCGAACTGGTAAGCCTTCTTGTCCGCCTGAGCGCGCGGACTGTGCATCGCGGGGCCTTTGCTGGCATTCAGCATTCTGAAGTGGATTCCCGTTGCATCAATCACGCGTCCCATCTCGCCGCCCAGCGCATCGATTTCACGCACGATCTGACCTTTAGCAACGCCACCGATCGCAGGGTTGCAGCTCATTTGAGCCACCGTGTCACAGTTCATCGTAAGCAGAGCCGTTTTTGCTCCGACGCGAGCGGACGCAAGGGCTGCTTCAACACCCGCATGACCAGCGCCGACGACCACGACATCAAATTCATAAACACACGAAACGGACATCTCTTCGCCACTTGTAGACAAATTCGCACAACAGACAGAGGCGGAAGCTTAGCAGCCGACTGGGGGCGGAAGAAGAAGGCGAACGCTGTTTCGCACACAACGACAACAGAGTAGGGACTCTGGGAATGCTGGGATCACCAGGCAGAGTCTGCGACAGCTGAGGGTTGGAAGTCGTCCAGCAACTTCGATTGTGCAAAAAGTGCCGCCGTTGAGCAGTCGGTCTCGCGACGTGAATGCTGGATGCTGTATCGTTTCCTCCGGTTCTTCCAGATTGCCGGATTGTGAGCGGGCTGACGCTGGTCATTCCGGCAGGAACTGGACGATAAACCTACCGTAACCAGGTGGGTGAGCGGTGAACGATTTTGAAGTTTGCCAGACGCAGGCCGCAGGGCCTTCGATGTATGCGACCCCATTGATCGCATCAGGGTTGACGATTCGGGAATTTGACTGGAGTTCTGTCCATGGCGGGGTCTGTTCGGCTGGTGCTGACGTTTCATAACCATCAGCCGGTGGGCAATTTTGATGGTGTGTTTGAGCAGGCTTATCGGGACAGCTACCTGCCGTTTCTGGATGTGATGCAGGATTATCCTGAGATTCCATTCGGCCTGCACACGTCGGGAAGTCTGCTGGAATGGCTGGAGCGACATCGGCCGGAGTACATCGAACGACTGCAGCGGATGGTGGCGTCATCTCAGGTCGAAATCATCGGTGGCGCGTTCTACGAACCCATCCTCGCCAACATTCCACGACGCGATCGAATCGGCCAGATTCAGTCGTATACGCAGCATTTGAATCAGCTGTTCCGAACTCAGGTCCGCGGCATGTGGCTGCCGGAACGAGTCTGGGAGCAGTCATTTGCAAGCGACATTGCGACCGCAGGGATTCAGTACACGATTATCGATGACTACCATTTCCGTTGCGCCGGGATCGCGCAGCCGGACCTGTTTGGTTATTACGTGACTGAAGACGAAGGGCAACTGCTGTTCGTGTTTCCGGACAGCGAACGACTGCGCTATCTGATTCCATTTTCAGAACCTGAGCAAGTCATTGAATACCTTCAGGAGATCGCAGAGAAGTATGACAATCCTGTCCTGGTCTTTGGCGATGACGGTGAAAAGTTTGGTTCGTGGCCTGAAACGTTCAAGCATGTCTACGAAGACCGATGGCTTCGCCGATTCCTGGATCTGCTGCGAGCCAACGAATCGTGGATTCAGATTACGACACCTTCTGGAGTGCTTGATCAGGTGTCACCGTACGGCCGATGTTATCTGCCGGATGCCAGCTATCGTGAGATGACCGAATGGGTACTGCCTCCGGCGACTCAGAAAGAATTCGTTTCGCTGACGCGTCAGCATCCCGATGATGAAGAATGGCAAAAGCTGGTGCGCTTCACTCGCGGAGGCTTCTGGCGAAACTTCCGGACTCGCTATCCGGAAAGCAACGAGATGTATTCGCGGATGATCAGTGTCAGCAATCGTCTTGCTCAAGTGGAGGCTCAGGGGGGACTGACGGAAGACCAGAAGGAACAGCTCATCGAAGCACAGATGCATCTGTATCGAAGTCAGTGCAACTGCAGTTACTGGCATGGAGCCTTTGGCGGACTCTATTTGCCGCACCTTCGCAACGCTGTCTTTTCGGAACTGATCAAGGCGGATTCGCTTCTTGAACGCATCACTCGGAAGGAATCCACCTGGGTGGATGTTGCCGTCGAAGACTTCAACTTCGATGCTCGCCCGGACGTGAAACTCGCCAATCATCGCATGGCGGCCTTTGTGTCACCGGCCAGCGGAGGACACCTCTACGAGCTGGACATCCGAACCAACTCGGTCAATCTACTGGCAACACTGAATCGTCGGCCGGAGCCTTATCACCAGCGAATCCTGGACTATGCCCGAAACGTCGCCGGTGATGATGCGGACCTGGCATCGATCTCGAAGGATGTGAAGTTCAAGCAGCCTGATCTGGATCAGAAGATCATCTACGACACATGGCCTCGCAAGAGCCTTGTAGACCTGTTCCTGCAGCCTCAACTGACGTTTGAAGAGTTCCAGAAAGGCCTCGGCGTACTTGGTGATTTCGCGACAGGAGTTTACGAAGCAAACATTCGAAAAGGCGAGCAGAAGATTGCTCTGGAACTTCGACGTCGGGGACGAGTCAACGAATTGACGGGTGAAGTGCGCAAGATCATTGTCATTTCTTCCGATCGCCCCAATGAGCTGTTGATTCAATACCAGGTTTCGGGGTTCCCAACGGATGTGCCGCTGCACCTTGGTATCGAACTGAATTTCGCTGCGATGCCAGGCGGTGCCAGCGACCGCTACTTCTATGACGGAACTGGACAACGTCTTGGAACGCTCGATTCCCGGATGGCGCTGCAAAACTGCGATCGAATCAGTCTGGTCGATGAATGGCTTGGCATGGACGTGAGCATCGAGGCTTCTCGCCCGGCCGGTATCTGGGCGATGCCGATCGAGACAATCAGCCAGTCCGAAGGTGGATTTGAGGCGGTGCACCAGAGCGTCTGCATTGTTCCGCACTGGGAATTCACAATGCCTCAGCAGGGCCCATGGATCGTCGACCTCCGAATAGTGCTCGACACCAGCATCGCTCTGGCCCGACAACTGGGCGACGCCCCGGTGAGAGCCCATCGTGATACGGCCGAAGCGCCACTCGCGACAAGCAGCTTCTGAATCACCCGCGGTCTGTTAACGAAGGAGTCTGTTGAAGGACAGCCGCGACAAGTCTACGCGCAAGCGTATCGATATGGGAACCGACATCGCGTTGATCGGAGTTTGGGATCCCGCACATGAACGCCATGATCTGGCGACCGCCAAACATGGCGTGCTGGAAGCCTGCCTGAAAGCAGAAGCAAACGCTGGCAGTCTTTTCTTCATCCGTACCTCAGCCGATGGAAATTAACTGGCCGACTTCTACGTCGATGAACTGCCTTCAAGAGAGATCACGTCCGCCGATGACGAATTCCCGCTCTCACCCGGCCAGTACTCGATTCAATTCTGTGAGTTGAACGATGACAAGTACCATCGGAGTCGTAGTGGAACTCGCCAGAGTTCCTGTGATCGACAGAGGTGTGGGATCTCTGGCGAGATCCACTACGTGCACAGCATGGCGGTGCTGCAAGGTGGCTCAGGTTTGTTCGCAGGGCTGCGTAGGAATCATGGGGCACTCTGGGCCATTCCCGGAAATGACAGTGCTCCTCCGGAATCGTGGATTCGAGACGCTGGAAACACCCGGAAAACTGGCATTGCCGATCCAAAGATGCACGGATCTGGTGAATCTGTGATCTGACAACTGTGCGGCCGCGAGGGCCTTCCTAGAATTCTGATTTTGGAACGCCGTCAAACAGAGTCCCATCTGACCCGGACCCATTCTCCAGGAAGACGCAATGTCGGATCTGAATTCCATTCTGGCGGGAGGAGCAATTCCTCCGGAAGCTCGTGTTGTTGATCAGCTGCGAATTCAGGCGGCAGTTCGGGAGATCTTGCTGGCGGTCGGCGAAGATCCGGATCGAGACGGGCTGAAAGAGACTCCAGCCCGCGTTGCTCGCATGTACTCTGAGATCTTCGGGGGCCTTCATGTTGAGCCAGGCCGGCATCTGCAGAAAGTGTTTGAAGAACAGTACGACGAGATGGTTCTTGTGCGGGATATCTCTTTCAACAGCATGTGTGAACACCATCTGCTGCCGTTCATGGGGAAAGCACACGTTGGGTACATTCCTCGCGGAAAAGTGACTGGCCTGAGCAAACTGGCTCGCGTCGTTGACGAAGTGGCTCGCCGTCCGCAGGTTCAGGAACGAATGACTCACACGATCGCCGATCTGATCGAAAACGAGCTTGCTGCGAAGGGTGTCATCGTGGTTGTCGAAGCGGAGCACACCTGCATGACAATCCGAGGAGTGAAAAAGCCTGGCGCATTGACCGTGACGAGTGCCGTTCGTGGACTTTTCCGTAATAATCTGGGCAGCCGCGCTGAAGCGATGGCACTGATTAACGGCAAATAGACGCGTTCCCAGCAAGTTGGTTCCA
>VFQT010003351.1_pt1 | contig 14739 bp, 16 predicted proteins | sample 3512381 | NCBI WGS metagenome assembly VFQT01 (sample SAMN10412376, study PRJNA504923) | tailings metagenome | isolation source: Relicate 2 Philex TSF3 active mining site | place: Philippines: Tuba, Benguet | collected 2017-08-29 | reverse complement strand
TTTGCGCGGAGCGAGAAATTGCGCGCCTTTTCAGCGCTTGAAGAATTGATTGTCGCCAAGTTTTCACAAGAGTCAGACGAGATCGAGCTGGCACGAATCCGTCGTGGCCGCCTGGAATCTTCTATCACCGTGAAAGCTGCTCAACATGTAGAGGATGGTGTTCATGCACTACTTACACACGAGCTTCAACAATCTGATCAGGAATTAATTTTTCCGCATTCAACACCTGAAGAGAGTGAGCTACTTATGCGCTGGGCATCTGATGAGTTTGCCCGCCCAATCCATGTCGTAGGCGAATGGCATCTGCCAACTTTTGGGGCAGCTTTTCACAAAAATAAAGTCGAAAAACTTGTTAAACCTGATGCGAACGCTCTGCCCATCGTTCAAGCAGAGTAGTGGCGCTGCCCTCGTCTATCGCTCGAGCGACTTTTGTCAGAGCTTGCATAAAAAGTTCGTCGACATCCACGTCCAATGCGCGCCCTTCAAATGCGATAACGGCAGCTGCCGCATTGAGTAAAACTACATCGCGCATCGGACCTGTTTTGCCATCTAGGATTTCGCGCAAAAGTCGTGCATTAACATCAGCACTCCCGCCACGAAGAGATTCGATTGGACTGCGCCCAATCCCCCACCGTTGTGGATCAATTTCAACTAATCGTGATTGGCCTCTAGCAATCACGTAGAGATCAGTTGGCTGCGAGAGGCTGATCTCATCCATCCCATCTCTTCCGCGAAATACCAATGCATCCACACCACGTTCGCGGAGTACGTCAGCCACCACAGGAAACATCTCCTGTTTGGCAACACCTATCGCATAAGCCTCCGGCTTTGCCGGATTGGAGAGCGGTCCAAGGATGTTGAAAATAGTAGGAAAACCGAGGGATTTTCGTGCTGTAGCAGCATGGCGCATCGCGCTATGGAACATGGGTGCAAAACAAAAACCAATTCCAAGTTCAGCAACGAGCGTTGCAATCTGCGAACCATTGAGATCAATCTTGATGCCAAGGGCTTCGAGCACATCAGCCGCTCCAGATTGTGAGGTGGCCGCACGATTGCCATGCTTAATTACTTTTGCACCTGCTGCTGCTGCAACGATTGCAGAGGCAGTTGAAATGTTGATTGTGTGAAAACCATCTCCACCTGTCCCCACGGTATCGACAGCTCGTTCAGCAACACTTATGGGTGCAGCTTGTGAATACATCGCCCTGATAAAGCCAGCAACTTCGGTCGCGGTACCCCCTTTGCGCGTATGTAGGGTAAGAAATTCCGCAATCTCTTCGCTCGTTCGACTGCCGGAAAGAATTTCCTCCATGAGAGCACCGCTTGAATCAAATGAGAGATCGCCACCACTTTCAAGGATTTCAAGCGAACGTGCCCACGTTGTGACGCTCATTTCAACGTCACATTTAATGTGCGGTTGGCGTGGTGACAGCTACCGAAACTTTGCGCAAAAGAGTAGCTACCTGCATTGCCATTGTTCGTGGATCAACTGGGTGGAGCACGATGCCATCTACGCGTGCCCACGTCGCGAGCCATCGGTCCGCTTCGCGCCCAATGAGACCAATAATCGGTGGAGCGCTGTAGACCTCGTCCTTAATCTCTCGAGCCAATCCGAGCCCGCCTACGGGGGCAGCTTCACCATCGACGATGAGTAAGTCGGCCATGCCTTTATCATCAAAGTAATCCTTGAGAGCCGCGGCGGTGGCGAATTCCTTGACCTCAATCGGAGCAACATCTGCAGCCGGCGCTGGGGTTATCGCGCGCACTACAGCGCTCCTCACGAGCGAGTTATCCGAGTAGACCAGGACGGTAAGGGGCGTTCTCTCTGCCATGTCCCCATCCTAACTGGCTACCCCACCCCGCCCGGCCTTAGGCGGAGATATCGAGTCGACCAGCAAGGTTGATCGGCGGGGCGCTCACCGTCGGCTCGCGTGATGAGTTTCACCCCATTTTGCCCCCCTCTCTCGCCCTTAAAAACTCCATATCTGGCCGAAAAATCGGGAATAATCGCGACCATGGCCAGCGCAACTCAACACCAAGATTCCTTCCACGCAAGCTCGACAAGGCCCAACCTTGTCGCCGTTGGAACGATTGTCTGGCTCTCTAGCGAATTAATGTTTTTTGCCGCACTCTTCGCGATGTACTTCACTACACGCTCAGTCCAAGGACCGGAGATTTGGGCCGAGTACACCGAGCGATTGGCGATTCCATTCTCTGCACTCAATACCACCATCTTGGTCTTAAGTTCAGTCACATGTCAGTTTGGCGTCTTTGCCGCAGAGCGCTACCAGCCACGTCGCACCGGCAGCCTTTTGAAAATTTCCGAGTGGGGCATGCGTGAGTGGTTTGCACTCACCTTCCTCATGGGCGCTTTTTTCGTCGCGGGACAAATCTACGAATATGCGCACCTCGTCATGGAGGACATCACGCTAAGTGGAAGTCCTTATGGATCAGTCTTCTACATCACCACTGGCTTCCACGGTCTTCACGTGACCGGCGGACTTCTTGCCTTCCTCATAGTTCTTATTCGAACCAGTTATGCGCGAAAGTTTGGCCACAAACAAGCCACTACCGCAATTGTTGTCTCGTACTACTGGCATTTCGTTGACGTTGTATGGATTGCGCTCTTTGCGTCAATCTACTTAGTGAAGTAAGGGAGCAAAGAACCGCATGTCACTACTCAAGTGGATTTCCGGTAAGCGGCGTCACCGCGCAATGGCACCTGCGCTCTTGGTTATAGGTCTCTTCCTCATCGGCGGTATCTATTCGATTGCCGCCTCTCCTAGTAATGCGACAGCAAGCAATGCTAAGTCGACACTCATCGAAGAGGGCAAAAGCATATTTATGCGCGGTTGTTCTTCATGTCACGGGCTTAATGCCGAAGGTAGTGGCATTGCGCCCTCACTCATTGGAGTTGGAGCAGCTTCAGTAGATTTCCAAGTAGCAACTGGGCGTATGCCCATGGCAGATATGAGCCAACAAGCGATGCGCAAGAAGCCGCTCTACTCACCTGAGGAGATTGCTGCTCTAGCCGCCTATGTCGCACATCTTGCTCCAGGGCCAGCGATTCCCACCGCAGAGCAATTGAATTACGAACGTGATGGAAATGTCGCCGAAGGCGGTGAACTCTTCCGAACCAATTGCGCGATGTGCCACAACGCAGCCGCACAAGGTGGTGCACTTACTGCAGGAAAATATGCGCCAACACTCATGGGAGTAGAGCCGGTGCACATCTATGAAGCGATGATTACTGGTCCGCAAGCTATGCCAGTTTTTGGTGATCAGGCGCTTACACCAGAAGAGAAGTTATCCATTATCAAATGGGTTAAGTCGGTGGAGAGTGAAGGTAGCTACGGCGGCGCAGAGCTCGGAAAAGTAGGACCGGTCACGGAAGGTCTACTCGCGTGGGTCTTAGGGCTTGGTTCACTAATTGGTATTGCAGTTTGGTTAGCTACAAAGGCTCGCTAGAAATTTTTGCCTTGAGAAAGAAGGGTTAAGAAAAATGTCGAAAGAGATCGCACCACTTCAAGACCCTGGTTTACCTCACCATGTGCACCGGAAAGCAGATACTGATCCATTAGCCGAGAAACGTGCAGAGCGGCAAGTTTCAATTCTCTTCCTTCTCTCCTCAGCAGGAACACTTCTTTTCATTTACTCGTTCATTTGGATACCAACGGATCGATTTGTCTTCGTTCCCATCCTAGGAAATACCAATGCTCACCAATTGGGAATTGGCGCCGGCTTAGGGTTTGCACTTTTCTTTATTGGAGCTGGTGCAGTCCATTGGGCAAAAACACTTATGCCTGATGAGGAAGTGGTAGCGCAACGACATCAGATGCGCTCAAGCGATGAAGATCGCGCATCTTTTGTTGAAACCGTTAAAGGTGAGGCTGCCAAAGTTCAACTTGGACGTCGCTCGCTGATCAAACGGAGCCTTGGCCTCTCGCTTGGACTTGTTGGCCTATCCCCGCTAATTCTCCTTCGTGACCTCGGCCCATTGCCGGAGAAATCTCTTCTGAAAACCACTTGGGATAAAGGTGTTCGCATCGTCACCGACCCTGGCAATCGACCACTGCGACCTGAAGATTTAGAAGTTGGAGCAATTGTCCACGTCTTGCCAGAGATCAAAGATCCAGAGCATCGCAAACTCAAAGACATTGCAAAAGATGCTTCCATCTTGATTCGGGTACGCCCGGCTGAACTTAAACTCACTGAAGAACGAATGTCGTGGACTTATGAGGGCATCATTGCCTTCTCGAAAATTTGCTCGCACATGGGCTGTCCGGTTGCTCTCTACGAGCAGACTACAAAGCATCTGCTCTGCCCATGTCACCAATCAACCTTTGATGTCCCTACAGGAGCAAAAGTTATCTTTGGCCCGGCTGCGCGCCCTCTGCCACAATTGGCAATCACAGTCGATAGTGAGGGTTACCTCATCGCCGCTGCACCATTTAATGAACCGGTTGGACCTAGCTTCTGGGAGCGAAACTCATGAAATCACGACGCGAAAAAGTAGCTGGTGGGGTAGCCAACTTCATTGACGAGCGCACTGGTGCGGCAAAATGGGTGAAGAAGAATCTTCAAAAGGTCTTCCCAGATCACTGGTCTTTCATGTTGGGCGAAATCGCGCTCTACTCCTTTATTATCCTGCTCCTATCTGGAACTTTTTTAACTTTCTGGTTCGTTCCTTCACAAGAAGAGATTGTCTACGAAGGTTCATACCAAGCCCTCGAAGGCGTGAAGATGTCCGAGGCCTACGCATCCACGCTTAACATCACTTTTGATGTCCGAGGCGGACTTTTGATGCGTCAAGTTCACCACTGGGCCGCTCTACTCTTCTTGGCAGCGATGGTGGCCCATTTATTGCGTGTCTTCTTCACAGGAGCATTCCGCAAGCCTCGTGAGCTCAATTGGGTTCTAGGCGTTGCCCTCTTGACCCTCGGAATTGTCGAAGGATTCCTCGGCTACTCGCTTCCTGATGATTTGCTCTCAGGGACTGGAGTTCGCATCGCACAGGCAATCATTCAGGCGATTCCTGTTCTGGGAACCTATCTTGCCTTCTTCGCCTTTGGCGGTGAATTCCCTGGCACTGTCTTCATTCCGCGTATCTATACCGTGCACGTTCTTTTGATCCCGGGAATCATTCTCGCACTCATCACAGTTCACTTGATGCTTGTCTGGTACCAAAAGCACACTCAATATCCAGGAGCTGGACGAACCGAAAAGAACGTTGTCGGTTACCCACTACTTCCTGTTTACATGGCTAAGGCTGGCGGATTCTTCTTCATCGTCTTCGGTGTCACCGTTCTCCTTGGCGCTTTCGCTCAGATAAATCCAATTTGGATCTTCGGGCCGTATACGCCAACTCAGATTTCCGCTGGCTCACAGCCGGATTGGTATATGGGATGGCTTGATGGTCTGGTGCGCATGTCGCCTCCTCTAGAGACACACGCCTTTGGTTACACCATTTCATGGAACATTCTTCTCCCAGGTTTAATTTTGCCCGGAATCATTTTCACTGGAATGGCGCTCTATCCATTTATCGAAGCCTGGGCAACAGGAGATAAGCGCGAGCATCACCTACTTGATCGCCCTCGCAACGCTCCGACCCGCACTGCAATCGGCGCGATGTCCCTAACATTCATGGTGGTTGCGCTCATCAATGGTGGAAATGATCTCATTGCTACTCACTTCAATTTGAGCATCAATCAGATTATGTGGGCTACACGAATAAGCATCGTGGTGCTTCCTCCGTTGGCTTACATCATCACCAAACGAGTCTGCCTCTCCCTCCAACGATATGACCGGGAGCTCGTGCTTCATGGCCGAGAAACTGGTCGCCTCGTGATGTTGCCACACGGTGAGTACATCGAGGTTCACGAGCCAATCTCTCCTGAGAAGGCCTACATGCTCACCCAACATGAGCAATTACTCCCCCTAGAAGCCCCCGGAGCGGATGCAAACGGCGTTGCTCCACGTGGTGGACTCAAAGCCAAAGTTCGCTCACGATTGAGCAAGGCGATCTTGGGTGAACAGATTGCTAAGCCAACACCAGAGGATGTCAAAGCCCTAGAGGGCGGGCACCACTAAATAGCTCTGCGGTAATTAGTGGCAGAACTTTCCTCCCCACCGGCAGGACATGTTCTGCAGGCGCGTTCTAGCGCTTCTAGTCCTGCCGCTCGAGCTACCTTCTGCGAAACTACATTGAGATCAGAGATACAAGCCTGTAAGTATTTGATCTTCGGATCTTCGAAAGCGTTAATGGCGACGAGATTTATTGCATCTCGAGTAGCCCCTTTCCCGCGCCCCCATGGCGCAACCCAATAGCCAATCTCTGCAACGCCATCATCGTCAACGCTATGAATTGAGATTACGCCTACCGGCCTTGCATCTTGCTCCTGGCTGTTCTCCCCGATTTGCTCCTCGATGACCCAAATCTTGTACTCGGGAAATTCACCACGAACGAAGCCTTCCGCATGCTCCATCAAATAAGGTTTGGGAATAAGCGTCCAAAATTGAATCTGCTCATCTTGGCAAGCTTCGAATATCCATTGCGCATCGCCGGCTTGAATCGCCCTGATTTGATGCATTTGCTTACTGTAACTAAAGCGCAGGAGCTACTGACGTTCGTACTGCATTGACCAGCCCATAATCGAGATCATGAGCGCCGCCGCCCCAATTAAGGTCATCCACCAGCCCAGAATCAAACCTAATCCCGTGATAGTGGCAAAAAGAGCGACAACAAGCGGCCACCAGGAGTGTGGGCTGAAGAAACCTTGCTCCCCTGCACGATCGGCGATCTCTCCTTCGAGGTTATCTTCCGGAAGGGTTGCGCCCAAGCGTCGATTGGTGAACCAAAAATAGAACGCGATAAGCGCAGCTAGGCACGTGCTCAAGATAAGCGCGACGATGCCGACAATCTCCTCGGACCAGAGTCCATAAACAACGGTTGTTGCGCCGTAAAAGACCGCGATGCCGGCAAATAGTTGCCATCCAAATTTCATTGGCTAACTCCTATGCCTTCTCAGCTGCTTCGGGGTGATGGAGATCGAATGCGGGCCGCTCGCTACGGATACGTGGAATCGAAGTGAAATTGTGACGTGGTGGTGGGCAGCTGGTGGCCCACTCCAACGAACCGCCATAACCCCATGGATCATCAACGGTCACCTTAGGTGCGTTTCGACTGATCCAAATGTTTAGCAAGAACGGAATCGTTGAGAAGGCGAGAAGGAAAGCGCCAACAGTAGAAATCATGTTCATGCCGGTGAAGCCGTCGCTAGCTAGGTAATCAGCATAACGCCGTGGCATTCCAACGATTCCCAGCCAGTGCTGGATAAGGAATGTCATGTGGAATCCAATGAGCACCGTCCAGAAGTGAATCTTTCCTAGCGTCTCATTGAGCATTCGTCCGGTGAACTTTGGCCACCAGAAGTAGAAGCCACCAAACATCGCAAAGACAACGGTTCCAAAGATTACGTAATGGAAGTGTGCGACGACGAAGTATGAGGCTGAGACGGCGAAATCAAGTGGCGGACTAGCCAGAATAATTCCAGTTAATCCACCGAAGAGGAAGGTAATCAAGAAACCCAACGACCAAATCATCGGGGTATCCATATGAATATTTCCGCGCCACATCGTGCCGATCCAGTTAAAGAATTTCACGCCGGTAGGAACACCGATTAGGAATGTCATGAAGGAGAAGAATGGAAGTAAGACTTGGCCGGTGGTGAACATGTGATGGGCCCAAACCGCAATCGAGAGAGCTGCGATGGCAATAGTTGCCGCAATGAGACCCTTGTAACCAAAGATCGGCTTCCTGCTGAAGACCGGCAAAATTTCACTCACGATTCCAAAGAATGGCAGCGCCAAGATGTACACCTCAGGATGCCCAAAGAACCAGAAGAGGTGCTGCCAGAGCATCGCACCACCATTTGCCGGATCAAAGATGAGCGCACCAAAACGTCGATCAGCTTCCAGTCCTAAGAGCGCAGCCGCCAAAGGTGGGAAGGCAAGGAGAATCAAAATAGAGGTTAAGAGTACGTTCCAGGTGAAGATCGACATCCGAAACATGGTCATGCCAGGTGCTCGCATACAGAAAATCGTGGTGATGAAGTTGACCCCACCAAGGATTGTTCCAAGTCCACCGATGGCAAGGCCCACGATCCATAGATCGCTGCCAATTCCCGGTGAATACTCAGCGCTAGAAAGTGGCGCATAAGCGGTCCAACCAAAGGATGGCGCACCACCGGGGGTAAAGAAGCCAGCAATGGCCATGATGCCACCGAACAAGTACAACCAATACGAGAGCATGTTCATTCGCGGAAAGGCCACGTCAGCGGCCCCAATTTGCAGCGGCATAATTTCATTAGCAAATCCAACGAAGAGCGGCGTTGCAAACATCAACAGCATGATGATGCCGTGCATGGTGAAAAGTTGGTTGTATTGCTCAACGCTAAGAAACTGTAGGCCTGGGCGCGCTAATTCTGCGCGCATAAATAAGGCCATCACGCCACCAATGAGGAACCAGATAAACGAGGTTATTAGGTAAAGGTGGCCGATAACTTTGTGGTCGGTGGTCGTCAACCATTTCACGATGAGTCGACCTTTGCTTTGTGGCTCCATCGGTCGAAGTGGCGCAGCGGTCGGGCGCTCAGCATAAGTTGTCATGCAACACCACCTTTAAGTGAATTGACGTAACTCTGATATTCCGCAGGCGAGACTACTTTTACGGTAAATCGCATTTGCGAATGATTACGACCACAATGCATATTGCAGAAGCCCGGATAGGTTCCTTCTTTTTGCGCGGTGAATTCGAATTGGTTCTTGATGTACGGAAGAGCCTGCATCTGCATCATGAACGCTGGAATCCAAATACTGTGAACAACGTCAGATGCCGTGAGATTGATACGAATTCTCTCGCCAACAGGTAAATAGAGAGTTGGAAGTTTCTCAGGGGTGCCGGTGACGGTTTGACCTTGAGCTTCCGGGTAGGTGAACTGCCAAGCCCACTGAATCGCATTGACATCAATTTCTTTGACCGCGACATTAGCTGGTGAAATTTTGGTGATAGTGGACTGATCGCGTGCAGTGAAATAGAAGAGAACGGCGACGATAATGAATGGGATGACGGTGTAAATGATTTCCAGCGGCAGGTGATAATTAACCTGTTCCGGTAATTGCTCCGGAGCTCCTGCGGATACTTTCTGTTTTGCTCGATAGCGAAATGCCGCCCATAAAATCAATACCGCGGTAATTGCTCCGACGATAAACGCAGCGATCCACGCTCCCTGCCATAGCGAGAGCGAGATGTCATTTATGTCGGTAACGCCACGAGGAAAGCCGAGCGCCGGTAATTTTTCCGACGAACAGCCGGCAAGTAAGAGGCTCAGTGGGGCTAGGAGCAGTAGCGCTCTTTTACGCATATTTGGCTACCTCCAAGGACATGCCCTAAGGATAGTCGCCCCTTTCGCCAACCCGAGAGTTGGCGAGTACCTTCTACGTCGTGGTGATGGTCACAGCAGGCAACTTCGACGGCGAACGCCCGCTCCATCGCGCCGGGGAGCAGGTCTTGCTCGCCGCCTTCGAACGCGGGTGGGCTGACCCCAACGGACTAGGAGCGGCTAGCGCTCAATCGCGTCATCTACTCACCGCAGCACGTGAGGAAATTGCGGCACATTTGGCTGTGGGTGCAGACGAGGTGGAGTTCTGGGGCGAGCCAGCGTTGATTTCGCCGATAGCCATTCAGGGCGCTCCCACCTTTGGTTCAGGAAAACTCATACTTGGCCAAACCGAACGACAGGAGATTCTGGCCCTGGCGAACAAGGTGCCTTCCTCGGCCCACATTCGAGTCTCAACTTCTGGCTTGATAGATCGCGATGATCTACTTGAGGAAATTGAGAGTGATTCCATCGTTGCGCTGCAATCAGCAAATATTGAAACTGGAGTTCGTCAGCCAATTGCTGATCTGGCTCAAATTGTGGGTGGCATGAATGCGCACCTTCACATTGACTACACCGCGTCAGGCCCGCTTGTTCCGCTACCTCAGTATTGGTCGACCGCAGATTTTCCTGCGAAAAGTTGGGATGGGCCCTCTGGCATCGGCATTATGTTGATCAACAAAAACTATCGTTGGGCCAATCCACTCTCACTCGCCACAGCTCGTCGCAGCCCTGAGTCATACTCACTTCCACTTGTTCTCGCTGCTGCTGCCGCGTTGACAGGCTGGCTCAAAGATGCACAGGAAGAAACTATCCGGATAAGAAATCTTGTTTCTATGATGCGCGAAGTTATTGCCCGAACAATTCCTGATGTTGACATCGCTGGCAGTGGAGCGGTGGCGGAATCATTGCCACATATCCTCTCGATATCTGCGCTTAATATCTCAGGCGAAAGGTTAGTAGGAGCTCTCGCAAATGAAGGATTTGCAGTTGCGTCCGGCTCAGCATGTATAGCCTCGGCAATAGAGCCAAGCCATGTCCTAAAGGCAATGGGCATATTGACCCATGGAAATATCCGCATTTCATTGATGCACGGAGTGCAAGAGAGAGACGTTAAACGATTCCTAGCATTGTTACCCGGAATCATCAATCAACTAAGGAGCGAAGTAGGCGCATGAGTGATACGACTGGCATCGAAGTTCTTGATTGCATAGGAGCGCTCTGTCCAACCCCGATCATTCAATTGAGTAAGGCGGTCAAAAATTTGTCGCCTGGTAACAAATTGATTCTCAAAGCAGATGACCCGGCAACGAAAAGTGATCTCCTAGCCTGGTCGAGATTAACTGGAAATCAAGTAACAATTATTGATGAAACTAGTTTTGAAATCGTCAAAGGTTGATTAAGAATTTTTTGTAAGTAAGGGCTCGAGGACGGCAGCGGAATCTGCCCCGTAACTCTCACGGAATCGCTCGATAAATTGCTCTTTTGTGAAGCGATACTCCTGACCACCCTGGCTCTCTAAACAATATGTCGCAACCATCGAACCAACTTGAGCGCACCCTTCAAGTGACATCCCCCAACCGAGGGCCGAGATAAAACCAGCTCGAAACGCATCACCAATCCCAGTTGGATCTATTTTAGATCGCTCTTTTGCAACGCCAACTTCGATTGGCGTGAAATCAGCAGATTCAATCCGGGCTCCTTTGGCACCTAGGGTGGTAATGCAAATTTCTACATTCTCTAGGAAATCGCGCATCTCCCAACCAGTTTTCTTCATTGCCAAAGCCATTTCATACTCATTGAGGAATGAATATTTAGCTCCAATGAGCAAACTCCGAATTGATTCGCCATCCAAGCTTGCCAATGTTTGAGAAATGTCAGCGGCAAATGGAATTTTGTGTTGACGACATTCATCAGTGTGCCTAATCATCGCCTCTGGGTCATCAGGGGCGATTAAAACCAAATCAAACCCGTTATGTCTTTCGAAGATTGGACCTAGTTCGATGTTGCGGGCTTCACTCATCGCTCCTGGATAGAAAGAAGCAATTTGGTTATGCGATTGATCAGTCGTCACTGTGAACCGGGCAGTTAATTGAGTCTGAGATATATAAACCTCTGATGTATCGACACCATGTCTGGTCAACCATGAGTTGTAGTCGGTGAAGTCTTCACCAACGGAGGCTATGAGCAGTGGGTTACCACCAAGCATTCCCATGCCAAAAGTGATGTTGGCACCGGTCCCACCGCGTCGAACCTCAAGGTCGTTAACTAGAAATGAGAGTGAGATCTTCTCGAGTGAATCAACGACTATTGAATCCGAGATCTTCCCCGGAAAATTCATCATGTAATCGGTCGCCACCGAGCCGGTGACAGCAATTTTCATCGCGAGGTATTCGAATCTTTTTCTGGATTAGTGGAAGGAATCCCCGCATGCGCAGCTACCACTGGCATTTGGGTTATCAATCGTAAATCCTTGTTTTTCGATGGTGTCGACAAAATCGATGGTTGCTCCCATGAGATACGGAGAACTCATCTTGTCGGTTACTACTTCGACTCCCCCAAAATTCTTCAAGATGTCCCCATCGAGCGAACGGTCATCGAAATAGAGTTGATATCGAAGTCCCGAACACCCGCCAGGCTGAACCGCAATGCGAAGACGCAGGTCATCGCGACCTTCTTGCTCTAGTAAGGCTTTCACTTTCGAAGCAGCCTGTTCAGATAGGACTACGCCATCGCTTGTTGTGACCTCTGCGCTCATTCCTAAGGCTCCTTTTTCTCGATACCTCGTAATCTTGCCATATGGGATAACGCTAGGCGCGCTCTAAATCTTCCAATGATCGCAGCGCGCCGCAGAATGCGGGAAAACCTGAGAGAATGGCAATGTGAGCATCACCGACCTACTACTCCTTGGCCAGGGCAGCGACCTTGCCAGCGAACGTGGCGTCTCATGTACTGGTGAACTGCCCGCCCCAAGCGACCCAAAACTTCGGGAGCGAGCTCGAGCTGCGCGCGCGGCTCTGGGTGATTCGACTTTCGTACTTGGTCATCACTATCAGCGCGATGAGGTCATCGAGTTTGCTGATGTAACCGGGGACTCCTTCAAATTAGCTCGCGATGCCGCAGCTCGACCTGATGCGCCTTACATCATTTTCTGCGGCGTTCATTTCATGGCAGAGAGCGCTGACATTCTTACTTCGAGCGCCCAAACGGTCATACTCCCCGATCTAGCTGCGGGATGTTCGATGGCTGATATGGCAAATTACGATCAGGTCGCGACATGTTGGTCAGTTTTGGAAGAGCTCGGTATCGCAAATTCAACAATTCCAGTGACATATATGAATTCTTCTGCTGCGATAAAAGCATTCACAGGAGAGCACAACGGAACTGTCTGCACTTCTTCTAATGCGCAGACCACGCTTACCTGGGCCTTCGGCAAAGGTGAACGAGTCCTCTTTCTCCCAGATCAGCACTTAGGGCGAAACACTGCAGTTTTAAAGATGGGTTTGCAGCTTGAAGATTGCGTGGTCTGGAACCCATGGAAACCAAGAGGTGGATTGACTGATCAGGAGATTAGGTCGGCAAAAATGATCTTATGGCGCGGGCATTGCTCAGTACATGCTCGCTTCTCGCTCGAATCGATAAAAGAGGTTCGAAGCCGCATTGACGGTGTGAATGTGATTGTTCATCCAGAGTGCCAACACGAGGTTGCATTAAATGCTGATGTGATTGGTTCTACAGAGCAAATCATCAAGATAATTAAAGAATCTCCTGCAGGGAGTAAATGGGCGGTAGGCACTGAACTAAATCTCGTAAAGAGACTGGCGCAGCAAAACCCAGATAAGCAGATAGTTTTCCTCGATAAGTCCGTCTGTTACTGCTCCACCATGAATCGCATTGACCTCCCGCACCTAGTCTGGGCGATGGAATCCTTGGTTGAAGGGCGAGTCGTAAATGAGATAAAAGTTCCCGAACGCACTGCGCACTATGCGCGAGTAGCGCTCGACCGCATGTTGAGTCTTATCTAAGATACCCCCAGAGCCCACCGCTAATCCGAAGAAAGTTGAGCATACGCCACGATGAGTGAAGAGAAGAAGAACAAACCGACTCCCAAGCGCAATGCAAAACGGATCACTCCCGCGCTGGCTCCCGCCGCTACCAAAGAAGCGAAGAAGGCTGAACGCGAGAATGCGCGCCGTAGGCGCATGGAGATGCGACAGCTCTACATAAAGGGAGACGAGCGTGCGCTGCCAAAACGCGACAAGGGTCCAGTCCGAAAATTTGCTCGGGATTACGTCGATTCGCGTTGGTCTATTGCCGAATTTTTCCTACCGCTTTTGATGGTAGTTCTTCTCTTGACTGCCATACCAAATGTAACAATCAAGGTTCTCGCTACATTAGTGATGTATATCGTCGTACTTATCTCAGTCCTTGATGGAATCTGGATGGGGCGGCAAATCAAAAAATACTGCTCAGTTAAATATCCAAATGAACCAATCAAGGGCATTTCAATGTATGCCTGGATGCGGTCAACTCAAATTCGACGACTACGTACCCCTGCACCACAAGTTGATCGTGGAGCAAAGTTGATTAAGGGCGCGGATTAGGACTTACATCCTTTGCAGGATCACGTTCAGCAATTGAACCAATCGCATCATCAATCGCCTGCATTACATCAGCGCTTAACTTGACTCCAGCCGCCTTCACGTTTTCCTTGACTTGCTTCGCTTTCGATGCGCCAATAATGGCGCTCGAAACATTTTTGTTTTGCAGGACCCACGCGACTGCTAGTTGTGCCATGGTTAAACCACAATCACGGGCAATAGGCTCAAGCTTGGCCACTTCCCGCAAAATGTCATCATTCATCCAGCGCGAAATCATCGCTGCGCCGCTCTTCTTATCCGTGGCTCGCGAACCAGCTGGCGGTTTTTTACCAGGAAGGTATTTGCCCGACAGCACACCCTGAGCAACCGGAGACCACACGATTTGGCCTATCCCTTCGCGCTCAGAGAGTGGGATAACTTCTGCCTCAATTACACGCCAAAGCATCGAATACTGCGGCTGGCTGGACACAAAGCGATCCATACCCAATTCTTTTTGAATAGTGAGGGCAGATTGAATCTCACTTGCCCGCCACTGCGAAAAGCCGATGTAGTTAACTTTTCCTTGGCGAATCAAATCATCGAAAGCGCGAAGAGTTTCTTCCAAGGGGGTCTCATAATCAAAACGATGTGCTTGATAAAGATCAATATGATCTGTCTGCAATCTCTTTAACGATGCATGAACTGATTCCATTATGTGCTTA
>VFQT010003348.1_pt1 | contig 14742 bp, 15 predicted proteins | sample 3512381 | NCBI WGS metagenome assembly VFQT01 (sample SAMN10412376, study PRJNA504923) | tailings metagenome | isolation source: Relicate 2 Philex TSF3 active mining site | place: Philippines: Tuba, Benguet | collected 2017-08-29 | reverse complement strand
CGACGAAATCGATGACCGGACATCTTCTGGGTGCAGGCGGCGCCGTCGAGGCGATCGCGTGCATCAAGGCGATCCAGGACGGCTTCCTGCCCCCGACGATCAACCTGACGACGCCAGATCCCAAGTGCGATCTCGACTACGTGCCCAACGAAGGCCGCGAGTCCAAGGTGCGCTACGCGCTGTCCAACTCGTTCGCCTTCGGCGGTCTCAACGCGGTGCTGGCGATCGGCCCGCCACCAGCGTGAGGCGGTGCCGACGGCATCCGGAGCAATCCCATGCCGACCAACATCCTGCGCGGCGCGAGCCGCAAGAAGCCGGTCAAACGATCAGCGCGCGCGGCCTCGGGGCCGCGCGACGTGTTTCTCCACGCTGGCAGTGTGGTGGTCCGCCTGCGCCTGCGCGATACGCCCACCGCCGACCGTATCTGGACGACGCTTCCCGTCTACGCCACTGCCGAGACCTGGGGGCAATCCGTCCACTTCGAAACGCACGTCGAAACGGGCCGCGAGGCGGATGCCCGCCAACTATTGCGCCCCGGCGACATCGCATTCTCGGCGGAACAGGATCGCATCATCGTGGCTTGGGGTCCCACGCCCTTGTCCAAGCCCGGCGAAATCAGATTGCCTGCCCCCTGCAACATCTGGGCCCGGGCGCTGGATGACGTCGCTGTCCTCGCGGCGGTGCAGCCGGGCCAGAAGATCAGCCTGCTCGAAGCGGCATCCTGAGGAATTGAGGCCGTCGGCTCATTCGAGCCCGGATCCCGTGAGTACGGTGGTGATCGCGTGCCCTGCGGCTCCGTGTCCAGCAGCGGTCCAGTGTCCATCGCTCTGGTAGTGCACGCGATCGAACGGGACAGCGTCCTCGATCGGGACACAGATTTCCACGAGCTGGCACAAGGCGCTGGAAGGCGTCACCGACGACGAGGCAGGCAAGGCTGCGGCACCGAAATGCGCCAGAACCAGCTTGACGCCGAGCGGCATTGCGCCGCGCAGGCGGCGTAGCAGCTCCGTCAAACGAGCGTGTGACGTTTCGTTGCCGCTCGCCGCACGCTCCCGGGCCACGACATGACGCGCCAACGCCTCCACCACATACGAACCGTCCCGCAGACGGTCCAACCACGTGATCTGCGGCGGTTCGATCCGCCACCCGTCCCCGTCGCGCATCAGAACCGGCTTCGGTCGTCCCACGTTCCGCGCCTGTTGCACATCGGTGATGTCGTTACGGTAGAGCAGGACGAGAACGACATCCCCACTCTTCAGGTGAGCCAGGCGCTTTTCGTTTGCCAGCAGAGCCTGATCGAGGCCGTACCCCATCACACCCGTGTTCACGATGGCGTAAGCCGGCCGGGCGCGAGCGATTACGGCGTCGAACCGCTGCGCACTGGAGACGCCTTCTCCGAAGGCGAAGGAATCACCCAGGATCAGAAGGGTCCGGGTGTCAGGCGCCTCCCTCGCCAGTGACGGCGAGAGACGCAGCCCCTCGTGATCGGTGGCCACCCGCCAGGGCGCGCCGTCGGCGTTCATGCGCACGATGTCCAGCCCGGGACGATTGCGCCACCCCGCTACCGGATCGAGCGTCAGGATGCGCGGCGGCACGAGCCCGAGGACCACCATGCCCCGGGCTGCAAGTTCCAGTGCGACCAAAATGATCAACGCGCCCGACAGCCAGCGGAATAGGCGCAGCCTCATGCGAACAACTGAGGCAGCCGACCCGCAATCTGTCCCGCGAGCCTGTCGAGATGATTTTCCCGCAAGGGGTCGACCTTGGCGAGTGCTGCGTGGAATGTCGCTGGCGTCAAATCCGCCAGGGCGAGCGACCGGCACCAGCCCTGCGCCTGCATGAAATCGCGATACTCCCGCTCCTCGTCCTTGAAGGCATGTTCACGCGGCGCCACCCCGACCACGGGCAGGCGCGCGCACACGGCTTCGGACAGCATGGTGCTCGAATCCTCGGTACACATCACCGCTTCCACCGCACCGAACAACTCCGGCAGCGTCCCCGGCCCCGCTGTCCGGTAGTCGATGAACCGCGCGATGGGGCCTTCGGGATCGCGAGCGAGATCCGCCATCAGATCACCGATCGACTCCGGGCTGCGCCGGGAGGTCGAGACGATCCAGCGTGTCCCGTCCTCGCGATACGCGCCTTCGACGAACCCGGCGAGGCGACGCCATTCCTCGTCGCTGTAACGGAAAAGCCCCGAGTCACCTCCGATGAGTAGCCCGGCAAGTCTCGGCTTGCCGTCGACAGGCAGCCCGCGCAGATGCCCCCTCCCCAATGCGTCGGGATCGAAGCTGCTGGGCTTGAGGGCAACGACATGGCGCGGCAGCCGTGCGTGCCGCTCGTAAGACGAAACGATGAGTGAGAAGGCCTCGGGCGGGAAATGTCGCAACGTACCGCAGAAGATGTTCGCAGCCCCCGTGATGCGAGCTGCGGCAACGTTCGCGGCGAGCGTGTCGCCCCCCGCCGACACCACGAGATCCGGCGCACCTAGCGCATCCGCGGCAAGAGCGTAGCCCCAGCGCAAGGCAATGGCAGCCGGCAGGCCCGCTTGCAGCAACGCTGCGAGCAGGCGGCCCCGAAGGAAGGGGCTCTTGGACACATCGACGTGCTGGATGGTCACCGGGCGGCGACGCGCTATCGCCGCCGCCACGCCTTCGGCCAGATGATAATGACCTGGTCTCCGGTCGGAGAGGATCACAACGGCAAGCGGCTTTATCGATGGCCGCTCTTGCGCCGGCGGGATGCGGGAAACGATCTCTGGCAAGCCCCGCTCAGCCCTTCGCCATGTCCTTGAGCGTGGTCGCGCCGCCGGCCGGGCATGACGCTTGCCGGCCGGTCTGGGAGCCCGGCTTGGGCGGATTGCCCGCATCGAAACCGTCCAGCACCTTGCCCAACAGTTCCGGCGTCAGATCCTCGTAGGTATCCTTGTAGATCTGCACCACCGGTGCATTGGCGCAGCAGCCCACGCACTCCACTTCCTCCCACGAGAAGTTACCGTCCGCAGAGAGGTGATGCGGCTCGTGATGTATCCGCGACTTGCACAATTCGATCAGCGCCTCCGATCCGCGCAGCATACACGGGGTGGTGCCGCACACCTGCACGTGGGCTTTCTTGCCGACCGGCGAAAGCTGGAACATCGTGTAGAACGTCGCGATCTCGTAGACGCGGATGTAAGCCATATCCAGCAGTTCCGCGACGGCCCGGATCGCCGGCTCCGTGCACCAGCCCTCCTGCTCCTGTGCGCGCCACAGCACGGGAATGACCGCCGAAGCCTGCTTGCCCGCAGGATATTTCGCGATGGTCGCCTTGGCCCAGGCGAGATTCTCTGGCGTGAACGCGAACGATGCGGGTTGGTCGGGATGCAAGCGGCGGACGGCCATGTCAGAAGGCTCCGGAAGTCTGGGCTGGGCTGGACGGCACGGCGCTCTCGATCGAAAGGCCGGCGACGGATACGACGGAACGGGCGAGATCTGCCGTGACGGTCTGTGACGCGGCGGCGATCCAGAGAATGATCAGAAGCACGACGCAAAGGGGCGCCAGGATCAACGCCGCCTGCGCCCCGACACGGGCGATGGCCGTCCAGGCGAGTGCGGTAAGCCCGCCCAGCAGCGGCAGAATGAGAAGCGTGGCATCGCCCCGGGCCAGCGCGAACAGCATTGCCACGACCATCGAGAGCGCCCCGACGGCGATGGCGAGCCCTGGCCTGTGCGCCTGCCACTCACCCATCGGCCAGCCGTTATGCCGTGCGAACCAGCGATAGGTCGCGACGCTGAGCCCAAAGGCGAAGGCGAGGGTCGCAACGACGAACATCACATTGACAAGCATGCGCATCACTCCTCAACGGCGAACGGTACCGCGCGCCTCGACGCGTGGCGTCCGTCGCACAGTGTCGCAGCTTGCACCGCCCGTCATGTGCGGAACGTCGAAATCGATAATTTCACCGCGTGCCGACATTACCTGTGGCCCTGGAGTCGGGACGATCCCTATCGTCGTTGACAAATTTCACTAAGGGCATGGAACAGCAATGGCAAGGGGCGAGGATGCCCCATCCCGGTTCTGGAAGTCGGCGCGTCACGGGCAGATCGCGGATGTGCCGACACGGTTGCTGTCAGCGTCGCTTGCCCGCGATGCAGCCCTGCAGGCAGCGTTGCCGTTCCTCGTCGCACTTCGGGCTACCTTTGGTCTCCACGCGGCAGCGGTTGTGCGCCGCCTGACAGGCGCTCGCGCAAGAGTTGTTCTGCGCGACGATCATCGCCCCACCGGCAGGATCGCGCGGTGGAACGGAGGCACTCCCGCTGGCCTGCTGTCCACCGGCAGCCGCCGCGCTCGCGAGCACGGTCCCTAGGACCAATCCTGACAGCATTCGCGTGAGCATGACACGGCTCCCCACACGCCCGTCCATTGCAGATCCGCTCCGAGGCGGCCCGACGCCGACGGGCGCACGCCGAAGAACGGGCCGCAAACCGCAGATGCGACGCCCGGTCCCCCAGCTTTCCGACGTTCGGGCGCGTTCATAGCCGCTGGCAGATGAATGCAGCCTGAACTGAAAAAATGGCGGGCAACCCGCTATGAAGCGATGTTGCCCGCCATGGTTTTCAAAACGTCGTCCAGAGGCGGATCACTCCGCCGCCGCGGTCTCCATGGAACCCCGCCCGGCGCGGGATTCGCGTTCCATTTTCAGCCTTTCGGCGATCAGGAAACTGAGTTCGAGAGACTGCTCGGCGTTGAGGCGCGGATCGCAAAGGGTCTCGTAGCTGCGCGACAGATCAGAATCGACGATCGCAACCGCACCACCCGTGCACTCCGTGACGTTCTGGCCCGTCATCTCCAGATGGACGCCACCCGCGTGCGAGCCTTCCGCGCGATGGATGTCGAAGAACTGCTCGACTTCCTCGCGGATGCGCTGATACGGCCGCGTCTTGTGCCCCGTGCTGGCGGTGACCGTGTTGCCGTGCATGGGATCGCACGACCAGATCACCTTCTTGCCGGCACCTTCCACCGCGCGGACCAGCTTCGGAAGGTGCTTCGCCACCTTGTCCGATCCGAAACGGCAGATGAGGGTGAGGCGACCGGCCTCGTTCTTCGGGTTCAGGATGTCGATGAGCTGCATCAGACCGTCGGGTTCCAGCGACGGACCGCACTTGAGCCCGATCGGGTTCTCGATGCCGCGGCAAAATTCGACGTGGGCATGATCCGGCTGACGTGTCCGGTCGCCGATCCACACCATGTGCGCCGAGGTGTCGAAGTACCGCCCCGACCCCATCACTTCGTCGCGACGGGTCATGGCCTGCTCGTATCCGAGCAGCAACGCCTCGTGGCTCGTGAAGAAGTCCGTGGTGACGAGTTCACGTGTGTTGGCTTCCGTGATCCCCACCGCTTTCATGATCTCGAGCGAACGGCTGATCTCGGCGGCCAGCTTCTCGTAGCTCGCCTCGATCGGCGTATCCTTCATGAAGCCAAGCGCCCAACGGTTCATGTTGTCGAGGCTGGCGAAGCCGCCCTGCAGGAAGGCGCGCAGGAAATTCAGCGTCGCCGCAGACTGGCGGTACGCCTGCAGCTGCCGTTGCGGATCGGGAATACGCGCCTCCGAGGTGAACTCGAAGCCGTTGATGATGTCACCGCGATAGCTGGGCAGCTCCGTACCATCGCGCTTCTCGACGTCCGACGACCGCGGCTTGGCGAACTGGCCGGCGATGCGGCCGACCTTCACGACAGGCACACCTCCCGCGAACGTCATGATCAGCGCCGACTGCAGGAAGACGCGGAAATAATCGCGGATGTTGTTGGCCGAATGCTCCTTGAAGCTCTCCGCGCAGTCACCGCCCTGGAACAGGAAGCCCTGCCCCGCGGACACGCGAGCGAGCTTGTTCTTCAGTGCCACCACCTCGTTGGCAAAAACCAGCGGCGGAAACTGCGAAAGTCGCGCCTCCACGTCCGCGAGCGCCGGGGACGGCGTCGCATAGGGCATGCCGTCGTAGGTCGGCACCTGGACGATCGGTTTTGCTCTCCAGCTATCGGGAGACCAGGGTGCGGGCATTGGATACTCCTTCGCCGTCGCCGGACCCACCTCGTTCGGTGGCCGGGCCCCGACGGCATTCGCCATTCACTACTTCCACGAAATTCCTATAGAGGAAGTTTGTGCGGGCGAAAAGGCAATGCCGACAACCGATTGCAGGTTGTTGCTGCACCCCTCCCGGGGACACGGTTCGCCCGGACCAGCCCGAAGGCTTCGGCCCCGGTCTCGGCACCAGGGCACGCGTTCAGGCGGCATCCTCGAGGGCCATCCGCACCTCGCTCTCCATGCGAGAGACGATCTCACGCGCGAAGACAGCCGGAAAATAGACGTGGTGGATGTGCTGCTGCCCGGCTTCGGCCTTCCGCAGGATCTCCACACCGACGTGCGGCCACGGCAGGTCGGGCCAGTAGTCGTCCAGGCGCTGCGGCGCGATCATGGCGTCGATCGCCATCAGCTTGCTGCGGTCCATCGTCGCCTTCAGCGACTCATAATCGATGGGTACGCGTTCCGCTGCGTTGCGGGCGTCGAAAAACGGCTGTGTCTCCACGAGATTCTCGAAGTACCCGGCAAAGAACGCGAGCCCCGCGATGATGCGGTCGATGCGTTCCGGCGTCCCAGGCGCATGCAGCGCAACGCTCAACGCGTCGTCCGTAATCGCAGTCTGGCAGTAGAGATTAAAGTCCTGAATCCGCCGCACGAGCGCGAACAGCTCGAACTGGGCCGTCGGCCAAACCTGATCCATGCGGTCGGCGCCGATGTGACAGTAGAAGGGAAATACCACCACTCCGTCGCGCAAGACCGTGAAATGCTCCGTCATGCCCTTCAGCAGCAGTGGTCCGGCATCCGCATCCAGATCCCCCGCGATCCCGGGAACCACGAGCGGGAGTTCGTTGCGGACCGAACTGGTGATCCGCCGGGCCTCGCCCAACAGCAACTTCATACGCTCTGACATCGCCCGATGGCGGTCGGCGGCAAATCTCGCGGAGATCTGCGGCTCCATCTCCGGCGGTTCCGTAAGATCATCTCCCCGGCCGAAGTGGGGCAATGCTTTCCCGAATGGCATTGTTGTTTTTCACGGCAATCGACTGCCTGCCCCATCGCCATCAATCGGGCATCGCTTGCGAGGAAGTCTAGGAAAACCAACTTAATTGCCGATTAAGCCGCATCGCTCCAGACGGAGGAATGCGTTCCTAACGGCACCGATGGTAAATGCCAATATGCCGGCGTCTGAGAAAGTATGCCGGAATGTCGAACCGCCGTCATCGGCCCGAAGCCCGATTGTGATGTCTCCAGCAGATCCGCAACCTCGGCGGCACTGGGAACCGGAGCGCTCTGCGCGGATACGTCCAGGCGACCCAGCCGCCAGAACCAATGCCCGGTTTGCGCCAGCGAAACGCGCACCAGCCACGATCCGCCCTCCGTTCGCTGCCGCTTGAGAGCCATCATGGCACCGGCCGCCATCAGGTAGCCCGAACCGTGATCGAGCGCTTGCGCGGGCAACTCCTTCGGCCCCTCCGCCTGGCCGAACGCCCGCGCCTCCGCGATATTGAGGCCGTTGGCATTCTGCACGAGACTGTCGAAGCCGCGCCTGCCGGCCCAAGGCCCGGTATGCCCGTAGGCCGACAGAGACACGCATACGATACCCGGCGACAACTTCGCGAGGCGTTCGGGATCGAAGCCTTTCGAGGCGATGGCTCCAGGCCGGTACCCTTGCACGAACACGTCCGCACCGGCCGCGAGCCGTTCCAGTGTCGCGCGCCCGCCCGTCTCTGTCAGATCGACGAATGTGGCGCGCTTGCCGCGACCGGTATCCATCACGAGCAACGGCGCGGACGGCAGCTTCGGGCTGGAAACCTGCAGCACGTCCGCACCATGCGCCGCAAGCGTGCGTCCGCATACCGGCCCCGCAATGATGCGGGTGAGGTCGAGCACCTTGATACCAGCCAGCGGCCGGCGGCCCGTCTCGAGCGGGCGCGGTGCCGCATCGCCGATGCGGATGACCTCGAAGAGCGGCAGTGCGGCGACCGCCCGGCCCTGCCCGTGCGCCGCCCATTCCTCCGGCGAGCGCGTCATGGTGGCGACGAGACCGCGCTCGGCAGCAGCCGTCTCCAGCACCTCGCCATCCCACTGGCCGACGGCCCGGCGCACGCTCTCGCGATCGTAGTCGGCACCGAGCAGCGCCAGCATGCCCGACCGGTGATGCGGGAGATTGGTGTGAAGCCTGATGTAGCGGCCATCCTTCGCCGTGTAGAGACCGGCGACCTTGTCCCATGCTCGCGGATCGACCCCCGGCACGCGCATGTAATGCTCGCTGCGGAACTCGACGGCGGCATGGCGCATGTCGACGCTCACCGCCTGCCGGCACCCCGCCCGCAACCGCCAGAATTCTGCCGCCGCCAGGGCGCTGGCCGCGATCGAGGCCTGCGCCATCACCCCCACCGCGAACGAGGACGGCAGCGCTGGCTCCCGGCCCGTCAACGTGACGTACTCCAGCGCGGCACGCTCGCCGCCACCGATCGACCAGACCTCCTCGAGTGCGGCACGCGACGTCATGTTGGGTCTCCCAAAACCAAGCGATTGGCGCCGGGCTCAGTCCGCGTTGATTCTGACCGGCCGGCGCAGGAAAGCCGGGATGTGATCCGTTCCCATGCCGAAGGGCGTCTCCTCGCCGCGCTGACGCCCCCCTCCACGCTGCTGGGACCGCTCGCGCTGAGCGCCTTCGTCGCGACGCTGCGGGGCCGGCGCGCCACGTACCGGCCGCGGCTCACGCTCACGCGTCCGCTCGGTGCGCTCCTCGCGGTCGATGCGCTCCGCACGATCGGCCCGTGCCGCCTGCGACGCTGGCTCCCGCACGTCCTCGCCTTTCCGGGCGGGCCGTGCGCCACGCCGCGGGCGGTCGTCGCGTTGCGGGCGGTCCTCCCACTCCGGGCGAGCCTCGCGCTGCGGACGGCGCTCGGGGCCGCGCGCTTCGCGGTCCGCCTCCTGCGATGCCGACGGGCGTTCCCTCGGCGCCTCGCTCGGGCGATCGGACCGGCCACGACGGCCATCGCGACCCTCGCGACGCCGGCCACGCTCCTCAGCACCCGACGCACGCGCCTCGGAACCGGGCCTGCCGCCACGCCTGCGGCCCCGTTTGCGGCTCGCCGCGTCGGCGATGTCCTCTTCCGTCGGCGGTTCGCCGATCCAAACCGGCTCCTCGCCGGTCAGCTTGCCGATCGCCGCCAGCGACTTCAAATCGTCGGGCGATACGATGCTGACGGCGAAGCCTTCCTTACCCGCACGGCCTGTGCGGCCGATGCGGTGGACATAATCGTCGGGCTGCCACGACACGTCGAAATTGAAGACGTGCGAGACGTCCGGGATATCGAGACCCCGCGCGGCGACGTCCGACGCGGCAAGGAGGGTGATCTCGCCGGAGCGGAACTTGTCGAGCGTCGACATGCGGGACAGCTGGTCCATGTCGCCATGCAGAGCACCGGCGTTGAAACCATGCTTCGTGAGCGACTTCTGCAGGATCGCCACGTCTTTCTTTCGATTGCAGAAAATGATCGCGTTCTTCACGTCGAGACTGCGCAAGAGTTCGCGCAGGATCTCGCGCTTCTCCCACTCTTCCGTGCTCGGGCAGAATCGGAAGCGCTGCGTGATCGTCTTGGCCGTGGTCGCTGGACGTGCCACCTCGATACGGGCGGGATCGTTCAGGAACTGGTCGACGAGCCGCGTGATCTCCGGCGGCATCGTCGCGGAGAAAAAGAGTGTCTGCCGGCGCGGCGGCAACAACTTGCAGATACGCTCGATGTCCGGGATGAAGCCCATGTCGAGCATCCTGTCGGCTTCGTCGATGACGAGGATCTCGACGCCCATCAGCATCAGGCGGCCACGCTGGAAGTGATCGAGGAGCCGACCCGGGGTCGCGATCAACACGTCGACACCGCGGTCGAGCTTTTGCACCTGATCGTCCATCGAGACGCCGCCGATCAGAAGCGCCAGCGTCAACTTGTGATTGACGCCGTATTTCTCGAAACTTTGCGCGCACTGGGCGGCAAGTTCGCGCGTCGGGGCGAGGATCAGCGAGCGCGGCATGCGCGCCCTGGCGCGACCGTTCTCGAGACGAGCAATCATCGGAAGCACGAACGAGGCCGTCTTTCCGGTGCCGGTCTGGGCGATGCCCAGAACGTCGCGCCCTGTCACGGCAACCGGGATCGCCTGCGCCTGGATCGGCGTCGGATTGGCGTAGCCGGCAGCCTCGATGGCGGCAACGACTTTGGCGCTGAGACCCAGCTCAGCGAAGGTGGGGGTGTCCAAAAAGAACGTCTCCGTCACAGCATAGGAAACCGACGCACCGGCCATTGTTGCCGGACTTCGGGGTACTCGTCTGGGAGCGCAGGGGAAGCTGAGAAAGGCTCAAAATGAGCGGTTCGAGAGCGTGCCGACCGGAAAAGTCACAAAAGAATGTATGACCCCCCTGCGCTCAGCGAGCCCGTATTTCGCACAATTCGTCCGCAGATACAAGCCGACGTGCAAAGCAATTGCCGCAAGACACACGGACGGCGAAAAAGGCAAGGGCGCCCATCGAGATCGATCGGTCTCATCCCAGGTTCTCGGTCGCGTCCGTCGCCCCGTCCGCGCCTGCCTATAACGGCGCCAAGCCTGGTGCCCGGGCTCTGGATGCGGTGTAGGCTGCCGCCAGATTGGCATCGACAGGAAGCGGACATGCGCCCACTCGAAGGTATCAAGGTTATCGAACTCGCCCAGAACCTCGCCGGACCGTTCGCCGGCGACATCCTGGGCCAGCTCGGCGCCGACGTGATCAAGATCGAGCGGCCCGGCGGCGGCGACGATGCGCGTGGCTGGGGCCCTCCCATCTACGGCGACACCGCCACGACCTTCATGGCCGTCAATAAGGGCAAACGGTCCGTGACACTCGACCTCAAGGATGCCGACGCCATCGCTTGGCTCAAGGATTTGGTCCGTCACGCCGACGTCGTCGTTCAGAACCTGCGCCCCGGCGCGGTCGAGGAACTCGGATTGGCGCCCAAGGACCTTCTGGCGATCAATCCCCGGCTCGTCTACGCCTCACTGTCGGCTTTCGGTCACACCGGTCCCAAGGCGATGGATCCCGGATACGAGCCGATCCTGCAGGGCTTCTCCGGCATGATGATGATGAACGGGGAAGACGGCGGCCCGCCGACCCGCGTCGGCATGCAAGTGCTGGATCTGGGCACCGGGTTGTGGGCCGCGCTCGGCATTGTCGCCGCCATCCACCGGCGCACGACCACCGGCCAGGGCGGCACGGTCGATGCCTCTCTCCTCGAGACGGCGCTCGGCTGGATGAGCTGTCATTTTGCCGGTTACAGCGTCACCGGTCGGCCGCCGCGCAGACATCTTTCGGGCAATCCCAATACCGTCGTCTTCCAGGCCTTCGATACCGCAACGAAGCCCATCATGATCGCGGCGGCGAACGACCGTCTCTTCGCGCGGCTGTGCGATGTGCTCGGGCGCCCCGACCTGGGCAAGGACGAACGCTTCAAGTCGAACCGCCTGCGCGTCGAGAACAAGCCGGCCCTGCTGCCCGTCCTGGAAGAGATCCTGAAATCCCAGAGCTGCGAGACTTGGATCGAACGCCTGGAAGCGGCCAAGATCCCCTGCGGCCCGATCAATGACATGAAAAGCATGGACGCCGAGCCTCAGGTCGCAGCGCTCGGAATCATCCAGGAGCTGCCCGACCGCCCCGTGCGAACGGTTCACCTGCCGATCTCGATCGACGGGCAGCGTATGAGGCCGACACGCAGCATCCCCGCCGCCGGCGAGCACACGCAGGAAGTTCGCGCCGAAATCGCAGCCGCGAAGTCCCAGAATCGATAGCGGCGCCCAAGGCGCCGCCGTACTGAAATCGCTTCACCCTGGTCGTCCCGGATGGCCCGATGCAACGGGCCATCCGCGCGCCGGCTCAGCAGCCGCGACGCTCGAATTTGCGGCAAGCCCAATCCAGGCCGTCGTCGCACCGCCGTGCGAGCTGTCCGCAGCTCAGACCGTCATCGCGATAGGTGTTGGCCCTCGCGGCCTCGTTCAGGATGATGCCGCCGAGTATCGCGGCGCCGACGCCGATCGCGACGTTGCGCCCCCTGTTCGAGCGGCGATGCGCGTGGTGGCGACCCGGCGCGACCCGACGCGGTGCGACGACCACGGGACCGGATCTCTTGCTGAAGCCCTTGCGCCGCTGCTGGGCCTCCGCTTCGCCGGCCGTCATGGCCATGCCGAGCGTCAGCACCAGCGCCGCCAGCACCATCGACAGAAATTTTTTCATGGAAGACGTCCTTTCGTTCGGCCGACTCGAACCGCAACGGCCAATCTTAGTAACGCCTACCCCCTCGCACGGTTAGCTACAACCCACAATCGTCCCCATGCACGACAATCAGTACCGCTCAATCCTGAAAGGCGGAGGAACGACGGTCTCCCGCTGCTTTGGCCGTTCGGCATGCCGTCACGGGCCGCAGCGCCCGCCGGGCGGTCCTTGACACCCCGGGGAACACCGGCCCCGCCCCCGCCCTCCGCGGGCGGGCCTGCGTCACCGTCCAGGGTTGCGCGGGTCGGGAGGCTGGGCTAACAGGAACACTGGGCAAGGGGATGGCGTGCGCGGGCGTCCAACGTCGACGCGCCATGATCTCCGATGTCCGCCACGGCACTTCTCAAGAGAGCACGCATGCAGCTCGCACCCGGTCTGCTCAACGATTATCTGCCGATCGTGATCTTCCTGGGGGTCGCGCTGGCCATCGGCGCGGCGCTGATGATCGCGCCGTTCCTGATCGCCTATCGCAACCCGGATCCCGAGAAACTCTCGGCATACGAGTGCGGCTTCAATGCCTTCGACGATGCGCGCATGAAGTTCGACGTGCGCTTCTACCTCGTGTCGATCCTCTTCATCATCTTCGATCTCGAGGTCGCTTTCCTCTTTCCGTGGGCCGCCGCCTTCTCGGATGTGGGCCTGTATGGCTTTTGGGCCATGATGGTCTTCCTCGGCGTGCTCACGATCGGATTCATCTACGAGTGGCGCAAGGGAGCGCTCGAATGGGATTGATTCTTCCCGGCCAGGACGGGTTCGCGCAACCGATGCTGGACAAGCCCGGCGAGGGCACGGGAGGCTCCGGCCTCCTGAAACCCGGCGATCGCGGCTTCACCGAGCTGTCGAACAAGCTCGCCGACAAGGGCTTCCTCGTCACCACGACCGACGATCTCATTAACTGGGCGCGCACCGGCTCGCTCATGTGGATGACGTTCGGCCTCGCATGCTGCGCGGTCGAGATGATGCAGGCTTCGATGCCGCGCTACGACGTGGAGCGCTTCGGCTTCGCGCCGCGCGCATCGCCACGCCAGTCGGACGTGATGATCGTTGCCGGCACGCTGACCAACAAGATGGCGCCCGCTTTGCGCAAGGTCTACGATCAGATGCCGGAGCCTCGCTACGTCATCTCGATGGGCTCGTGCGCCAACGGAGGCGGCTATTACCACTACTCGTACGCCGTCGTGCGCGGCTGCGATCGTGTGGTGCCCGTCGACATCTACGTGCCCGGCTGCCCGCCGACGGCGGAAGCACTGGTCTACGGAATCCTGTTGCTTCAAAAGAAGATCCGCCGCACCGGTACGATCGAAAGATGATGTTCCGTCCAGGCGGGTTGCGGTGCTGACACGAGCATCGGACCCGTTTGGTCGCCCCAACACTGGAAGCGAGCCGATGAACGCGTTCGCCAAGGTCGACAAAGCCGCTTTCCTGCACTTCGCGGCCGAGCACGCCGGGGAGCGCTACGAGTTCGGGCGGGGGCGCATCGTCCAGCAGATCACAGGCGGAACGCACGATCACGGCCCGATCGCGCGTCGGAGCGCCAGACGAATTGAAGATCAGATCGATGCCAGCAGTTGGACCGTTCTGCTAGACCGTGGCGTGGAAGGCCGTGAGAAGATCCGCTACCCGGATGTGGTTGTCGAGCCCGCCAGCGAGCCCGGAGCCAGCTTGGCAACGCGCCGTCCCAGCCTCATCGTCGAGGTTCTCCCGCCGTCCACCTCCGCCGCCGATCTCGACCAGAAGCCGGACGAGTACCTCGCCGTCGGTTCTCTCGATGCCTACGTGTTCGCAAGCCAGGACGAGGCGGCGATGCTGGTCTACGCGCGCGACGCTGATGGCGCCTGTCCGGCCCGCCCGCTCGAGATCGAAGGCATCGACCGAACCATCACGATCAAGGGACGCCCGTTCGATCTGACGGTTTCCCTCTCCGCCGTTTACGAGGGCATCGTTTGATGCCCGTTCCCGACGATAAAGGACGTACCACGTGACCAGCCTCAGCGAGCACGCCGCAGCCGCCCTCGGCTCCGCTATCGAAACCGCAAAGACCGCTTACGGCGAGGTCACGCTCGTCGTCGCAGCCGATCGAATCATCGAAGTGCTGACGAAGCTCCGCGACGCCCCCGAGTGCCGCTTCGAGCAACTCATCGACATCTGCGGCGTCGACTACCCGGCCCGGGAAAAGCGCTTCGATGTCGTCTATCACCTGTTGAGCCCCCGTAAGAACCAGCGCATCCGCGTCAAGGTTGAGACGGACGAGGATACGCCGGTGCCCAGCGCGATCTCGGTCTTCCCAGCGGCGAACTGGTACGAGCGCGAGGCCTACGACATGTACGGGATACTGTTCTCGGGCCATCCGGACCTGCGCCGCATGCTGACGGACTACGGTTTC
>VFQT010003347.1_pt1 | contig 14743 bp, 15 predicted proteins | sample 3512381 | NCBI WGS metagenome assembly VFQT01 (sample SAMN10412376, study PRJNA504923) | tailings metagenome | isolation source: Relicate 2 Philex TSF3 active mining site | place: Philippines: Tuba, Benguet | collected 2017-08-29 | reverse complement strand
TTTGGCGACAAACGCGGCCACGCCGAGCACGACTGCGGCAAAGACGAGGTAGCCTTTCATTCCTCCGGCTTAACAGCGAGAGGTTACGGCTTCTTCACCGAGCTCTACTCGGCGGCCTGAGCCTCGCCGTCGGGCATGCCTGCATCGGTCATGCCGGCTTCGATCTCGGCCGCTTTGGCTTCGACCAGCCGCACGATATGATCGAGCATGACATCGCTGGTGACGTGGTGATCGGTCACGCCCGAAAGATAGACCATGTGCTTGCCGTTGCCGCCGCCGGTAACGCCGATATCCGTCTCGCGCGCCTCGCCCGGCCCATTGACCACGCAGCCCAGCACCGAGAGCGACAACGGCGTCTTGATATGGCTCAGCCGCGCTTCCAGCGCCTCGACCGTGCGGATCACGTCGAAGCCCTGCCGCGCGCAGGAGGGGCAGGAAACAACGCGGACGCCGCGCGTTCTGAGGCCCAGGCTTTTCAGGATCTCGAAGCCGACGCGTACTTCCTCTTCCGGCTCGGCCGAAAGCGAGACGCGGATGGTGTCGCCCACCCCGGCCCAGAGCATGTTGCCGATGCCAATCGCGCTCTTCACGGTGCCGCCGATCAGGCCGCCCGCTTCGGTGATGCCGAGGTGCAGCGGGCAATCGACCGCGTCGGCGAGGCCCATGTAGGCGCTGACCGCCAGGAACACGTCGCTGGCCTTTACGGCCACTTTGTATTCGTGGAAATCGTGATCCTGCAACAGCTTGATGTGATCGAGGGCGCTTTCGACCAGCGCCTCGGGGCAAGGCTCACCGTATTTTTCGAGCAGGTCCTTCTCAAGGCTGCCGGCATTCACGCCGATGCGGATCGCGCAGCCGTTGGCCTTGGCGGCGCGCACCACTTCGGCCACCCGCTCGCTGCTGCCGATGTTGCCGGGGTTGATCCGCAGGCAGGCGGCGCCCGCGTCGGCGGCTTCCAGCGCGCGTTTGTAGTGGAAATGGATGTCCGCGATCAGCGGCACGCGGGCCCCGCGCGCGATCTGGCGGAACGCGGCGGTGCTCGCCTCGTCGGGGCAGGAGACGCGGATCAGGTCAGCGCCCGCATCCTCGCAGCGGCGGATCTGGTCGATCGTCGCCGCCGCGTCGGAGGTGAGCGTGTTGGTCATCGTCTGGACGGTGATCGGCGCATCGCCGCCCACCGGCACGTTGCCGACCATGATCTGGCGGCTCTTGCGGCGCTGGATGTCGCGCCAGGGTCTGATCGAGGACATGCCAGCCCTATAGACCCGCGATGTTGCGGGCGAAAGGCTAGAGCTTCAGCTCGAACAGAAACTCTTCGTCGCGCTGCTCGCCGACCATGAAGAAAATGTCGGCGATCTTCGCGAAGCCATAGCGCGCATAGAAGCGCTGCGCGCCGGTGTTGCCGCTCCACACGGACAACTGAACGGCATCCGCGCCATGGCCGCGCGCCTCTGCCAAGGCCCACTCCATCAGCGCGGCGCCCACGCCGCGCCCGGTCTGTGCGGGATCGGTGTAGAGCTGCTTGATCTCGATGGCCCGGCTGGCATCGCTGTGCCCGGCGAGCGTGCTCGGGATCGCCAGCTTGCAATAGCCGGCCAACGCGCCATCGGCCTCGGCCAGGCAATAGCGGCGGCGCGGATCGGCGAGTTCGGCCGCGACCGCCGTTTCGGAGTGAGTCTCCTCCAGGAAGGCCGCCAGATCCTGCGGCCGATACATCTGCCCGAACTTGGCGACGAAGCTCTCCCGCCCCAGTGCGGCGAGCGCCGGGACGTCGCCGGGCGAGGCGGGCCGCAGCGTGATCGCGCTCATCCGAACTTGTCCGCCTTGCGCCGTCCCATCCGCATCCCCGCTTCCAGCCGCGCGCGCAGTTGCGCGTAATAGGCTTCGAGGAAGGGTCTGGAATCATCCTGCCCCGGCGTCCAGCCGATCTTGCGGCAGATCGCCTCGTACACCGCCTGCATCTGCTCGGGCCGGTTCTCGCGCAGGACCCGCTCCAGCGTCTGCAGCTCATATTCGCCGTAGACCGCAAGCTCGGCTTCGCCGAAACGGTAGACCTGCGGAGCGGCGGCGGCGGGCCGGGCCGAGATTGCCGGCTCCAGACGCCGGCGCGGCTTTTCGACCACCCAGCTCCCGGCGATGAGATCGCCCGCGCGAAGGCGGTCCTTGTTGAACAGCGGGAACAGCGCGAAGATCAGGAACCAGGCCGTCGCCGCGATCCCAGCCGCACCCACGTCGCCGCCGTCGCTGGCATTGGCGAGGAAGACGATCGGCAGGAACAACTCGATGTCGCGCAGCAGGTTGCGCGCGATCACCATCTCGGCGGTCAGCCGCCCTCCGTCGCGCGCCGCGATGCGGATGCCGGTAAGCCGCTTGCCCGGCGTCGCCCCGCGCGCGCCAAGCTCGAAGAACAGGAAATAGGCGTTGCGGAACAAGAACATCGCCGCGAGCCAGACGATCAAGAGAAACTGCAACGCCTGCCCCATCGGCCCGGTCTGCTCGATGTCGACCAGCACTTTGGCGACGCCTCCGGCAATCGCGATGAGGCCGATTGTGGTGCCGAACATCAGCGCGCCGATGAGCAGCAGGTCCAGCATCAGAGCGCCGGCGCGCGCCCCCCGGCTGGCGAGGATCAGCGGCAAGGCGATGCCTTCGGGCGTGATCATCACCCGTTCGCGCCCGCCGCGCCGCAGCTGTTCCGCGCGCGCGCTCATCGGCTGCCGCCTCCATCTTCGTTACGCGCCAAAGCGAAGAAGTAGGCGACCCACAGCACCAGCATCGCCCCGCCGACCGTCAGCCGTCCCGGCGTGTCGTCGATCAACTGGCGGGCGAAGCCTTCCAGCAGCGCCGCGATTACCAGCATCAGCACAACCCCGGCCATGACTTGCGCGGCGCGCGTTCCCGCCTGCGCCGCCGCCTCCATGACCGGGCGCTCGCCGGGAAACGCCATCGACCGCCCGATGTGCAGCCCAGCCCCGCCCGCAAGCAGGATCGCAAACAGCTCGGTCGTGCCATGCACCGACAGCCAGCCGACGAAGTCCAACGTCAGCCCGGCGCCGTGATAGAGCCACAACATCGCCCCCAGCACCGCCGTGTTGTGCACCAGCAGCAGCAGCGACGGGATGCCGAACCCGAAGCCGAGTGCGAAGGCCAGGATCGCCACCTGAGCATTGTTGCCGAACAGGTAGGCGGCGAACGCGGCCATCGCCGGCTGATCCTGGTTGCCGAACAGCGTGCCGCGCAAGGCTTGCGCGCTGGCGCCCGGCACGCGCTCATCGGCGAGCTGGCCCGGCACGAGCGCGTGATACCATTCAGGGTCGCCCGAGACGAGCAGCCAGCCGACGACCGCGCCCGCCACCATCACCGCCAGCGCGATCAGCAGGTCGGGCCAGATCGCCCGCACCGAAGCGCTCCAGCCGCCGCCCAGGAACCGCCGCAGCCACGATCCGAGCGACGCGCGCGGCCCATAGACGACGAACCAGGCGCGCTGCACCAGCGCTTCCAGGTAAGCGAGCGTCGCCGCGTCGAGCGACGTCTCGCGCGCCACCGAAAGGCTGGAAGCGACGGTGCGGTACAGCACGGGCAGCGCCAGCAGATCCTCGTCGGACAGCTTGCGGATGCGGCCCTTCTCCACGCGCGTGACGATCGCCTCCAGCCGCCGCCAATCCGGCTCGCGCTCCAAGCGAAAGCGGTCGGAGCGCAGGGCCGCGGTCTCGATGGGGGAGATATCGGGAGCGGTGCTCACTGCGGGTCTCGCCGCACGAGATGGCCGGTGTGGGAGGAAGATCGGTTCACGCGGAGGCGCGGAGGCGCAGAGAAGATTGGTTCGGGCAGAGATCGCAAAGAGCTTGGGAAGCGCCGCAGGCCTTCTATCGCACTCGCCTGCCGCGCCAACTTTGACATTAACAAAACGGCTTCGCCGCTAGCGCAACATCTCTGCGTCTCTGCGATCTCTGCGCGAACCAACTTCTTTCTCTCCGCGCCTCCGCGCCTCCGCGTGAATCCAGCCATCACCCGATTACCCCAGCGCGCTTGATCGCGAGATAGGCATCGATCAGCCGCGTGCCGATCCGGTCGTAAGGAGCCTCGATCACATCGACGCCGATCTGGCGCAACCGACGCAGCACCAGCGCCCGCTGGCGCAGCAGCGAATCGGCGGTGACGGCCATGGCAAGGCTTTGCAGTGTGTCGGGCGCGGCGCAGGCGATCTCTTCCAGTTCGGCATCGTCCATGGTGACGAACAGCACGACATGGCGCGACACCAGCCGGCCGATGCTTTCGATCATCAGCTCGGCGCTGGTCGGATCGGTGAACTCGCTGAACACCACGATTAGCGAGCGGCGCTGCAACCGGCCGGCGAGGGTGGCCAGCGCGAGCGTGAAGTTGGGCTCTTGCGGGTAATAATCAAGCTCGGCCGCCGCGCTCTGCAAGCGGTGAAAGGCGCGGGCATCGGACACGAACGGGGTTATGACCTCTGGCCGGGCAGCGAAGCCGAACAGGGAAACGCGATCGCCGCTCTTCAACGCCACGTAAGCCGTGGCCAGCGCGGCTGAAACGGCACGGTCGTTACGCGGCACCTCGCCGATCGGCTCGGACATGGTCTGCCCGCAGTCGAGCGCGAAAACGATCTGGTTGTTGCGCTCGGTCTCGAACTCCTTCGCATAGAGATGGACGTGGCGCGCCGAGCTTTTCCAGTCGATGCGCCGCCGGTCCATGCCGGGCTGGTACTCGGTAAGTGATTCGAACTGGGTGCCCTCGCCCCGGATGCGCCGCGCGATGAGGCCGAACTGCGCCTCGCGGAGAAACATCTGCAGCGCCGGCGAGCGGACGTCGGCGATGTTCGGCCACACCCTGACCCGCTGCGCCTCCGCGCGGGACATCTGCCGCGCGCCCAGGCCCAGCGGCCCGGTCCAGCGCAGCCACAAGCGGTCAACCGCCGCCGTGCCGCGCCGCAAGGGGGCGAAGGCCAGGTTGCCTTGCCAATGCCCGTCCTTGGGTGCGAGAGCGAGCGAGGCGCGACCGCCGGCGATGAGCCGGGGGTCGAGCGCGAGCGACGCATCCACCCCGCTGCGCCGCCCGCCCATGAAGTTGGCGTGCACCAGCAGGCTGCTCGTCGCGCCCACCTCCGTGTCGCTCGGCAGGGTAAGCCGCACCTCGCGCGGCCCTCCGGCCGCGAACGCATCGAGGAGGACGGCCAGCAACAGCGCGAGCCCGGCTAGAGGCGCGATCACCCATGCGCCCGGCGCGATGGCGGCCACCACCAGCGCCACCGGCGCGGATATCGCCAGCAGGATCGCGGCACGGGCGGTCGGGACGATCACCGGGGCGCTTCGGTCTGCCGCACCAGGTCGGCAACGAGCACTTCCACCTGCTTGCCCTCGATCTCGGCGGCGGGGCTGAGCAGCAAGCGGTGGCGCAGCACGGCGGCGGCCAGGCCCTTCACGTCGTCCGGCACCACATAGTCGCGTCCGTCCAGCGCCGCCCGCGCCCGCGCGGCGCTGGCCAGCAGCACGGCGGCACGCGGCGATGCGCCGGATGAGAAGTCGGCGGTCTCGCGCGTCGCCCGCACCAGCCGGACGATGTAATCGGTCACGCTGTCCGCCAATGTGACTTGGCTCACCGCCTGGCAGGCCGCATCGATTAGCGGCGCGCCCGCGACCGCCGCTATGCCGAGCTCACCGGGCGAAGGCAGCCCGGTGCGCTCGCCATAGGCGGCGACGATCCGCGCCTCTTCCTCGGCGCTGGGATAGGGGATCAGCAGCTTGAACAGAAAGCGGTCCAGCTGCGCCTCGGGCAGCGGATAGACGCCCTGGCTTTCGATCGGATTTTGCGTCGCCACGACCGTGAAGTGCGGCGGCAAGGCGTGCGCCGTGCCGTCCAGCGTCACCCGCCGCTCCTGCATCGCCTCCAGCAGCGCGGCCTGCGTCTTGGGCGGGGTGCGGTTGATCTCGTCGGCGAGCAGCAGGTCGCGGAAGATCGGCCCGCGCGTCAGGGTGAACTGGCTGGTCTGGAAGTTGAACAGGTTGGAACCAAGAATATCGCCCGGCATCAGGTCCGGCGTGAACTGGATGCGGCCGAAATCGAGGCCAAGGCTCGCCGCGAAGCACTGCGCGAGGAACGTCTTGGCGGTGCCCGGCGGTCCTTCGAGCAGCACGTGCCCGCGCGCGAACAGCGCCACCAGCAAGTGATCGACTGTCTCCGCCTGCCCGACAATGCCTTTGGCGATCTCAGCGCGGATCGACCGGGCAAGCTGGCTCACGTCCTCAAGGCCGAAAGCCGGGGGCATGCCCGGAGGGGCGGGATCGTTCATCGCGTCAACGTCCTTTCAAGCGCATGCAGGTCTTGCGCCGCATGGAGGATCTCGTGCGGCTTGCGAGCGGCGCGCAGCCGCCCGCTGGTAACGGAAAACGGCGTCGAACTGGCGTCGCGCGTCATTAGGGTGTCGTCGATCATGCCTTCGGCGGCGGCGGCATCGGCCGCGCGGGGCAAGGCGAGCGCGCGGGCGAGCCGCTCTCGGGTGGCAACCGCGTAAGGCGCGGCGATCAGATGGAGCCGGCCGGAACGGCGGATCAGCCCCGCCGCGTTGACCACCAGCGCGCGCTTGCCCAGCGCGATCGCCCGCGTTCCCACGCGTGGCGGGCCAAAGCGCAGAAACGCACGCCAGCCGGCGACGAGCGCGGCGAGCAGCAGGCACAGCGTCGCGGCGAGAAATGGCGGGGTGAACGCCAGCGTGAGCAAGTTGGCGCTGCGGGCGTGGCCGTTGAGGGTGAGGTCGAAGAGGACCGGCATGTCCTGATCGCCAAGCGTGGCATCGATGAGGCGCAGGGCCAGCAGCGCACGTTGCCGGTCCGCCATGCCATAGTTGTTGAGCAGATCGGGCTCGGCCACGACCACGATCGGGAAGGCATCGCTGCCTTCGATCACCGGCTCGTCCGCCCGGGCCGCCGCCGCGAGCGCGGGGTAATCGCCGCCATCTGCGACATAGGCGGCAATTGCCCGGCCCGAGCCGTCATGGACCAGCGGCACGAGGGCGCCGGCGGAGAAGCCTTGCACGGCCGCGCCGTTCGGCAGTGCCCCCGACAGGCCCAGGCCGGACCAGCGCGCGGCACTTGGATTTCGGCGCAGGATGGTCACGCCGACATCGTCGAGAAAGCCGCTCCATTTCGGGCTTTGAGCGCCCGCCAGCTGGGTCCAGCCCCGGCGAACACCTTTCGTTCCCGCCGGCACCCGGCCGGCGACCCACTTGGGCGCGATGATCAGCGTGGGTCCGGCCTGGCGATGCGCCATCACGATCTTGTCGATCTCTTCTCCGTCCGCGTCGTGCGGCGGCGTGAGCACCAGCAAGCCCGCCGCGCCGAACCCGCCCTCGCTCCGCAGCCGCCGCACCTCACGCCCCCGACGTTCGAGCAGACCCGCGAGCGCCGCGTAGCCGTTCAGGCCCTTTCCGCCCGCATGCGCGCCCCCGTCGTTCACCGAGCCGCCGGTCATGCCGGCGCCGATCATCCACAGCATCGCCGCAAACAGCGCGCCGCCTGCCAGCACCAGCGCCAAAACCGCGCGCGGGGAAAAGGGGTTTGCTCCCGCTGCGGTCACGCCGGGCGGTCCAGCCGTTGCAGCGCGAAGTCGGCGTAAGCGGCGCGCGCCGCCTGCCAATCGGCAAGCTCAAGGTCGCGCAAGGCGAACAGGCTGCGTTCCACCAGGCCCGCGATCCTGCCGAACGCGACGCGCGCGGCCTCGGGCAGCATCGGTAGAACGGCGATCTCGCGCGCGGTGCTGGCGGGCAGCAGCCAGTCGGGGCGGGCCTGGGCAATGTGATGCACGCTGCGCTGGAGCAGCAGATGCGCCGCCTCGCCATAGCGCCCCTCGGCGGCGAGCCGGTCGGCATCCTCCAGCAGCGCTACAGCGGCGGCCCGGTCGGGCGACCATTCGGCTGGCTCGGCGGCGGCGCGGCGGCGCTGCAGGAGGGGCCGGAGCAACCTCCATACAATGAAGAGGATCGCGAGTGCCGCCAGCGCCAGCAGCACTTTCTCTACGACCGGCCACGATATCCCTAGTACCCGCCCGAGCGGCTCCAGCAGATCGTGCAGCCATTCGCTGAGCAACCTGAGCCAGCCTGGCGCCTCGGGCGGCTTGACCGGCGGCAGCGGCGCGTACTGGATATCCGCATCGGCCCGGATCGCCTGCCAGTCGCGCAGGGCGGCCTCGTTCGCCGCCTGGCCGCCCAGGGCGTCATCGGCCGCGATCGGTGCTCCCTGCCTCGTCACCCGCGCGTGGTGGCATGCGGCCGGCGTCAGGGCAAGCGCGCCAACCTCAACCGCGCGCGTCTCAGCCCCGGGCGCGCGCCTGCGGATAGCTGCCCAGGACGCGAACGTACTTGCAATGGAACGCCAGTTCCTCGATCGCGCGATCGATGCGCGGATCGCCGGGCGCACCTTCGATATCGGTGTAGAAAGTAGTGGCCGCGAAGCTGGCGCCCTTCTGATAGCTCTCCAGCTTCGTCATGTTCACGCCGTTGGTGGCGAAGCCGCCCAGCGCCTTGTAGAGCGCGGCAGGCACGTTCTTCACCTCGAATACGAAGGTCGTCATCGCGGCATCCCCCGCGCGCACCGCCGGCAGCGGCTCGCGCGCCAGCACGACGAAACGGGTGGTATTGTCATCCGCGTCCTCGACATTCTCCTCGACGATCTTGAGCCCGTAGAGTTCGGCCGCGAGCGCGGGAGCGATGGCGCAGGCCGCTGCGTCGCCTTGCTCCTTCACAAAGGCTGCGGCTCCTGCCGTGTCGGCGTACGACAGCGGCACGATCCCGCGCTCGCGCAAGTAGCGGCGCGATTGGCCCAGCGCCTGCGGGTGGCTGTAGGCGGCGGCGAACGGCCCTTCCGTCAGCCCCATCAGCGCATGCTCGATCGACAGGAAGTGCTCGCCCACGATCGCCAGGCCGCTTTCGGGAAGCAGGAAGTGAATGTCGGCCACGCGGCCGTGCTGCGAGTTCTCGATAGGGATGATCGCGCGGGCGGCCTTCCCATCTTTTACCGCTTCCAGCGCATCCTCGAAGCTGAAGCACGGCAGCGGCAGGCAACCGGGTGCATATTCCAGCGCCGCCCGGTGCGAATTGCAGCCAGGCGCCCCCTGCAACGCCACCGCGCGCGCCGGATCGGCGACGGCGGCGGCGGTCATTTCCTCGACGAGCGCGAGGGCGGGTTCGGGGAAGCTGTGCATCGCTGCGCGGTAAGCATTCTGAGCGGAGGCCGCAATGGCCCTTGCGCTTGCGAAATCGCCTGACTAGAGCGGCGCGCAAACGCCAGAGGGACTTACCGGGGCTATTTGATGGAAGACCGTTTCAACACCATTGCCGGCTGGGCGCTGTTTTCCGGTATCGTCGCGCTCGGCCTGTCCAGCGTCAGCCATCGCTATTTCGGTGCCGACAAGCCGCACCGCCCCGAGAAGATGGGTTATGAGATCGAAGGCGTGGTCTCCAGCGAGGGCGGCGACGCGGCGGTTCCGATCGAGACGCTGCTCGCCAGCGCCGACGTGGCTGCGGGCGAACAGGTGTTCAAGAAGTGCGTGTCGTGCCACACGATCAACGCCGGCGGCGCCAACGGCATCGGCCCGAACCTGCACGGAACGGTGGGCAAGGCCTTGGCCAGCCACGCCGGCTTCGCCTTCTCCGATGCGCTGAAGAGCCACGGCGGCAACTGGGACTGGAACAACCTCGACGCGTGGCTGGCCAATCCCAAGAAGTTCGCGCCCGGCACCAAGATGACGTTCGCCGGGCTGGGCAAGCCCGAGGATCGCGCCAATCTGATGGCGTACATGAACACCCAGGGATCGAACCTGCCTCTGCCTGCCGCCGCCGCTGCTCCGGCAGAGGCGCCAGCCGCCGAGGTGGCGCAGACCGGCGACGCCGCCGGCGATCCTGGCGCCACCAACGATGTGACCCCCGCCGCTGCCGGAGCGGCCGCGCAGCCGGCCCCCGGCACGCAAGCCAACCCTTCGCAGGACAAGTCCACCGTTGGCACGCAGTAAGCGGACCGGTTACCGCCGCGCCGAGTGGGCCTGACTGGAAATAACCAGCCACCGTTCGTGTCGAGCGAAGTCGAAACACGGGGCGCCTGGTGTCAGTCGGAACTGGGCAGCAGCTCTACAGCTGCCCCTTGAAGCCCTGAGCGATCACATACCATTCCGACGAGTCCTTGCGGCTCGCCGGAGGTTTGGCATGCTTGACGCTTGAAAAGTGGCGCTTGAGCAGCCCCAGCAGCTCGGTATCGGTACCGCCCGCCAGCACTTTGGCGACGAAGGCCCCACCGGGCGCGAGCGTGGCAATGGCGAAATCCGCGGCGGCCTCGACCAATCCCATCGTCCGCAAGTGATCGGTCTGCTTATGGCCGACCGTGTTGGCCGCCATGTCCGAGAGCACGAGATCGGGCGGCCCGTCGAGCGCCTCGGACAGCGCTTCGGGCGCGGCGTCGTCCATGAAGTCCATCTGGAAGATCGTTACGCCCTCGATCGGCTCGGTGGGCAGCAGGTCAATACCGGCCACTCCCGCCTTCGGAGCGCGCTGGCGCACGACCTGGCTCCAGCCGCCGGGGGCGATGCCAAGATCGACTGCGCGCGTGACTCCCTTGAGCAAGCCGAACCGCTCGTCGAGCTCGGCCAGCTTGTAAGCGGCGCGACTGCGATAGCCCTCGGCCTTCGCCTTCTTCACGTAAGGATCGTTGATCTGGCGCGACAGCCAGCGCGCCGAGCTGGCGGTGCGTTTGCGGGCGGTGCGTAGCCGCTCGCCCGGATCGCGGCCTGAGCGGCTCATGCGCGGGCACGCCGCAATTGCGTTCGCGCTCGCTCGCCGGTGCTGCCCGCGGCGATCAGGCTGCGCAGGATGCCCTCGCGGATGCCGCGGTCGGCAACCCCCAGCCGGCTGGCGGGCCAGACATCGAGGATCGCCTCCAGGATAGCGCAGCCGGCAACGACCAGATCGGCGCGCTCGCGGCCGATGCAGGGGAGTTCGCGCCGCTCCTCGATCGAGCAGGCCGACAGCATGGCGCTGATCGCGCGCATCGAATCGGCGGGCACGATCAGCCCGTCCACCGCCCGGCGATCGTATTGTGGCAGGTCGAGATGGAGGCTGGCGAGCGTGGTGACGGTGCCGCTGGTTCCCAGCAGCCGCAGCGGTCCGCCGCTGCTCTCGCGCGCATGCCGCGTCCGCTCCGCGAAAGCCGCGAAACTTTCCCCGACCAGCGAGCGCATGCGCGCATAGCGCGCCGCGCGCCGCTCCGGGTCCGCCTCCTCTGGGCCGCACGTCTCGGTGAGCGAAACCACACCCCAGGGCACGCTCTGCCAATCGACGATGCGCGGCACCGGCTCGGTGCTGTCGATCAGCACCAGCTCGGTCGAGCCGCCGCCAATGTCGAAGATCATCGCCGGCCCCGATCCGGGCTCAAGCAGGATATGGCAGCCCAGCACGGCCAGCCGCGCCTCCTCCTGCGCGCTGATGATGTCGAGAGCGATGCCGGTTTCACCCCGGACCCGCTCGATGAACTCCGCGCCGTTGTCTGCGCGGCGGCACGCCTCCGTGGCGACCGAGCGCGCCAGGTGGACGTTGCGGCGGCGCAGCTTTTCGGCACAGACGTGCAGCGCCGACAGGGCGCGGTCCATCGCCGCCTGGCTCAGCCGGTTGTGCTGGGCCAGTCCTTCGCCCAACCGCACGACGCGGCTGAACGCGTCCACCACCACGAAGTGATCGCCAGAGGGCCGCGCGATCAGCAAACGACAGTTGTTCGTGCCCAGATCGATTGCGGCATAGGCCTGCCGTGGATGGCCCGGCACTTGCTGGGCAACCCCGGGACGGACCGTTCCCGAACGGCCAGGCGACCGCCGGCTGTCGTCCGATCCGCGCTTCGGCGCGGCCGGAGTATCCGATCGGCCGTGGCTGGGACGGTTTACCGGCGCTGGAAACGCGGCATCGCGAGCGTCGTCGTCACGCCCCTGCTGCCGCGCGTCCTCGCCGCCACTCGCCTCCGCGCGCCCGACCGGCGGGGAATGCTCCGCCATGTCCTTGCACTCTTTATCGTTTTCCCGCCGGTGCGACGGGTACCTGGCGGCGATGCTAGCGGGCCGGACTCGAAGGAGCAAGTGCAGCGTCTTGACGCGGCCCGGCGCCTTGCCTAGAGGCAGCCGCCTGTTGCCCCGTCGTCTAAAGGTAAGACTACGGACTCTGACTCCGTCAATCGAGGTTCGAATCCTCGCGGGGCATCCAGCGCCATCCATTCATCATGTCTGGAAAGCTGCCTTATGGCAGCACTCGAGGCGACAAGCGGCCGGTGAGTCCCCGGCCGAACGTGAAGCCGGTCTAGCTCCCGCCCCTTCGCAGCGGCAGCTTGAAGATGTTGCCACCCTTGCCTGCGGCGGCGGCACGATCCAGCGCTTTCAGCAGATCGTCGAACGCGCCGTCGTCGGGCAACGGATAGATGCGCTTCAAACTGGTGCCGACGTTCTTCAACTCTTCGGCGGTGAGGAAGCTCACGGCGACGATGTTTTCGGAATCGGTCGGCTCACGCCCGGTCATTGCAAATTCTCACTCGTTCGCCTGCTTATTGCCAACACCGCAGCGATGGCGATTGTTCCTCACGGCCCGGTCCGGGCGGCGAGCTATCGGCCGTCAGAGCCCGCCAAAGGTTGGGCTGCCTGCAAACTCCGGCCGGTGGATGGCTTCGCGCAAGGCGCTGCACTGGCGGTCGAGCGATCTGGCCGACTCCCGCAGTTTCACGAAACGGTCGAGTGGAACCCAATAGCGCGCTTCGCCAAAGCCAGCCGGATCCGGCCGATCCGCCAGATCGGACAGAGCTTCGATCAGGTTCGCCAGCGTGGCGAACTGGTCCAGGGTCATGCTGACTTTGGCAGCTGCGTCGCCGCCAACGACCGCCGCGCGCATCCTGATCACCTCGGCGCGGGCTGTCTCCACCGTGCCTTTCGCGGTCGCATCCATGCCGTGCTCCTTCTCGCCTGCACAAGCGTCCTCGCCACGTCCAATGCCAATGCTAACAGCAACATGGTTAATTTTTATTAGCGCGTCCGCAGGCGGGACGAACATTGGGGTTTCCCAATTTGGCGCCCCGGCAAACTCATGCGAGCTAAGTTGCAGGCAGGGTTGGAAGATATCCCATGGGCTACCAAACCAGAAATCTCGCCAAACACCGGACTTCGTCGCTGGACGACCGCGCAACGCGCGTGACCGTGCCGGCGGAGGATTACGCGGCAAGCCGCTCCGACAGCGATTTCGACACGGCGGGCTGGCTGGCGCTGCTGACGGAACAGCGGCTTCGCATTGCCCGGGTCGCAGGCGTCGATCCCTCCAAGGTTTCGATCAAAGTAGGCCACTGATCGTCGATCGCTGATGCCGCAGTGCGTGATCGCTGCCGGTCACGACGCGCTTGGCAAACACACGATCACCCGCAAACCCGGCATCGCGTCTTCGATCAGCACCCTGCCCCCGTGGGCGTGGGCGACCGCGGCGGCGAGACTGAGCCCCAGGCCGTTACCCGGCGTGGTGCGGCTGGCCTCGGCACGGAAGAAGCGCTGGAGCAATTTGTCGCGGTCCTCTTCCGATACCCCAGGGCCGTCATCTTCAACCCACAGCCTCACCTGCGGCCCGTGCTTCGACAGGCCCAGCCGGATTGTCACGTCGGGCGGAGTGTGGACACGAGCATTGTCGAGCAGGTTCGATGCAACCTGCGCCAGAAGCTCCCTGTTCCCCATCACAGTGATCTCGGGATCGATCGTCCACTCCATGGAATGACCGCTGTCGATCAGCGCGGGAGCGAAGCTTTCGGCGACATCGTTCATCAGCGCGCTCAGATCGACCAGTTCGAAGCTGCGTTCGAGCCCCCCGCCCTCGACCTCGGCAATCCGCAGGATGCCATTGAACAGGCTGATCATTTCATCGCCCAGCTCAAAGATCCGCTGTTCCGCGCCTTGTTCGCTGCCCAGCCGGTCCGTCTGCAGCAGCAGGCGCATCAGGGGTTTGCGCAAATCGTGCGCGATGTCGCTCGAAACCTGCCGCAAGTTCTCCATCAACCCCGAGATGCGGTCCAGCATCACGTTGATGGCCCGGCCCGCCTCGTCGAATTCGTCACCCGGCTCGCGCACGGGAACCCGCCACATGATATCGCCCGCCGCTATGGCATCGGCCGTGGCGGAAATCGGACGCAGCCGGCTTCGCAGATACCAGGCCAGAACCGCCGCGCTTACCGCGCTGACGGTGAGGACGGCGAGAAATGCGCCGACGAATATCTCGATGATCGTCCGCTTCATCCTGGTCGATGCGGGCGTATTGCGGACGACGACCAGCCGTCCTTTGTCAGCAAAGCTGACCGATCCGAAATTCGTGAACAATTCTCGATGCGGCTCGCTGGGAAGCCGCAAGGTTCTCTCGATCGCATCCGTCTGCGATGTCTTGCCGGCAAGATCGACTTGTCTGCCCTGACCATCGAGCAACACGTACGTAAACCGGTTCGCGTTGGGAGCGGATTGGCGCAAGCGCAGCTCATTCAAAAGATCTGCCGGACTTCTGCTTTCGAGCCGGGCGAGTTCGCGCGCGATCTCGCGCCCGGGCTCGCGCTCGAACTCGGTGTACAGGATCAGGAAGGTTGCGCCGCCCAGCAGAAGGATGGTCCACGCGTAGATGGCCGCATAAGTGACAGCAATCCGGTATGCCGCGTTCGAGCGGAAGCTAGACACTCGCTCGCATCCGATA
>VFQT010003346.1_pt1 | contig 14744 bp, 11 predicted proteins | sample 3512381 | NCBI WGS metagenome assembly VFQT01 (sample SAMN10412376, study PRJNA504923) | tailings metagenome | isolation source: Relicate 2 Philex TSF3 active mining site | place: Philippines: Tuba, Benguet | collected 2017-08-29 | reverse complement strand
GTTGCAGCAGGATCGCGGCGGCCTCGGCGATGCCCCCTGCTGATGGGCTCGGGACGATATGGTCGGCGAGGTCGAGGGCCTCGATGCGACCGTCTTCCGGAACGAAGGCGAACGCAGCGAGCTCGAGGGCGTCGAGGTCGTTGTGGTTATCGCCCGCCATCGCGGTCTCGGCGGGCGTGAGGCCCAGGCGGTCGAGCACGGTCTGCATGGCGGTGGCCTTCGAGACTTGCGGCGCCGTCATCGAGATGAAGCTGATGTTCGGCATGCGCGGCGAGCGGCCTTCGTGGGCGGAGACGTGCGCGAGGAGTGGCGCCGCGAGGGTCTCGACCGTGGGCCAGTCGGGTGTCGGTAAGGCGAGCAGGAGGCGGACGAGGTCGTCGTCTGGAGGCCAGGCGGAGAGCTCTGCGCGGTAGCCGAGCAGGTCTTCGTGAGCCTCGATGATGGGGTCACGGGCGGGGACGAGGTAGCGGCCGTCGGCGGTGTAGGCTTCGAGGGTCCTCTGGTGATCGGTCGCGAAGGCGACGATGTCAGTAATCGCCGCGCGTGTGAGGGGGTGTTTTGCGTGGACCCGACCTTGTGTGTCCATCACGACCGCGCCCGACTCGAAGACGTGGAGGCCGTCGGGGTCGAGGGTGCGCGCGATGTCCATGGCGATGCCCCGACCAGGGCGACCCGTGCAGATGGACAGCCTCACCCCCGCTTCGCGCAAGGCATGAAGGGGTTCCCAGACGCGGTCGTGGACGCCGTGTTCGCCAACGAGGGTGCCATCGAGGTCGATGAAGAAGATGCCGCGAGCTTTCACGCGCCAGAGCATGAAGGGCGTCGAGGGTTCTGGCAACTGTGATGCGCGCCAGGAATATCGGAGACGTCATGGTACGAACATCAAGTGACTCGAAGATCGAGCGAGGTTGGATCGCAGCGCAAGTAAGAGTCCGGGCGCCGCTTGAACTGACCAGAAGGATGGTTGACTTTCTTTTGGTCTGACCAAACGGAAGTCGAGTTTGATTCACCGCGCCCGGTCCCCGCCCTGTAGCGGCGCGATTCATCGAGCCTTGTCACCGCCCTGTAGCGGCGCCATTCATCGCGCCCAGCGAGCGCTGACCCCGGCGAAAATCGAGTGGCTCGAAAATCGAGTCAATCAGGGGCGGCGCTTTGCGTTGGCGGGTCGGTTCGATTTCGTTGGGGGACGGTTCGAAGGACGGCCTTGAGATGGTCGGCCGGCATGGGCGGGGCGGGCCGCGTTTTTCAAGCCTGTGTGCTGGGTCTGAAAGCGCTTGCCGCGCTCGATTTCATCGTGATTTTTCGGGCCTTCGGTGTGGACGGGGTCACGGCTTGGGACGAGGTGGTCCTTGCCGTCGCCGATGAGGTCGGCGCGCCCCATCCGAACGAGGGCTTCGCGCAGCAGTGGCCAGGACTCGGGGGCGTGATAGCGGAGGAATGCCTTGTGTAGCCGCCGGATTTTCAGGCCGCGCGGGATGAAGACCTCTTCCGAGTCATGTGTCACTTTCTTCAGCGGGTTCTTGCCCGAGTGGTACATGGCCGTCGCTGACGCCATGGGGGAGGGGAGGAAGGTCTGGACCTGGTCTGCCTTGAAGCCGTTCTTCTTCAGCCAAAGCGCGAGCTCAAGCATGTCCTCGTCGGTCGTCCCGGGGTGCGCGGCGATGAAGTAGGGGATGAGATATTGCTTCTTGTTTGCCTCGGCGGAGAACTTGTCGAAGAGGCGCTTGAACTCGTAGTACTTGCCCATACCGGGCTTCATCATCTTCGACAGCGGGCCGTCCGAAAGGTGTTCGGGGGCGATTTTGAGATAGCCACCGACATGGTGTGCGGCGAGCTCTTTGACGTAGCGCGGGTCCTCGACGGCGAGATCGTAGCGGACGCCCGAGGCGATGAGGATTTTGCGAATGCCAGGAATGGCGCGGGCCTTGCGATAGAGCGCGATGAGCGGCGAGTGGTCGGTGTTGAGGTTTTCGCAGACCTCGGGGTAGACGCAGGAGGGCTTGCGACATGCGGCTTCGATGTCGCGGGATTTGCAGGCGATACGGTACATGTTGGCTGTCGGCCCGCCGAGGTCGGAGACGATGCCGGTAAATCCGGGGAGTCCGTCGCGGAGATTTTCGACCTCTTTCAGGATGGATTCCTCGGAGCGATTTTGGATGATTCGGCCTTCGTGTTCGGTGATGGAACAGAAGGAACAGCCGCCAAAACAGCCGCGCTGAATGGTGACCGAAAATCGGATCATGTCATATGCAGGGATTTTCGCGTCGCCATATTTCGGGTGGGGCACGCGCGCAAAAGGTCGGTCGTAGACGAAGTCCATCTCGGGGGTGGTGAGCGGGATGGGCGGCGGGTTCACCCAGAGGTCGCGGTCGCCGTGGCGCTGGACGAGCGCGCGGGCGTTGTGCGGGTTCGCCTCACGGTGGAGCACGCGGGAGGCATGCGCATATAGGATGGGGTCTTCGGAGACCGCCTCGAAGGAGGGGAGGCGGATGGCCGTCGGGCGGCGGGATTTCGGGGCGAAGGTGACGAGGTTTTTGGGCGCTGGTATTTCCGCGCCCTGAACGCCGCAGTCGTTTGCGGGGGAAGGCGAGGGGGTGTCCGTCTCCTGGTAGGGGTTCGGGGGCGGTGCGACAGGGCCCGGGGTGTCGACGGTCGTCGAATCGAGGATGAGGCAGTCCTCGGGCGGTTGTCTCGTGGCAAAGGCCGTGCCGCGGAGGTCGCGGATCGTGTCGACTGGGGCGCCGTCGGCGAGCCTCCAGGTGAGGTCGAGCAGAGCGCGCTCGGCGTTGCCGTAAAGCAGGATGTCGGCCTTTGCGTCGAAGAGGATCGAGCGGCGGACTTTCTCAGACCAGTAGTCGTAGTGGGCGATGCGGCGGAGGCTGGACTCGATGCCGCCGATGACGACGGGGACATCCTTGAAGGCCTCGCGGCAGCGCTGGGCGTAGACGAGGACCGCGCGGTCGGGGCGCTTGCCGGCTTCGCCGTGGGCCGTATACGCGTCATCCGAGCGGAGGCGACGGTCCGAGGTGTAGCGGTTGACCATCGAGTCCATGTTGCCGCCGGTAATCCCCCAGTAGAGGTTCGGGCGGCCAAGGGCCTTGAACGGTTCGGCGGAGTGCCACTCGGGCTGGGTCAGGATGCCGACGCGAAAACCCTGGGATTCAAGGAGGCGCGCGACGAGGGCCATCCCAAAGCTCGGGTGGTCGATGTAGGCGTCACCGGTCACGACGATGACGTCGCAGGTGTCCCATCCGAGGGCGTCCATTTCGGCGCGGGTCGTCGGGAAGAAGCGGACGGGTTTCAGCTTCCGGTAGGGCGGGCGCGAAAATAGAAGCGGGGCCGAGATCGGGCGGGCCTTGGAGGTCGGGAGCTGGTCGGTCGAGACGCTCATGGGCGGGGCGGATATCAGAGCGCCACCTCGGAGTCCACCTTTGGTCCGTCTCTCGCAGTCTCGCGAGGAGGTGGGTTCGGAGAGAGCCTCAGTTGTTATTGCCCGTGACGCAGGCATTGTTCACGCACATGCCTGAAGCGCAATCCTCGTTGCTTACGCATGAGGAGGTCGCAGAACCTCCCACACAGACTCCGCTAACGCACGTCGTACCAGGTGCACAGGTCTGTGTGCAATCAGGGGTGGGGACGAGGGCGCAGGCGCCGTCCACGCAAATCGTTCCGCCCTGGCAGGTATCGACCATGCCGGACAGCGGTATACAGCTCCCGGGGACGTTGTTGCAGGCTTGGCATGGACCGTCGCACGCTGTCGAACAGCAGGTCCCATCGACGCAGAAGCCACTTTCACAGTCGGAGTTCGACACGCACTCAGCGCCATTCGAAAATGGCGGGCTACAAATGTCGAAGCCGAGGCCGTTCGGGTCGGCGCATACGAGCTCCCCGGGGCACTGGCTCTCGTCGAGGCAGGGCTCGCCGACGGGGGCAGCACAGATGCCACCTTGCCCGCACCAGAGCTCAGCCCCACACAAAGGATCGTCAGCATATTGGATCGTCCGACATAGTCCCGTGAACCCGGCCGTCACGCACGACACACACGGACCGCCGCAGGCGGAATTACAACACACTCCGTCTACACAATGGCCGCTTGCGCACTGGGAGTCGAGCGCACATCCGAGGCTGTTGCGGAATCGGCAGGTTCCGGTGGTGCTGCACATGAGAGGGCCGTCACACATGCCGGGGTCGGTGGCCATCGTAATCTGCTCGCATTCACCGAGAGCGTTGCACCGCTCGCAGACCCCATCGCAGCGACTTCCACAGCAGACCCCGTCACGGCACATTCGCGATGCGCATTGGGAGTCCGAGTTGCACGAGACTCCGTTCGCAGCGGCACATCCACCCGCGATGTCGCAGACCTCTCCGGCGGTGCATCCGTCGTTCGTTCCGACGTTCGTAAATTCGCAGCGCCCCGAGGTGCCACAGGTGCGGCAGGAGCCATCGCAGGCGGATTCGCAGCATCGCCCGTCGGCGCAGAAGCCGCTCGAGCACTGCACAGAATCCGAGCAGATGGCACCAAGCTCGAGCAATGGGGCGCAGGCATTTCCTGCGCAAAAATGCGATTCGGGGCAGTCGTCATCACCGTCGCAGCGGGAACCGGTCACCGCGCGGCATTGGCCATTCATATCGCACCACTGATTGGCACCCACACACGCCGCGTCGAAGGCCCGCGTGACTTCCGAGCATCTCCCTCCCGTGCAGGTCACGCATGCACCATCGCAAGCCGAATCGCAACATACGCCGACAAAAGTCGACGTATTGTCAGTATCGCCGCATTTCGTCGAGGCGCACTCGGCATTATCTAGGCAGTTCACTCCAAGCGCCTTCAGGCAATCACCCTCGACACACGTCGCATTGGGGCCACACATCAAGTCAGGACCACTCAATGGCGTGCAGGTGCCAATCGACCCCGCGAGAATGCACGACTCACACGCGTCTTCGCAGGCCGAGCTGCAGCAGACGCCATCCACACAGTGGCCAGAAGAACACTCGTTCGCCGTCTCGCACGGGATTCCGTCGAGACCTACGCAAGCCTGGTCGGAATTGCAGGTGGACTTCGGCGGGCAGCTCTCGTGCGGATTGGTCCCGGGCGCGGCGGGGACGCACTTACCCTCATAGCCCGCGCGACTACAGGTCTCGCATCGTCCTCCACAATCGCTCTCGCAGCACCGCCCATCGCGACAGACACCGCTCAAGCACTGCGAGTCGATGTCACATTCGACGCCGAGCTCGGCGTCGCGAACGCATCTTCCGAGGGCACAGTGGAAATCGGCGGTACAATCATCGTCATTTTCACACAGACGAGACTTGGAGACGCATTCCCCGAGATGGTCACAGGCAAACTCCCCTTCGCATCGTCCCGGGTTCTCCGCGGACAACATCAGTGTGCACTGACCATCTTGGCCGCATATCTCGCAGGGGGCCGTACAGCCGGCCGCGCAGCAGAACCCGAGCTCGCCGCAGAGCCCGCTCGCGCACTGGTTGTCGCTCTGACAAGACGCGCCATCGGCCGCCCTGCAGGCCCCTAGGGCGTCGCAGATGAAGGGGCCTTCGCAGCGGTCGGTCTGGGACCCTGCGACACTCTCGCAGGTCCCGGGCGTCGCGATGCACGACTCGCAGGCGCCACTGCAACTCCTGTCGCAACAGACTCCATCGGCACAATATCCGCTGGCACATTCGGAATCCCCGAGGCATATCTGACCGCTCTCTCCTGCGCAGCCGAGCACCTCTCTGGAGCAGGTCTCGCCGGCTGGGCAATCGCTGTCCGGGTCTGTCCCCGAGGCCGCGGGTTCGCAGCGTCCGCCCGCGTTGCAGGCCTCGCAGAGACCGTCACATGCAGACTCGCAGCATCGTCCATCGACACAGAACCCGGAGCTGCAGCTCGCGTCCTCCGAACAATTCGCCCCGCGAGTCTTCAACGGCTCGCATTTTCCAACGCCGATATTGCAGAAATATCCCTCATCGCAGTCCGAGGCACCCCCGCAGGTCGACCCGGCTTTAGGCACACACTCGCCCCCGGGACCGCACCAGGAAACGCCCTCACAGCGTCCCGGATTCTCCGCGCGAACGATATCGTCACATTTACCGGTCTCTTCTCCAAAGCAGGTCTGACAAGGCCCACTACATGCGCTGTCACAACAGAACCCGACGCTGGCGGTGACCATGTTGCAATGGCCAGAGACGCAATCCCCAGAAGCGCTGCATTGTCCGGCCGCCCCCGACGCACATCGGTTCCTCCCTGCGCAAATCGATGGCGCATTGCAGGTCCCGGGGTCCGAGGCGCCTGAGACGCCCTCGCAAACCCCGTCGACACAGCGCTCGCACTCGCCTCCGCATGCGCCCTGACAGCAAATGCCATCGACACAGAATCCGCTCGCGCAGTCGCCTCCTGTTGCGCAACCTTTCCCGTCTGCGAGAGCGCAACCGCCATCACCGTCGCAGACCGAGGGCGGCCCTTCGCAGATTCCGGGGTCACTCTCTCCTCGAGCGAGGGGCTCGCAAAAACCAGCGACACATTCGACACAGCCGCCATTGCACGGTTCGCTGCAGCAGATCCCATCGACACAAAATCCGCTCCGACAGCCGTCCGAGCTCGTGCAGCTCTCTCCGAGACCGCGGGGAAGCGTGCATCTAGCGTCTATGCAGATTCGACCCTCGGGGCAGTCAGAATCGCACTTCGAACCGTCGATGGGCTCGCAAGCTCTCTCCGACGAACACCATTCTCCATTGTCACACTCGGGGGATTCGACCATGACGAGAGGTGCGCATATGCCATTCGTGGTGCAGCTCTCGCATTCTCCATCGCAGGCCCGGTCACAGCAACGTCCGTCCGCGCAAAATCCCGAGGCACATTCGCTGCCGATTTCGCAGCGCTCACCAGCGACGCGGCGGCAATCGCCACCGACGCAGGTTGCGCCCACTCCGCAAAGGGGGTCGGCACCTGCAGTGGGGTCGCATTGACCTGCGGGACCGCAGGCTTCACACGGCCCGGTGCATGGCGATTCACAGCACCGACCGTCAGCGCAGAATCCGCTTTCGCATTGGGGGCTCGAAACGCATGTCGAACCGAGGTTGCGCTTCGCCTCGCAGGTCTTTTCTGACGAACAGAAAAATCCGCTCTGGCAATCTCCGTCGGCGCTGCATTCCGTGGCACATTCATTTCCGTCGCTTCTGCAAAAATAGGGTGAGCAACTCTTCAGCGTAGGCGCTTCACAACTGCCCTCGCCGTCGCAGGTGCGGACCTCGAGCAGGGTGCCTCCCACGCAACTTGCGGCGCCGCAATTGGCATCCTGTGATGCGAGTGCACAGGCACCAGCGCCGTTGCAGAGGCCTGTACGTCCACATGGGGGATTTATGTCACATTCGTCAAATGGGTCGGCCCCGGCGAGAATCGCTCCGCATGCGCCCGCGGCGTCACAGGCGCGGCAGAGTCCACACTCGTCCCCGGGGTCGCTACCGGGCGCTTCGATGGTACAGCGCCCGGCCTCTGTGCCCGCGCAGGTCCTGCAAGGAGCCTGGCAGCTCGACTCGCAGCAGACCCCATCGACACAGTACCGGGATTCGCACTCGCCGTCATTCGCGCAAGCCGCCCCGAGGGAGCGGAGAGAGAGGCAGCTTCCGGAGATCCGGTTGCAGAAATATCCCTCTTTGCAGTGCTGGTCATTCGTGCAGGACTGTCGACATGCGAGGTCTCCGAGACAGGCAAAGTCGCCCGGACATGGCGCGGATTCGGGGGGCGCGCATGTGCCTTCGCCATCGCAGAAGGCGGGCTGTCTGAGGGTCGAATCGAAGCAGGCCGCGGGCAGACACTCGGTGTCGGTCGAAGCGACGCTGCAGGCGCCCTCGCCATCGCAGCGACCGAGGCCGCCGCACGGCGGGTCGACGGGGCAGGTCGCCTTGGGCGAGGGGCCCTCGGTGACCGGGCTGCAATGCCCGATGCCGTCGCAAAGGGCGCAGGGACCGCAATCATCGCGGGGGTCGGTCTCTGGAGAGGCGGGGACGCAGGCGCCGCGCGCGTCGTCGCGGTGGCAGGTGTAGCATGGTGTCTCGCAGTCGCTGACACAGCAGATCCCATCGACGCAATGGCCACTGCGGCATTGCGCGTCACTTCCGCAGGAGGTGCCATTGATGAATTTCGGTGCGCATATGCCTCCGTTTTCGGAGGGGGTGCAGAAATACCCGGGCGCACAATTCGGGTCGCAAGTGGTGGCACATCGGGGCCCGTCCTCGAGGCAGGGGAAGCCCTGGCAACTCAGGAGGTCACCGGGCTTGCACTGGCCAGCCCCGTCGCAGCGGCCTTCGAGTCTCAGTCCGGGAGATTCGCAGCGCGCCTCGGAGCAGGACACACCGGAGGGGGCGAGCCCGGTCTGCTGGCACTCCGCGACCCCGTCCTTGCAGGCTCGCGTGCCAGTCGCGCAGGGGCTTTCCGCGGGAATGCAGGAGAGTCCGACGCCGAAGCCCTCGTCGGTGTCTCCGTCGCAGTCGTCATCGCGTCCGTTGCAGGTCTCGGGGAGTTGAGTGCCACTGCATGGGTCACAGGCATCGCCGCGGCCATCGGAGTCGACGTCGCTCTGGGACGGGTCGGGGGTTTCGGGACACACGTCTTTGTCGTTGCGGATGCCGTCTCCGTCGAGGTCGTCCGACGGAAGACGATCTTCGCGGGGGCGATGGACGCAGATGACGAGGCAGAAATCCTCGGTGCGCCAGTCCTCGTCGAGGCATTTCCGGTCGTCGCCGCACAGCGGTTCGGTACGTTCGCAGATGCGATCCGAGTTGCAGATGAAGCCTGCGCGACAATCGGAATCGGATGCACAGGCATCGAGACATCGACCTGCGGCGTCGCAGTCGTAGCCGCTGCAGTGGGCGCGTGGCAGAGCGACGCATTGGCCTGCCCCGTCACATAGGGATGGGGGATAGACGATGCCATCTTCGCACACGAGCGCGCTGCAGGTGGCGGTCGGGGGACGCGCCGGGCCGTCGATGCAGGTCGTGGCGGTCGGACCGTCGCAGATTTTTTGGCCCGAAATGCATGGGCCCGATGGGGCGGCACAATCTTCGCCAATGCCGAAATCCTCGTCGATTTTGCCATCGCAATCATCGTCGTCTCCATCGCAGATTTCGGTGCTGCCAAAACCTATGGATCCATTGTCGTCGTCGCAGTCGCCAAAGACGAGCGCGCGATAATTGCCTTCGGGTGCACAGATACAGCGCGAGAGGTCCCAGCGACCGATGCCGTCCCCGTCGAGGTCGACATGGAAATCGCGGCAGCCCGCGGCACCGTCCTCGTCGATTTCGCCGTCGCAGTCGTCGTCCCGGCCATTGCAGAATTCGGGGGTGGCGATGCAGCAATCGACCGCGCAGGTCGTGGCAGATTCGTTCATCGTGCTGCAGGTGGAGCAGACGCCATCCCCGCAGAAGCCGCAATCGATCGGGCAGTTGAAGACCGACTCGTCGCGCACGGGGTCGCATTCGCAGTCGCCACAGAAGGCGGCGCAATCCTGGGGACAGGCGGTAGGGCCGTCGTCGGTCGGTTCGCAGACGTTGTTACCGCAGACCTGATGCTTGCAGTCTTCGGCGCAGGTCTGGGGTGTCTCACCGCGCTCGCAGACCTGGTTTCCACACGGGGTGGAGCAGTCACGCGGGCAGGTCTGGGGATTTTCGCCACAGCCATATCCGAGGCAATATCCGTCACCACATCCGTAACCTCCAGGGGATTGGCAGCAGTCCTCGGGGCTCGTGTCCGGACTCTCGCCACAGGGAGAGCAGATGCCGTCGTTCTTCGAGGCACAGTCGCACGGACCATTTCCGCGGGTCCCGGCGAAGATGATGTCGCAGGTGCCGTCGCCGCAGCGGCAGGTCATATCGTCGGTGTCGCCGTCGCAGTCGTCGTCGAGTCCGTTGGGGAGGTCGAGTGATGGGGTCGGGGCGCTGCAGGCAGACCACTCACCGTCGTTGCAGAAGCGCTCGCCTGGGCAGGTGCCGAAGTCGTTCCCGGTTCGACAAAGGGCCGGTTTTTCGAGCGATGCGAGGTAGGCGTTGCAGGTGCAGAGGGTCGGGCTCCCCGCGTCCGTGATCCGCGAGCAGGCGCGGACGTTGCCGCCCTGGACGGTCTCTCGCTCGAGGCACGCGTAGCCCGAGGGGCACTCGTTGTCGGTGTCGCAGAAGTTCGAACAGAAGCTTCCCGCTCCGTCGTCGTCGATACATCCCTCGATTTTCGAGAGGTCCTCGCTGCAGTCCGCATTCGAGCCGCAGGGGCGGCAGAGGGACGAAAAGGGAGAGCGACAGATGCCTTCGCCATCGGTCGCTCCCGGAGGGGCGACGCAGTTCCAGCTATCGGGGCAAGGGACGAGCGGAGCGCAGGGCTGGGAACAGACGCGGGTGCCTGCGTGGGGTGTGCACGGACCCGAGGTGCAGTCCTCGTCGGTCTCACATTCGACGCCGAAGCCGTCCTGACGGATGGGGTCGGGCAGGACGAGACCACGCTTGTCCTCGCTGACACAGGCGCTGATGAGCGCGAGTAAGAGGGCGTAGCGAAGGACACTGGAGGGTGGGAGGGACATCAGACCTTTCGGGGTTGTTGGCGGAGCGGACCTCTCGGAAGTGAACTTAGCCGAGCTCGAAGGTCGTCGCCAGTTCCGCACTCCACCCCGCTCTCGAGAAGTTCGCTCTACTGTGTTTTGGTGGCTCGTCGGCGATGGACGTCGAAATGGGATTCGTTCGGGCGCGAGCTGTGATAGCCACTCGAGCATGAGTGAATTGATCGAAATTTCCGGTTTTCAGCTCGAACGTTCGATTTTCGAGGGGGTGCCGCGGGCGGTCTACTGGTCACAATCGATGCAGCGGGACGCGGGACGCCCCGGGGTCATCGTGATCCACGAGCTCCCGGGGATTACGCCTCAGGTGATCGCGTTCGCGAAACGCCTCGTCAGCGAGGGGTTTTCGGTCGCCATGCCGCATATCGTGGGGGTCCCGGGACGCGCCCTGTCCGGCGGGTATTTCCTTCAGGTCATGGCGAAGGTGTGTGTATCGCGAGAGATCAAGATGCTCGCGCGTGGTGAGCCGAGTCCTGTGACTCATTGGTTGCGGGCGCTCGGGCGCGAGCTTCATGCGCGCGCGGGTGGTCCGGGTATCGGTGCCGTTGGGATGTGCTTTTCGGGGAATTTTGCACTAACGCTTGCGCTCGACCCCCACATGCTCGCGCCAGTCTTGTCGCAGCCGTCCCTGCCCATCGGGCTCACGGCGAGTTACAAACGGGCTGTGCATGCGACCGACGAGGCGCTCACAGCGATCCGCGAGCGAGGCTGCCCTGTCCTCGGGTTGAGATTTACTGGTGACAAGCTTGTGCCGCCGCAGCGCTTCGAGGCCCTCAAGTCGGCGCTCGGGCCGCTTTTTACGGCGGTTGAGATCGACAGCAGCTGGGGCAATCCTCACGGCATCAAGAGGACGGCGCATTCGGTGCTGACCAATGACCTGATCGACGAGGCAGGTCACCCAACGCGAGAGGCCCTCGAGACGACACTCGGATTTCTCAGGGACAGACTCTCATATCGTTAGAAAGTCGAGGGAAATGTCTCGAAGATCGAGTGAGCTCGTCAGAATACAAATCCGACCCCGAAGCGCCACGTCGACTGGAAATCTGTCGTGATTTCGGGTGGCCATTCAGCGGGGGTTTCAGGGTCGGCCTTGCCGATTCGGGTGCGAGTACCCGTCGAGTATTCCCCGAAGAACTTGAGGTCCACGTCGTTGATGGGCCAAATGAGGGAGACCCGAGCTTCGTAGAGCGAGAGTCCGGTGTCTTCAGTCCAATCGTTACTGGCCTCTGCCGGGGTCCAGCGCCCCATGAGTTCGAGGAATCTGTCGTCGCCAAGGACCGTGAGGATGCGCGAGCGGACGTAGCCGTAGGAGTGTTGCATGCCGACGCCCGCCCCGAGCCCGAGGACGAGGGAGGTCGCACCCGTCCCGGAGCCGATGGTGAAGAGTTTGACCGGAAAGCCGAGGGCAATATCGAAGTTCACGGGCCCCTGGGTGAAGTCGCCGCCGTGGGGGTCTTTGCCGGCGAACTGCTCGTAGCCGAGAGTCATCAGGATTTCGCCGCCCATGGCGCCGCCGAGGGCGGTCGCATCGCTCATGCCGACGAATTCGAGGTGGCCGATGATGCCGAAGCCCGAGCCGCCGAGGCGGTCGCCGAGCACGACGGAGACACCCGCATCGGCCGTGGGAGGCCCTTCCGCGCGGGCCGGGAGGGAGAGGGCGACCAGGGCGATGAGAGCAGAGGAGAGTCGTCGAAGAGTGTTCACGCGTGGTCTCCCTTGGGCTCAGAAGCGGAGGCCGACCGAGGCGCGGTAGCCGAGGTCACCGAAGTTGGTGGTGGAGGTCGTGAGAGCGCCCTGGAGTATGAGGCGTTCGAAGAGGCAGGTGCTCGCGGAGAACTCTGCATAGGACATGGTCGAGCGTTCCGTGAAACGGTTGGGTTCGTCGACCTTGTTGCGCTTGTGCTCGGACCAGTCACCGAGCCAGTTCCAGTCATAACGGAGCTGGAGCAGGATGGGGCCTGCGGCGATGTTGAGGCGGGCGGGCAGGCCGAAGTACGAGAGGTGTGTCTGAACGCCGCGGCCGTCGCGCTCGAAACGGCTGTCGATGCTGCCCCAGCCGAGTCCGAGATCGATGACGAAATAGTCGTTGAGTTTGACGCCGAAGTACATATTGAGCTTGTAGCCGGAGCTCTCGCCACCTCCAGGGGCGCTCTTCGAGAAGAGCTCGAGCTCGACGCTCTGGTCTTCGGAGTTCATCATCTCGTCGGCCGCTCTCGCGGTCTCGTCGAGGAGAGCCTGTTTTTCGGCCTCGGAGCGGTAGGTCGTGACCTCCCAGATCGTGTTGCCCGACTGGTAGTAGTCGACGCTCTTGGGAGAGGCTGCTGCGACGCCTCCCGCGAAGCTCATCAGCAGGGCAAAGAAGACGCCCGTGATGAAGCCTTTGCGTTCGGAGTAGCGAAGACCGACGACGGTCGGGTCGAGCCCGCTATCCGAGCCGCTGAGGTCACTGCCGCCCCCTCCATAAAAGGGGCTCACGGACATCCAGCGGCCGTTGAGGAGGTGGTAGCCAGCCTTCGACAGGGAGAAGCTCCGATCGTCTTCGGCATGCGCGGCTGCAATTCCGAGCTGGCAATTCAGCACGGTGATGACAGTGAGAGCGCTGAGAAGGCGCCCGATAGAAATTAGGCTTTTGGGCATGGGTCGGACTCCGCACGGAAGTGGCGCACGACATCAGGGACGAAGATAACCGAGAGACTTGAATCGCGCATGAGTATGTAGTCGTTTTTGTCGCAGGCGCAGCATCGACAGGGGACTCTGCGGGGATTCGGACCTCACCTGCGCTCCATGTTGCGAATTGGCGTCACATGTCTCGCGTGGGCCCGCATGCAAGGACTCTTGCGCTCCTGAGACCCCGCGGGTAGCTTCTCGCCATGAACGAAGCCCGCCCCGCCCACAAGTTCAGCCTACCAAGCCGTCTCGACCTCTGCGTTGGCAAGGCGTTACTCTCTGCAATCCTTTCGGCCCTCCTCGTCGCCGCGATGCTCGGGGGCATGGCAATCGGGGCAAGGGCGAGCGATGGGGATGCCTGCAAGAAGGCTCGACTCGTCCTCGACGAACCGCTCGACGGCGCGACGGAAGACCAGTGCCTCGCTGCCCTCGATGCGGCCGAAGAGGAGAAATGGCAGTTGTGGCTCGACGTCGCTTCAGCGCTCGAACTGAAAAATGACACGGAGCGCGCGGCGACGATGCTTTCGCGCTTCGTCGCTCAGGCCGACTCGCGTGGGGCGAGGATTTCGGAACATTGGGCGGCCGTGCGAGAAGATGTTCGCGCGAAGGTGAAGAAGCTCGAGGAAGGTCTACTCAAGGACAAGGGGCGCGTTGTCATCATCACGACGCCAGAAGGGGCTGAGGTGACATTTGTCGGCAGCAATCGGGCGGGGCCCGCGGACAAGACACCTGTGACGCGCTATCTCGCGCCTGGCACGCATGTCGCGCGAATCATTGCGCCGGGTTCTGGCGAGGCGCGAGAGGTCACCTTCCCCGTTGGCGTGGGGCAGCATGTCGAGGTCAAGGTCGGGCTCGAGGCTTCAGGTGAGTCCACGGTCGCGGTCGATGGTCAGCTGGTTGGGCGGAAGGCATCTCCGGAGGTCGCGGTCTCGGAACCTGTGGGGCCGCCGAATCCCATCGAGGCTTCTCCCGAGGTCGGAGAGGAGCCGCTTGGCGGCGAAGCAACCGGGCTCTGGACGCGGCTTGGGACTGCGGGCATCACCCTTGGAGGGGCCGCCGTTGCGGTCGGCATCGTATTCGCTCTGCAGGGCGCAGGACTTGATGACGAAGCGTCGTGTAGCGGTGAGATCTGCAACATCGACGCGCCATTGAGGGCTCTCGTCAGGGCGGATTCGGATACTGCATGGGGGCGGGCAACGGGGGCGTTCATCGTTGGGGGGGCGCTGCTCGCTGGCGGCATCGTCGCGGTCGTCCTCGACCCTGACCGGGCCGCATCAGCTGGAAGCGGAGCGTTCAAGCCGCGCGTGACGCCGTGGCTGTCGCCTGACGGTGCGGGACTCTCCGGTACGGTGAGCTTCTGACGACCTGAGTTCGAGGGCCTTTGCGAATACTCGTGACAGAGACCATCGACCCCGATGGAGCGATGGCTTCCTGGGTGAGCCCAAACCTTGCGAATTCTGGCCAAGATGTGTTGCCTCTGCC